>Ga0210402_10001010_pt1 | contig 29953 bp, 18 predicted proteins | sample IncBWC7MmetaG_FD_161055 | JGI IMG/M metagenome (GOLD analysis project Ga0210402, IMG submission 161055) | Forest soil microbial communities from Barre Woods Harvard Forest LTER site, Petersham, Massachusetts, United States - Inc-BW-C-7-M | ecosystem: Environmental > Terrestrial > Soil >...
CGCGACTCGTAGAGACTCTTGGTGTTCCGGTTCGCAGTAGAGAAGCAAGAAACCACCACCGCCCGCACCGGTGATCTTGCCACCAAGGGCACCATGTTCGCGAGCTAATCGATAAAGCTGGTCGATTCGAGAGGTCGAAATCCCCCTCGATACCCGCTTTTTTGCCTGCCAAGCTTCATCCAACATAGATCCGAAGGCAGTCAGTTTACCGTTCCCGAGCGCCTCTCGCATCCGATCCGCCAACTTGCGTACTTCGTGCAGCGCGTCAAGTGCAGCCCGCGTATGGTTGCTCGTTGCCTTCTGCTGCCCTTTAAGAATTGCCCAGGAATGGTGGGCCGAACCGGTAAAGTACAGCAAGAGGTTGGACTGTAGTTCGCGGATGATTTCAGCATCTAGGGCTAAGGGTTCCACAAGCACGCCGCCGTCCCGATAGAACGTGATAAAGTTCACACCACCAAAAGCGGCAGCGTACGCATCCTGCTTGCCGATTTGCCGTCCCAACAAATTTCTGGCGATATGGAAGGAACGCTCTGCCAGCTCGTCTTGCGAAATAGGAATTTGCAGATGAGCTGTGAGAGCCCTAAGAATGCCAACACAGACGCTTGCAGAAGAACCCAGGCCGGTTCCGGGAGGAATCTCCGAAGCCAAAAACATGTCTAGCGCGATGTCACGTCCCAGATCTTTCAACACGGCCAGCGGGATTTCAAGCTCATTGTCTTTCGCGCTCATCGCCACCATGTCCTGCCAAGTCTCGAAGATGCGTAGATCCGATGAAATGACTTGGACACGACCGTCGTGTCGTTCTCCCAGAATCGTGTAGAAGTACTTATTGATTGCTGTGCTGAGGACAGCGCCCCCGAACTCCTCGAAGTAAGCGGGCAGGTCGGTCCCTCCACCCGCAAAGCTAATCCGCACTGGACTGCGAACGATGAGCATCGTGCAAAGTTTTCTCAGTTCAATGTGCCTGATCTTTCTTTGTACGGCACCTTAGGGGTGAAACGCGAAAAGCGAAACCGTAGAGTGGGGCATCGTGTTCATTTGCTGCCACTCCTTATCGACAACGGCCCGAAGCCTTGTTTCGAAACTAGCCTAGGTCTGTCTCATGTCCGACACAACTAGGGGAATCCCTAAGAGTCACAGGGCGACGGTCTTCCCTTTGTTCTGCGCCTGCCCTGTCTCTTTTCGAAGGTATCGGTAAGATAAATCGGCTAGGGTGGCGCTATATCGCCGTTACACTCATCGACCAGGTTGTAGAGGTCGTGCGGGACGGATCCACGGCGTGCGGCAACAGGAGGTCTATCCGGTGGCGGGTCATACCATTTAATCCGGTCTCTCAAGACCTCCTACCACTCCTACCGAAAACACGGGAACTGTGGAGACTGTAGCGACAATACGCCACTGCATAGAAAATAAGAATATGCTTGCAACCCGCATAAACACAGGCTAAACTGCGCAAGTGGTGGTAGACGCTGTACTTGCTAGAAATGGCATGTTCGAATCCCTCCCTCTCCGCCATTACCTTAGTTATCTAGCACTTGCAAGCTGGTGATACCTACACTGATACCAGAATCAGGAAGGATCACCGATGGCCAACCGAGAAGTCAATCTCACCAAAAGAGTCCAAACGCCGCATGGGACGCGGTATTGCCGCGTTGTGCTCTCTGCCAATGGACGGGTGAAGCCCGACCTTGTCATCGTGAACGGCAAGGAAGAACGGCATGCCGAAGGCGCGTATTACCTGGAATGGCGGGAAGGTGCAAAGCGCGTTCGCCTGTCGGTTGGGAAGGATGCTGCAGACGCCAGTGCACGACGGCTACGCAAGGAAGCCGAGTTGAACGCCGTCAACAACGGCATCGCCGTGACGCCCGAGAACGGCAACAACGGACACCGCTCTTTAGCGGCATTGGTCGCTGAGTTCCTGGACGAAACCAAGCTCACGAAGAAACCCAAAACCCTAGCCGCCTACAGTACCGCCCTGAACTACTTCACCGAATCTTGCCCGAAGCTCTTTCTTGAAGATCTCCAACGCAGCGATCTGCTGAAGTTCTCCGCCTTCCTGCGCGACGAAAAGGAACTACATCCCCGCACCGTATACAACAAGTTTGAAAACGTCATGTCCTTCCTAAAGACGCAAGGCGTTCGCGGTTTGGTGGGTAAGAACGATTGGCCACGCTACGTGGAAGAGGAGCCGGAGGTGTACGAGCGGGAAGATCTGGACAAGCTATTCGCGGCCTGTGACCAACAGGAGAAGCTGTGGTTTGAGTTCTTCCTGATGACAGGGATGCGCGAACAGGAAGTGATGCACTGCTCTTGGGACGACATCAACCTGACACGCGGCACCGTGACGGTGCGGTACAAACCGGAGTACGGTTTCAGCCCGAAGAACTACCGCGAGCGTGAGATTCCAATTCCTGCGAAGCTGGTAAAGGAACTGAAGGCTCTGAAAGCGAGGTCTGACAAAACCTGCAGCCTGGTCTTCCCAACTTCGGGCTGCAATCCTAAGCAGAACTTCCTCGACGATCTGAAGGCGTGTGCCGAGCGTGCGAAGCTCAAGAAGGAAGACTTCTGGCTGCACAAGTTCCGCGCGACGTTCGCAACGTGGTCTCTGTGGGCCGGAGTGGATTTGCGCACGGTGCAACAGTGGCTCGGCCACTCTGACATGGAGAGCACGATGCGTTATTTGAAACCGTCACGGAGTCAGCAGGTGCGAGAGAAGGTAAACGAAATTTTCGCTTAAAGCGTGTAACGAAACCTCGCCTTCGCAAACGCCAGACGGTCTGGAATTTACGGTAAAGTGTCTGTCTCCAGCTGGGTCAGCTTCTTCTCCGCCTGTCCGGGTGCGTACTCATTCATTGTTGGTGCAGACGAAATTCGTGGCGTCGTTCGTATCTCCAGCGCCGTTGTACTTGGCAATCTGCGGATAGGGGCAAAGCGGGCGGGTCATCTTAATGCCCTGCGATGGATCTAAGTCGTTGACGTATTTTGTTGCGATGATCGGACCGGGTGCGACACCTTTCTCCACCCACCGTTCGAGCGCGGAGAAAATGTTGTGCTGCGGATCCACGTTCGCCGAGAGTTGCTGTGTTTTTGAACCAAGGCTGGAGAGGTCGAGCTGTCCAAAGTAGTTCGGCCCCACACCGCCGTAGCAGTGGTGCATCCCGGGAGCCATGTACAAACGAACAAAATTCTCCGTCTTACGCGCCCCTAAAGCCGCGGCGATCCCGTCATAATAGCCGGTCGTGGCGAGTGCGGACATACCCGCGTCACTCCAGCCATGATAGAGAATGAGTTTACCGCTGTGAGCTTCGAATCGTCGCAAGTCTGGATCAATGGCATCCACAATCGGTGCGGTCTTCACGTCGGCGATGGCGGCGGCTTTTTGTGCAGTGCTGGTGCGGTAGTCCCAGGTAGGATTGTCGAAGACCATGTTGCGAAAATAGTTTATGCCGTAGATAGAAATCAGGCCCTGACCTGGAGCTGCGCCGGTCAGCCATAAAGCCCAACCTTGGTCTCCTTCCTCACTTCCTGGTAGGTAGCCGGGGTACAGCTGCTTTCCGTCCGAAGTTCGTAAACCGGAGTAGATCTTCTTCACCTGGACCACTTGCGCTGCTGTCAGGCAGCCTTCCGTGTCGGCTGCGCGGCAAAGTAGCACGGAGGGGTCGAAGTGGCACTGGCGTGGATCGTTGAGAATGCCATCGACGACACCGTCCTGCGCATCGCAGGCAGCGAGCACAGCAGCGCTGATCGCTGGCAGTTTGCTGGCTGGAATGTAAGTAGGAGAACTTGTGGGGATATTGTAGAGTCCGGCGGCCAGCAGACGAGTCGCGGGTATTGCCGGCGCCCCGGCAAGGATGCCTTGAAAGTCCTCGGGGAAACGCTGGGCTTCCATCAAGGCCTCGCGCCCCCCGTTGGAGCATCCTTCGAAGAACGACCACTGCGGAGCCTTACCGTAGAAGGTGCCGATAACCACCTTCGACTTTTCGGTCATTTCATGAACCGCGCGATAACCTAGGTCGGCCACTTTCTCGGGATGCGCCAAGGCCCAGCCTGCGTCTCGCTCGTCGCTAACATGCCCGGTGTCGGTGGAGGCAGTGGCGTAACCGTTGCGCACCGCCGGTGCCATGTCGTCGTAATTGATCGAGCCGCCAAAACCGTTATTGCCGACAGCGCGGAATTTGCCGTTCCAGCCGGAATCCGGCATCCAAACTTCAAATCGGATATCTGAGTCCGTAGCTGGCTTGATTACTCCTTCGATCTGGCAGAAGCCGGGCAGGTTTTGGATCGGATCGGAGCCCGGTGGAGTGAAGCTGCCCGCGGGAACCGAACGCGTCAAGGTGATCGTTGTCTGTGGCAGCTTTATGTCAATCAGACTTTCGCAAGACATAGCGGGCTGAGTTCCAGCCCCTCCTGCAGTGACCCGGCCCCTCAGGTTGAATGCTTGTCCTGCATTCAGGGCCTGAAGGCGCGTGTGCGAGCCGGGGCCAACACCAAGGATACGGTCGCGCAGGCCGAGGACGTTGAATACGAACGACACGGAGGCGATGACCACCAAAACAATTGCCGATACTGCGCTGACCTCAATCTTGTGCCGCTGCACGTATTTCGACGTACGATAGCCGAGTGTGCTCGGCCTTGCTTTCACCGGCAGGTGTTGCAGGTGGCGTCCGATATCCTGCGAAAATTCCTCGACCGAGTCATACCGCCGCTGCGGCTCTTTCTGCAGCGCCTTCAGCACAATGTTGTCCAGATCTCCTCGCAACCGGCGGCGCAGCTTGTCCGGCTGCCCTTCCCGCGTTTGGCTCACTGACTCGGGAGTCGTGGTAATGGGCCTGCCTTCGGAAGACGTATCCGTTTCTACCCGGCATATGACCGTGCTCGGGGTCTCGGGCTCCTGCTCGCAAATCGCTCGCTCGATTTCCGCCGGAGTGTGCTGCGTCAGCCGATAAGGTCGATGTCCGGTCAGCAGCTCATAAAGCACAACACCAAGCGAGTAGACATCGGTCGCGGGCGTGACCGATTTGCCACGCATCTGCTCCGGACTGGCATAGGCTGGAGTCATACATCGCGTTCCAGTGTAGGTGCGCAGCAAGCTCGGGGCAGAAGGATTGGGATTCAAGACTTTCGCGATCCCGAAATCCAGTAATTTGGGGATGCCATCGGCGGTTACCAGGATGTTGCTGGGTTTCAGGTCACGGTGAACGACCAATTCGTGGTGCGCATATTGCACGGCATCGCACACCTTGCAGAACAGATGAAGACGTTCGTCGATCGAGAGTTTGTGCTGGTCGCAATACTCATCGATCAGGCTGCCTTCCACATAGTCCATGACCAGGAAGGGCACTCCTTCGGGCGTGCTGCCGCCGTCGAGCAGCTTGACGATGTTGGGATGGTCAAGGCCAGCCAGGGTCTGCCGTTCATTGCGGAAACGGCTCAGCAGTTCGCCACTGTCCAATCCCGGCGGCACAAGCTTGATGGCCACCTGCTTGCGGTATTCGTCATCCGCGCGCACTGCTAGAAAAACTGCACCCATACCGCCTTGTCCGATTCGCCTTACAATCTTAGGCTCCGAGCTGGCGGCCGACCATGGGATCTTCCGCCTCCGCGCTGGTGTCCGTAGTCAGAAGCTCCGCCGATTGCTGGCGTGGGCGCGCCGCCCCTTCTGTTTCAATTTCGGCGGGGGCGTTTGGCGGCGAGATGCTGGGATTCAAAACGGGATCGTCCAGAAAGCTGCCGGCTTCTTGATAGTTGATCAGCAGCTTTTCAACGTGCAGTCGCAGAGCTTCGTCGCGACAGTTTTCGGCCAGAAACGATGCCCGTCGCGGTGGATCTAACTCCAGAGCGGCGTCAAACAGCTCTTTTGCCCTGTCCCAATTGTCTGGACTCATCTGCATGAAACCCGCCGAGAAACATCTTCCTCTAATTGGTTAACGCGATCTTTTCGCGGAAAAACGGACATAGGCTCAGCGAACGCGAGGCCTCTTGGAGGATCTAGGCTGAGTGGCCTCAGACTGTTCCTTTATCTTGCTGCAGTTGAGGGGCGTCATCCGCGTGGCGTTCCTTCAGGTCTCCATAAAGCCAAGCTTTCGCAACATTCAGCTCGCGCATCACCGTCTTCGTCGAGATACCCACTACTTGGGCAATTTCCTCAACCGTCAATCCGCCGAAGTAGCGCAATTCGACGACTCGTGCTTGACGCGCATCCAGCTTCTCCAACCGCGACAGTGATTCATGCACACCCAGCACTTCTTCGGTACGATCTGGCGAAACAAGCACGACGTCGTCCAATGAGACTTTCTGCTGTTTGCCTCCCCGCCTGATTCGCTGTTGTCCGCGCGCGTAATCAACCAGGATTCGGCGCATCACTTTCGAAGCCACGCCGAAAAACTGCGCCCGGTTTTGCCATTTTGCATCTCGCTGCGCCGCGAGCTTCACATAGGCTTCATGTACCAGAGCGGTCGCTTGCAGGGTATGGTCGGGACGCTCATGCCGGAGGCGACGAGCCGCTAGATGACGCAGCTCTTCGTAAACGAGGGGAACAAGTTGAGCGGCAGCCTCTTGATCACCGGCAGCCAACTTGTTGAGCAAAAACGTTACATCTGCAGGCGCGGGTTCCACGTTGACCTCCTGGACCCTAACCCAAAGCAAAATCTAAAGAATTCTACTCCGGTTCTCACTCGGTCGGCGCAATTCTTGTGCACCGGTGTCCGCTTTTCAATAGAAACGTCGCGTTAGCAGTCATAGGGCAAGAAAACGTGGGTTGGCAGCTTTGTGGCCCTCGCACGAAAGAACCTTGCCTCGATGAGCCACAGGAGCGGGGCTGCAATCTTAACGGAAGGGGTCCCGCACCTTGAAAAATCACAGAAAAGGAGAAAACTCATGAAACGCAAAATTGCACGTACAGGGCTTGTGATTATTTTCGCGGCCGCTGTGGTCGCGAGCATGGCAGCGCCGGCTCAGGCCGACGATCATCATCATCAATGCTCACTGGCCGGAGCGGCAGGAAACTGGGGGTTCACCGATAACGGAACGGTTATCGGCGTCGGACCCAGGACGGCTGTGGGGATACTCACCTTGGACGCGTCCGGAAATGTATTGAACGGCAAGGCCACGTCAAGTTTGAACGGCAGCATCGCCGATGAGGCGTTTTCCGGAACCTATACGGTGAATCCCGACTGCACAGGTACATTCGCCCTTAGCGTTTTCGACCTTTCGGGGACCTTGCTTTTCACTGGAACGCTGAATCTCGCATGGGACGACAATATGCGGGAGCTCCGCTTCATCTTCACATCCGTTGTACCGCCCAACGGCCCACCCCTCGCGATTGCCATAGCCGGTGACGCCAAGAAGATGGTCCCGTGATCGGGCAAATGCCGCGTTCCGAAAACGAAGCCGCCCCTTCAGCAGGGCGGCTTTCCTGTCAGTATGGTTTTGTTATGCATTCTTAGGCCTGTCCTACTTCACCGGCCAACGGCTATACTCTGGACTCCCAGCGCAACTACAAACTGCGAACGCAGCCCTCACCGGCTCGCCGCGAGCTGCAGGGTACCACTTTCCTCCCTTTGCGGGTGGGAAGCCGCCGTTGACCATTTTATTAGAGCCTCTTAGGAGTGCTGGCGTAACATTGCCATTTTGCCAACAACCAGCCGGGTTCTACATGCTTCATGGCCATTGAGCCACGGCTCTTGGATCAAATCGCACACAAGTCCCCACTCGGAACGAAGGTATCCGTCCTGCGGCGGCTTGCTTGAAGATCGAACCTTGCAGAAGGGGAACCGGCGGAGTGACCCGCTGGGGGAGCGGGTCCTACTCCGGTTCTCACTTATTCGGAAATTCTTACGCCGGGATGTCCACTTTACAGCCGAAACGTCGCGTTAGCAATCATAGGGCAAGAAAACATGGGTTGGCAGCTTAGCCCTCGCCTTCAAGAAACGACATCAAGGAGAGCATCCATGAAAAAAATCGGGACAATTCGCCCCTTCACGCTTTTCTTTTCTCTCCACGTCGTACTTGCCTCCCTATGCAGTCTGCTCATCGGGCTTACGGCTCTGAGCGGGGTTGCGACGGCGCAGAACCCCGTGCCCCTGATCAACCAGCCACTGGTTCCTGATGCTGCGGTGCCCGGCGGGAAAGGGTTCACCTTGACCGTGAATGGCACCGGCTTTGTCTCCGGCTCGACTGTGAACTGGAATGGCAGCGCGCTGGCGACCACGTTCGTCAGCGGCTCGCAGGTGACGGCCACCGTACCCGCCTCGAATATCGGCAAACGGGGCACAGCGTCGGTGACCGTGTCCAGTCCCGGTCCTGGCGGGGGTACGTCCAACATCGTGTTCCTTCCGATTACTCTCCCGGTTGAGTTATCATTTGGCGGGGCAGCCTTGGGCGCCGGCTCCGCGCCCACCTCCGCGGTCGTGGACGACTTCAACGGCGATGGGAAGCTCGACTTGGCCGTTGCCAATAATAGCGGGAACAACATCAGCGTCTTCCTGGGAAAAGGCGACGGGACTTTCCAGGCTCCAGTGAATTACGGTACCGGAGCCAATCCTGTGTCAGGGATGATAGCGGGAGATCTTAGGGGCAACGGCAAGCTGGATCTGGTCGTTCCCAATAATGGCGGTGACACCGTCAGTGTGCTCCTTGGCAATGGGGATGGCACTTTCCAGGCCGCCGTGAATTACTCTACGGGGCCCTCCCCTACCTGGGTTGCAGTGGGAGACTTCAACCGGGACGGCAAGCTGGATCTGGTTGTCGCTGATCAGAATTGTACCTATAACCCTACCAAATGCGGGGTGGGAACATTCTCAATTTTGCTGGGGAATGGGGATGGCACGTTTCAGGCCCATGTTGACCACCACACCCCGCAAGGTGCGGAGGGGCTGAACAGCGTTGCCGTCGGCGATTTCAATAACGACGGGATTCTCGACCTTGCAGTCGCTGCTGGAATCGGTGGGGGCGGCACTCAAATCTCACTGCTGCTGGGCAAGGACGATGGCACTTTTCGGAGTGGCGTGAACTACACTGCGGGATTGAATCCCGCCGCAATCACGACTGCAGATTTCAACCACGATGGCAAACTCGACTTGGCAGTCGTCAACAATATCGGCTCGGTTTCGATTCTTCTCGGAAATGGAGATGGCACCTTCCAGACACACGTTGACTACGGGACAGCCTCGTTCCCCTTCGGGACTGTTGGCACCGCCGATTTCAATGAAGACGGGAATCTGGATTTTGCGGTGGCCAATAGCGGATCGAACACCGTCTCGGTGTTTCTGGGCAACAGTGACGGGACGTTTCAGCCCCAATTCCAAATCAACACCGGCTCAGGGCCCAGAGGGGCAGTCGTAGGGGACTTCAATCGGGACGGCAGGCCCGACTTGGCGGTTCCCAACTTCAGTGACAATACAGTTTCGATCTTGTTGCAGAATGGAACCGTTGCTCTCTTACCGCCGAGCCTTAATTTTGGCGTGCAGCTAATCCGAACCAAGAGCGCAGAGCAGAAGGTCACGCTGACCAATGTAGGCACCACAACGTTAAACATCGGCAGCATCGCGCTCACTGGCAGGGATTTCAGCGAGCACAACAATTGCCCTTCCAGCCTCCCGCCCAAGGGGCATTGCACCATCAACGTCGCCTTTATGCCAACTGCGCTTGGGCCGCGAGCCGCTACACTGACCATCACCGACGATGGCACGGGCAGTCCGCAGTCAGTTCCCTTGAGTGGCATCGGAGTGACTTCCGGGCCGAACGCGACGCTCTCTACCCACAGCCTGACTTTCGCCACGCAGCTTGTGGATACAGCGAGCCCGGCACAGCCTGTCACGCTCAACAATTGGGGTACAGAGACGCTGGATATCGGCAGCATCTCCGCCAGCGGCGACTTCAGCGGCAAAAACGATTGTGGTTCGAGTCTCCCGCCTGGAGGAAATTGCACAGTCAGTGTGACCTTCACACCCACGCAGCGAGGACATCGCACAGGAACGGTTACGTTCACGGATAATGCCCCGAACAGCCCCCAGATTGTACATCTGAGCGGTGTGGGCACGGTGGTAAAGCTCGATCCGTCCAGCTTGAACTTTGGCACGGTGCCAATCGGACAGAAGAGCTCGCCCCAAAACACAACGCTAACCAACGTCGGGAAAGCGAAGCTGCACATCACCATCATCCAAATCAAAGGGACAGACGCAGGGGAGTTTTCTCAACAGAACGACTGCCCCGATCCCGGGTATCTGGGGGCCGGAAGGTCGTGCACCATCACCGTAACCTTCACACCGCATGTGCATGGAAATCTGAGCGCTGACGTTTCCGTGAGCGACGACGGTGGCGCCAGCCCCCAGCAAGTGAGCTTGTCGGGTTTTGGTTGCACCTTCAACAGGTTCCACCATTGTAAAGAGGCCGATAACAGCCTGAGCGGAGCGTCGGCCCAGTCCGCCTTAGCTGCATCCCTGGCTCCAGCCGCGCCCAGTTCCACGGGGCCCAGCAGTGTCGGGACACGCGTGGTGGATTTGGTTGACTCCACACGCAATGATCCTTTCCTTGCCAATGGTGCCAAACGAGAGCTGCTGGTGCGGTTCTGGTACCCGGCGTCTCTCGACCGGGGCTGTGCGCCGGCGCAATATACCTCGCCCAGGGTGTGGAGTTATTTCTCTGAGCTCGTGGGAATCCCATTGCCTGAAGTCCGCACAAACAGTTGCTTGAACGCTCCCATAACCGGCGGGACCCACCCTGTGGTCGTATTCACACACGGTTATACGGGTACCTTCACCGACTACACATTCATCTTTGAAGATCTCGCCAGCCGCGGTTACGTCGTGGCTTCGGTGGATCACACCTATGAGGCAACCGCTGTCGAGTTTCCCGACGGAAGGTTTATCAAATCACTGGTTGGCAGCCACTTCGGAGACACTTGGCGACTCGATGATCAGACGCTGGCTTCCGCTGTATCGGTGCGCCTGGCGGACCTGCATTTCGTGGTCGACGAACTGCGGCGCATGAACGCTAAGGTGGGTGGTCCGTTCGCGGGTAAGCTGGACAGCTCCCGCATCGCCCTTATGGGTCATTCCCTGGGGGGTGAGGCCACAATCTCCGGCATGCAGCAGGAAACTCGCTTCCGCGCAGGTGTCCTTCTCGACGGAGTGTTATCAGACGAATCCGTTCCTGGAACCGACAAAGCCATTCTGATTCTGGCGGCCGGGCGTGACCAGTGGAGCAAGGATGAATGCAGGTTGTGGAGCAACCTACGCGGACCCAGATTCGCCGTGAATCTAAAGGGCGCCGAGCACATCACGCCAACCGACGCTGTATGGCTGGCAAGGGGTGCGATCAGGACCAGTGCCATGGGGCCGGATAAAACCATCGCAGCGATACGAGATTACATCGCCGCATTTCTCGACACGAATCTTAGGGGCAAGCCATTCGATCCTCTGCTGACTGGACCGTCTGCGGATTACCCTGATGCTGCGGTGACCACGCAGAAGCAATTACTGTGCGCGGAAGGCATCGACCATTAATCTGCACACGCGCACGGAGAGGTGTTGGAAGACAAGGAGTTCTACTTTGGCGGGCAACCCGCTTCGAAGAGCAAGAACTGGCCTCTCGATTTCGAGAGGCCTTTTTGTTACACAATCGCGGTAGGAGGGCGTACTTCGGCCAGACCAATAAATTGCAACTGGTGACTTGAGGTCTGTTGGCGAGAAATCATTACCCCAACAACCGCCGACCGCTACATGCTTCTCAACCATCGAGCCACAGCTCTTGGATCAAATCGCACACAAGTCCCCACTCGGAACGAAGGGATTCGTCCCGCGGCAGCTTGCTTGAAGATCGTCACCCTGCTCACGGAGAGGAGCTTCGCGAGTTCCTCAGCGGTCAGTGCGCGGCCGATCTTCTCGATTTGATCTGCAATTGACATGATTTAATAAGCACCGGTTGTCCGTGTAGCCAGATCCCTTCTGCTGTCAAGGACGTCCAAGACATCAAGAATGAATCCCAAGCATCTGGATATCAGAAATCTCTGGGCCACCACGATCCATCGGGGAGCAAATCCCATAGCTGAGTAGCGCGCTCGAACTCGAGCAACTCTTGATCCGTGTCGAAGGAACCGTTGTCGAGAGCGTTCACCTGAGCCGGATTGAATGCCCCGAACATCCGCTCGATGTACTCGCGAGCGATTCGAATGTTGTCGGCGTGCCTCAGCGCATAGCTAAGGGTGTCAACATATTCGTCATGAACGCCACGGGGGAAGGCAAACCACTGCCGAATGATCTCCCGCGTGAAGCCGGAATGCTTCGGGAGAAAAACTTTCCCCCGTTGAATGTGGTGAGCCTGAGCGCGCGCTCGAATCAGCTTCGATTGCCCCTCGGTCGAGCACATCTTCACCATGAAGGGCGGGAGCCTTTTGATCAATGCATCGTGAAGCGGACGACCCAGCGAGGCTTTCTCGATGATGACGAGTGGGACCATGTAGGGATATTCTGCTGGCTGTCGCGCTCCCATCCGTCGAGCGATGCGCTGAAGGAGTGCAAGGATCTCTTCCTCCATCTCATCGATCGACCACTTTCCCTCGACCGCATCGAGGACGTAAGCGCCGGTCGCGCCATAGCCGACCGCGATCGCGTTCGTGGGATCGTTGGTTTCGGATCGCTCGACACCAGTGTCCACGATGATGGCAGCGTAAAAGAGCGCGGGGAGTTCTTCGTAATACTTCCAGGCATCCTCCGACACCAGACCAGCTCCGGCGATCGGGTTCCCCTGAAACTGTGTCTCGAAGTCCTCAGGCAACATCTCGTCTTTTTTGCGTCGAATGAACTCAAGGTCACGGTACTCCGGCCACAGAACGTCATAGGCTTCGAGGTAGCGAGGTTCCGCTTCCCGGATGTCCCAGCGGAGGATGGCGAGAACATCACGGATGCGGCAGTAACGGCTTTGGTAGATGGCGCTGTGCGCTCATTTGCAATCGCACACCGTCACTCGCAAGCGGCGTCCCCGGCCCCGCCAAGTGCAGCGCGATCGTGCCATCGCCTCCAGGTGCGCGCAGCCGCGCATAGACGGGTATCCCTTCGTGGCGGAATTCGTCCACGAGTTTGAATCCCAGCAGGTGACCTCCGCTGCCCGCCGCGGCGCAGGTATTTCTTTTGCCGGACGCAGGGCCCCCTTCTGCTTTTTCGGCGGTGATTTCTTCGCTTTCTTGTGGGGATTCGATTTTCTCTTCGTGGACATTGTGGACATTCTTGCCATAGCCATGCCTCGCAGGTACTCGGGGGACATTCTACCGGAACGGTCGTTCCGAGCCCGGCTCGCACAGGCGATGTTTGACTGATTGCCATCCTTACGGTCCGGTTCCCATTCTGAACGACTAGCGGTAGCTGATGTAACCAGGACAAAGCTACAGGCAGCCTCAAACGCCAAGAAATCCGTGGCACGGGCGGCGTAGAACGTCGCAACCGTCGCGAGAGCCAACACAGATCCCTCGGGCCAACTTTCGTAAAATCCCGATTTCACTGAAAGAGGATGTCAAGAAAAAGACTTCTCCCCGCCCCTCGGAGAGATGCGGGTGTCCTGACTTACATCCAGCCCCGTTTCATTTTCGCAAGGGTGATTGGTGCGGGTGCTTCGGCTCGTCGCAGATTGCAGCGGTAATGCCCACCCCAGTCGCTTGTCCCGATTCGATCGTTTCATGAACCACGTTGCCCTTCTTCTCCCAACACGCACAAACCTCTCTAGCTGCCGGAGCGGAGCGGAGGCGGCGCCACCCATCCGACCCTCTCAATCGGGGCGCTGTTTCATAATGCATTGACCGGCGGTCAAAACGTGTAATGGTCTTTCATGAGAAAGCCGGTTCGATTCTGAATGGTTCCCTGTGCGTCTTCGCTGTCCGCCAGTGGAGTCTTTAGGTGTTCTCCCCACTAACTGTAGTTTAATGGGCGGTGTCCGCCTGGGCGGAAGCGGCAGCCGGCGCGGTGATCTCAACAACGTCTGGCTGGGTCCATACAGCCTTGCCGCTGCTGAGGTCAAGGCGGTTCATTGTGGCCTTCAGATGACGGCGATCTATTTCAACGAGGAGATAGTGGTAGTTAATCTCCCTGCTCTGGAAGGGGTCGCTGGCAGCGCGTTCGATGGGATAGGCATGAGCTCCTGCTCCCCCTAAAACAAAATAGCTAACGCCTCCGTTCGCATGCCGTTCGTAATTGTGTACGTGGCCGGAGAAAACGACGATCCGAGCCCGGAGGTGCTGCTGCCGCTCTTCCAACTCGTTCGCCAACGCATGCTCTGGCGAGCGAGCCGAGTGTCCTCCACCAAATTGTTTGGCGTCCGAGGAACTTGTGTAGGGAGGATGGTGGAGGACGACGAAGACGAAATCTATATCTCCAGGGAGTATGCCAAGAGCTTGCGATAACCATCGGCCCTGCGGTCCGGAGGTTTCGTCCAGTGAACTGTCGAGCACCAGCATCAAAGTGTTGCCCGCTCGCATGGAGTAATAGCGGCTGTTCTTTAGGTCGGGAAAACGCTCGAAATAATTTGCCAGGGCGACCCTCTCGTCACCATGCAGATCGTGGTTGCCCAAGGCCGGATAAACAGGAATCTTTTTATCGCGCCAAATGCTGGTTTCACTGTCCCAAACTTTCCAGTCGTTCGCATCGTAGCCGTTGTAGACGATGTCTCCGCCGAAAGAGATAAACGCGGGTTTGACTTCTGCAATGGCCTGGACCAGCGCCTGCCGGGCGGAAGGGTTCGCCGCCTCGGTGTCCTTGGGATCATGGAAGCGCGCGTCTCCATACGCGACGAAACGGAATGGAGTGTCGACTGGCAATTGCAGGGCAACGGGTTGGGTCTCCGGGGCCTGCATCTGCGAGTGGGAACGCGTGCAGGAGGCACAGCCCAGAAAAACCGCGACGAGGACCAATCTCTGGAAAATCTTCATTCACTTCCCCAAATTCACTTCCCCACGACAAGCACTTCAAACTGTCCCGACTCAGCAGTCGACAAAAACAATCGGTGCGTCTTAGGGTCGAGCGCCGACGTTTTGGCTCGAGGTAAAGTCTTCACAGTTTCGACAACTGAATATTTATCTGGACTGTCCTGGCGAATCACGGTGACGGTGCCTTCGCCGTTAGAATTGAAAATCAGCCGCGTCTCAGCATCGAAAGCAGTAGCATCCACGTGATCACCGATGGGAAGGGTGGTGATAACCTGGCCGGTATCCGCGTTCATCACAGCCATGACCTTGCTGCGGCAACCGAGAAATAGTCTACGATTGTCCCGATCGATCGCCATGCTGGAAGGCGAAGAACAAGGTGCTGTCGGCCAGCGCTGCTCGACTTTCAGCGTACGGGAGTTGATCTTGAGCACCAGGCTTTCGTCTTCAAGGTTATTGTAAACGTAGCCGTTTCCGTCTGCAGCCGCGAATTCAGGACCACCTCCGAGGTCAATCGTGCCCGCCACCTTTCCGTCCTTGGCTTCGATCACGGTGGCACTATTGCTGCCGCCGTTAAAGGCGAAGACCCTCGAGGTCGCTGGATCATAGATGATAGCGTCCGGCTTTTTTCCAGTCGGGACCTCCGCGATCGTCTTCAGAGTTTTCAAGTCGAAGATCGTGACCGTCGAGGATTGTCCGTCACTGACAAATCCACGCCCGAGGTCGGGAGCGATGGCTATGCCATGCACGCCCTGGGTGTTTTCGATTTTGCCGACAATCGCACCCGAGTCCAGGTCGAGCACTTCGACCTGAGTTCCGTGAGAAACATACAAGCGGCGGGCGCCTTCATCAACCGTGAGATAGTCCCAGCTGCCTTGACCAGGGATGGAGATTTTCTTCGTGATTTGATAGTTGTCAGCGGCCCGAACCGACGAGATCGCGAAGGCCAGCAAGATAGAGACAGCATATTTTTTCAAAGCAGAACCTCACTATGCGAGTTTAATGGCTGAGCCTTAAGCCTAGCTGAATCTCTGCCTAGAACAGGAAGCGAAGCGTAAATTGAACCTGCCGTGGCAAGCCTGTCCCGGTGTTTGGCGAAGTGGCATTGTCGTTGTTGTTATTGAAATTGTTTGTCGTCGTGATCTGACCGAGATTGCCCGCCGGTTGAAGTACCCATGCACCGCTGTTTAGCTGTGTGTAGTTAAGCTGCAGGTTATTAAGGTTCGGATCTCCGAGTTGGACGTGATTGAAAATGTTGAATGCCTGCACACCGAATTCGACGGAAACACGCTCGGTTATTTTGGTTGTCTTCATGAGCGCCATGTCGATCTGCCAGGAGTCCAGCGCCCGAATCAGGCCGTTGGGAGCGTCACCGAACCGGCCTACCAGACCATAAGAGGCATACGGAACACCGGATTGATCCGTCCCCGCCGCGAGCGGCGGCGGAGCAAATGCAGCGGGATTGATCGGGATCGTATAGTTGTGCACTCCTCCCGGCAGCAGCAAAGGAACTCCGGGAACAAGGTCCGGCCGCTGGGTGGTTTGGTCATTTCCATCCGGGAGTTGCGTGGGCGAGATGTTCATCGTAATCGTAAGGGGATGTCCGGTGTGCCAAAGACCAACGCTGCTGAAAGTCCACCCCCCGACGATCCTGTTCAGGACACCTCCCTCGTTCAAGTAGCGTTTACCAGTTCCAAATGGCAGCTCGTAAACTACGTCGGCGGCGACGTTGTGGCGAATGTCGAAAACACTGGGTCCGTAGTCGCACGGCAGACAATTCACGTTCTCCGGCCCGTTCGACTCCCCTCCGCCCACCGAACCGTCGTTGATGGAATGCGACCAGGTGTAGCCAGCCTGGAAAGAAAGACCGTTGGTAAAACGGCGCTGCAGGCTCAAGAGCAGCGCATTGTAGCTGCTGGCTCCGATATCGGATTTGTAGTCTACCGAACCGTAGGGATCGCCTCCGGGATAGTACTGATCCAGCGTGCGGGTGCAATTTCCGTTGCTGTCGGGCTTGGTGACGCAGAAATTAACCCCTCCGCGAGAAAACAAGCGTACGCCGTGTGACCCGATATACTGCGCCGATGCAAGAAAGTTGGACGGCAACTCGCGATCAATCGAAAAGCCCCAGGTTTCGACGTACAGGTCGCGGCGGCCATGGCGCTGCAAGGCTCGAGGTTGCTGAAGGTTGGCAACGTTGCTGCCCAAACCGCTCAGGTCAGGGACTGCCTGCTGATAGGCCGGCAAGAGGGGCGTGCCCCCCTTTTTAGACGGAGGGATGCTTGGGTCAAGATTGACGAAAGCGGTGTACCGGTCGCTCTCCAGGCCTGCGTTAAGGTCGTCGTTTTGGGCGGCACCGGTGTAAATTCCAAAACCGGCTCGAATGACTGTCTTTCCGTTAAAGGCGCTCGGAGCCCACGCAAAGCTGACGCGAGGATCGAAGTTCGTGTAGTCAGAGTTATACAGAGCGGGATTCGTTGGACATGGCGGCGTGTTGATCGGAGTGGGATAAGGGCCATTGGTCGAGCCTGATCCGAGGCAAACGCCGTGAAATTGATTAACATCGAAAACCGTGGTCCGATTGTCGGCTTCGTTCGCAACCCCGTAGTATTCCCAACGCAGCCCTAGATTGAGTGTCAACGTTGGCGTGACCTTCCACTCATCCTGGAAGTAGGGCAGATAAAAGGTACGTCGAAATTTGTGGCAGCACCACGAGGACGTGTAAGCAATTTGATAAAGCGTAGCATATACAAATCCCGTGTCCGCGGTGCTGGAATTGTCGGCGAAATAGAGATTGTTATCCGCAGTCTTCCCCTGATTCAGTCGAATCCGGCGAATCTCGATACCTGTTTTGAAGGTGTGGGCGCCGTGAACCCAAGTCAGATTGTCGATTACGCCGTAAGTTGTACCCACTTCATGATCAGCGTTATCGTCGTTGATCTGTACCCAATTATTGGTATGAACCGCATAGGGCAGAGGAGCTACCTGCGGGTTGATGAACGGGGCCCGGTTTACGTAAGCTTTGACTTCGTTCACAACCGTCGGGGAAATAGTCCGCTGAAGGGCAATGAAGTAATTCGCTGGATGGTTAATAGTTTGAATCAGGTCATAAGGAACGCTGGCGCCATTCGTTCCACTGACCAGGCTGATGTCGCGTTGCGCCCGTCCGTATAGCAGCGTCTTGTCATTGATCTTGTAATCGATTCGAGCCAGCCACGTGTCTTCATGAACAGTGGTTGGCGCAGGTGCCGTGAACTGATCCGAATCGGGGAGCCCATTGCCAGTCTGATCGATAAAGGCTCCGTCTGGGTAAACGAAGATGGGATTGCAGTTTCCGATGGAGCCAGTGGACGCCGGCCACGGGAATGCTTGCAGTATGGAGCACATCTGTGGGGACTGGGCGAGAGTTTGCCGCTGTATCGAAGCGGAAGGCACAAGGACGCGTGTGGTCGCGCCTCCGTATTGGCGAAGACCTTCATAGTTCAGGAAAAAGAACAATTTATCCTTTACGATGGGGCCGCCAACGGTCATCCCGTATTGTCCAAAACGAAAGGCAGGAATGGCGGGATTGCCATTGATGTCGAAGTCATTGAAGTTGCGCGCATCGAAAACCGAGTTTCTTAGGTAGCCAAAGACGGATCCGTGGAACTGATTGGTGCCGGACTTGGTGACCACGTCGATTTGCCCACCCGCCTGGGTGCCGTATTCCGCATCATACAAAGCGCTGCTGACGCGATACTCCTCGATTGCGTCCTGAGAGATCTGCAGACGGGTTTGCGATTTTTGCGCTTGTTCCTGAATTCCACCTGCGTCGACGCCGTCAAACTGAAAATTGTTATCGTCTCTGGCGCGGCCGGCGAAGCGAATCGTTCGTTGGTCGCCACCACCGTCGTCTTGAGCAAAGGGCGCAAGAAGAGTGAGATTAGCCCAGTCACGCCCATTCGTTGGTAAGTTCGCGATCTGGTTTTGGCTGATGACCGTGGATGCTTCCGCTGTACTCCTGTCAGCTGGAGCGCCGGTTGCAATGACTTCGATCTTCTCGGCAATCGTACCAACCTCCAGTCGGACGTCCAATGTGCGCGTCTCGCCGACCCGCAATATAACGTCTTCGATGACCTTGGTCTTGAAACCGGCGTCGGTGACAGTCGCGGTGTAGCGCCCCACGGCCAAGCCCGGAAATCGATAATAACCCTTAGAATTTGTGACTTGCTCCTCCTTAACACCTGTCTCCACCGCCAGACTCACCACGCTGGCCCCGACGATAATAGCGCCGGTCGGATCCATCACTGTTCCTTCAAGCCCCGCTCGATCCACTTGCGCGAGCAATGACGTGGTTGCAAGAGGAAACAACAAACAAGCAACGAGAGCGAGCGTACCGCGCTTTGGACGCATGCAGGCCTCCCATGTCAAATTCCCTCGGAACAATCAGCTTTCTCCGCTGGAAGTGAGTTCTGTGGTTGCTGATGATGCCGCGATTCTAGGAAGGTCTGATGAAGCCGATGTTAAAGGAAGGTTAATATTTTTTCAGACTGCGCTTTTCAGCCCGCCGACGTTCTACCCTAGTGGCCGCTGGCAGACGGGTCACGAATCGTGCCATGAGATTACTAATCGTGGAAGATGAGCTGCGGATGTTGGAATTGCTTCGGCGAGGGCTCACCGAAGAGGGACACACCGTTTCCTGCGCAGTGGACGGTAGCGACGGATTGCTCACGCTGCGGCGGCACCAATTTGACGTCGTAATCCTCGATGTGATGCTGCCGAAGATGAGCGGCTTCGAACTTGCGCTGCATATCCGACGAGAGAAAAACTCCACCCCTATTCTCATGCTAACCGCGAAAGACTCGGTTCCCGACATCGTACACGGTCTTGATTTAGGCGCCGACGATTACATGACGAAACCTTTCTCCTTCAACGAACTCTTGCTCCGATTGCGGGCTGTCAAGCGAAGGGCGTCGGCGAGCCAACCTTCCGCGTTTCAAGTTGCGGACCTATGGCTTGATCCAATTTCCCACCAGGTCGGCCGCGCTGGCCAAGCCATCAGCCTTACTCGAACCGAGTACTGCTTGCTCGAGCGTCTCATCAGCAATGCTGGAAGAGTGGTTCCTCGCGACATGCTCATCCTGTCAGTGTGGGGACGCAAGTCGGACGTCGAAGGCAATACATTGGACGTTTTTATGCGCCTGCTGCGCAACAAGATAGACAACGGTGGCCGTGAGCGGCTGATCCATACCGTACGGGGAGTCGGATACATTATGCGGCCGGAGGTTTGATCGTGAAGAAGCTGTCGATCGGGGTTCGCCTTACCCTCTGGTATCTGGTGCTTTTCGCCGCGGCTCAGCTGGTCTTTGGCACCGGCATGTGGTTCTTTGCCCAACGCAGCCTGTACCGCATCACCGACGATGCCTTGCAAGCACAAATCGACGATCTAACTAATTTTCTCGAGGCTCAAAAAAAGGACGCTACGGTTGCCAAACTGCAGGAGGAAGTAGCCGAAGCATACTTGATCGAGCATTCCGGCGACTACCTTCAGATTTATGACGACGATGATGATAGCTGGATTTTTCGAGCCGACTTTTTGCAACAGCATACCTTGGAACCGGCGGCAAACGATCTTTTGACTCAACCGCGTTATCGCAACGAACAACTCGGCAGATCTCTCCGCTTTGTAACCCAGAAGATCCAGGCGAACGGCCGAGTCTTCAAGGTTCAGACGGGCCTTCCGATCGATCAGGTCAACCAAACGCTGGTTTTGTTTCGCAGCTACCTGCTGATGTTTGCCCCGCCATTACTGCTGGCCGCAGCTTGCGGAGGATTCTGGCTGAGCCGAAAAGCCCTATCGCCAGTTGACGCAATCACACGAACCGCACGAACCATCAATGGTGCGAACCTCAGTGACCGACTGGAAAAGCTGACCACGGGCGACGAACTCCAACGCCTATCGGACACCTTGAATGAAATGCTCGGACGCATAGAGCATGCATTTATTCGCGTGACTCAGTTCACAGGGGATGCCTCTCACGAGCTGCGTACGCCCATCTCGTTGATTCGTACGGAAGCAGAGATCGCACTTAGAAGATCCCGAGACGATGCCGAGTACCGCGAAGCCTTGTGCCATATTCTGCTGGAGGCGGAGAGAACATCAGTACTTGTCGATGAACTGTTGTCTCTAGCGCGGGCTGATTCTGGACGGGAAACCTTAAGAATCGCTTCTGTAGATTTATCCACGATCGTGCGGGAGGTCAGCGAACAATGGCGAGAGCTGATGGCAGCGCGAAATCTAACGTTCACCTGTGAAGTGACCGACGAAGAGGTTGCGGTTCTCGGAGACCGCAATGCTTTGCAGCGCCTGCTGAGTGTCTTACTGGACAACGCGGCAAAATATACACCTGCGCCTGGGACGGTGGGGCTTCGCCTGGAACTGCGGGGTGAGTTGGCGGCCATTCGGGTCCGCGATTCCGGCATCGGGATTGCTCTCGAAGACCAGCCAAAGATTTTCGATCGGTTTTATCGAGCTGACAAAGCAAGAGGCCGTAACCTGGAGGGCGCGGGTATAGGTCTCGCGATCGCCCATTGGATCGCGCAGCAGCATAAAGGATCGATCGCGGTCAAAAGCTTGCTGGGTAAAGGATCAACATTTATGGTGGAATTACCGCTTCAAACCACGCCCGTGGAAGCCGCAGAGTCATTAAACGCGGTTTACGCCAGATGACCTGCCAACTCTCGTCGAACCATTGTTGATGGGTCCCCCGTCTGTCAGGGCTTCTATCAGTCTTGGGTGAGCGGTCTGGAGGATCGTTTTGACGTTGCTGACGTTACGAGCGCAAGCGCCCGGGCCCGCGAAGTTGGCGATCTCTTGGCGCACATCAATATGGTGAGCTTTCGGCAAATTTGCCAAACGCTTATACTTGCCCCCGGCACGCATGTTTTCAAGCGCTTTTTGCTGAAAATAGGGCTCCAGTGTCAGCGCCAGGCGAATACGGATAAAGGCATTCCAGCCTTGCCGGGGTTGATGGTGGCTGATGATGAACTGTAGGGCTTCGTCATCACCGAGGGGATACTCGATACAGTTGATTTCCTCCCTACCCTCTAACATTGCCAAGCGCCAGCGCCCAAAGCCAACGAGAATCGTCCCATTCGTTGTGATCAGAATCGGCTCGGGCACGGACTGGTTCTTCAGTCTGGCGACGTTGTTGAACTCATCTATTCCACCGGCCCAACCGAGTTCCTCCAGCGCGCGATGCAGCCGCAGTTGTTCTGGGAAGCGAACAACCGGACGCCCCTCCAAGCAACTCATCTCGGTCCGGTTGAAAGAGTGTTGAGCTACTCCAGAAACAAGCTCCACGGCGTTGGATGAGTCGAGCCCAGCGCTCATCGCGGGCGCTCCTTTCGCGCCGCCCCTCGTCTTGCGACCCAATCTCGCTGTCTGCCTTGCCCGCGTTTTGTGCCGCGTTGACCGCGGTGAATTCGCCGGGTAGCCAGACAATCACATGCGGTTTTTGGCCATGCAATCCGCTCCTCCCAGGCTTCGTAGGAGGAGACGTCCCACGTGTTTCTGCAGGGTTCGTATTTGACCTTAGGAAATTGCCGAGAATTCGAGGCAAACTTCGGCAAGCCTGAATTGGAATTTTGGAACAGAATGGAACCGAATTAATGTTTGGGACAGAGCTAACCGATTGAAAACATGGTGGCCAGGGACGGAGTTGAACCTTTTTGGGGCCTTTGATATCAGTCTAGCCCTTTAGAATCAAGGACTGCATCGCTTTTCAAGGACTGCAGGGACAGGTCGACAGTACAAATCCAGTACACGGCAGAATGTCGGTGGCAGATTAGGGGGCCTGGATGGCAATGGCGCCGATGTCTGCAATGTTGTCGCCTTTTTTGAGAGACGGGACCGCGTTGATGTGCAAGATGACGCCGGAGACGGGTGCGCGGGCTTCGAGTATGAGTTTGCCGAAATAGTCGGTGACAAAGCCGATTTTCATGCCCTCTTGAACATAGGTACCACGCTTCACAAGCGGGTACCAAATACCAGGGCCGTCGGACAAGACATCCACCACTCTCTCGAGCCACACGGGATTCTCGATGGGCCGAGGGTCGCCTGAAAGCATCTTGAGAGCGCGCATAGTGCTGAGTGTCCCGTCGACGAGAAGGTCGACGTCATCCGCTTCGACGATGCCGGCGTAGCCAGCTTCGACGACGATGGAAGGTTTGCCGCGAGCAGTAGAAGTGTTGTCGAGGTAGCGAGTGGCGGATAGGTCGGTGGGACGGTCGCGCCAGATAATGATGTGGTCGAGTCCAAACGCGAGGACCATCTCTTTGGATATTCGGTCTTGGGTCTCCTTGCCAGTAGGTGCCCAGTACGCGTAAGGGCGGAGGCTTTCATCAAGATCGCCGCCGTGGTAGTCGATAAGATAATCACATCGATCGACAACTTGTTTGGTGATAAGAAAGGACGCACGTTCAGTTTGCGTCCCATCGGCTTTCCCAGGGTAGAAGCGGTTCATGCTCTTGTTATCGATGGGGTTAACATGTGGGACCTTTTGTTCGAAGGATTGAATGTTGACGAGCGGGACAAGGACAACGGTTCCCGTGATTTGAGAAGGATCAAGAAGGTTGATCAATTTTTCAATCGCGATGATCGAAGTGTATTCAGTACCGTGGGCACCAGAGACAAGAGCCAGGACAGGACCACGCTTTTCGCCATTGATGACGATGACGGGAATATTGGTAGCGGCGTCGACACCAGCGGGGACTTCCAAATAGCCCGTTGATTTTTGGCCCGGAGCGGCAGTAGCAGTGCCGACAGAAAAAGATGGAGCCTGTGCCTGAACGAACAGCGGGACTAAAAGAAAGATCCCGAACGAAGCAAAGGTGCGAGCAAAAAACCTAAGCATAGATCCTCCATGAGGTGGATGAGGATACCGCGAGGGAAATGATTTGAGCAATCCACAGAGCTTGACAGAGACTCGCTGGAGTCGCCGAACTGGCCAAAACGATGTTTGTTGAGCGACCGATACTCGCCGCTATGCGTCCTCACGAGTGTGCGCACCAGCGCATTTGCTAACAAGAGACTGCACTGCCTCTCTTGATACCGGACTACCTAGAAATGCCGGCAAAACAGGTTTTCGATTGATTGCTGTCAGTCGGCCGCGGGTCAGGTCCGCAACTGTGATCGAGCGTGGCGGGCTAGGTACTAGCGGGAGGGTCCCTACTTTCGGGGACGAGCCCTTGACCAATACAGCGTAAACGCTGTTTCGTCGGCGCTTCGCAACCACTCCTCGACATCGTCTGCTTGGAAAGGGTGGTCCTCAAGATCCAGGTCACGATTGAGCAACTCGGTGATTTCGCCAGCGGTGCTTGGTTTCCTAATCTTGTTCAAAGCTCGCAAAATTTGCTCGCTGAGACGACGATTCGAATTCGGAATCTTCCTCATCGTTCGTTCCTCGGCCTCGAAGACCCATCCCACTGTGTCCTCGATGTCTGTGCTGATGTGGGGCAGCGCAAACATGGTGAATCATCGCGTGCTCGGGGGCAGCAGCTTAATAAGCAGGTTCCGTACTGCCTCAGGATGGTGCTCTCCAGCAGCGCCGACGAAAGTTTACGAACGCTCGAATCCCCGGGGTCCCTCCACTTTCATTTCCCATTTGTCATCTGCACGAGACCCGACAATTGACACTCGCCACTCTCCCTCCGCATCACTCAGGACATGTTCGACAGAAGCGAGAATCTCCCCGCGCGCTCGAGGGTCACCCGTATTCTGCATCTCGATCGTTACTGCCATGTCACTGTATTGTACAAAGTGATCAGCATATTCCTTGAGAAAACCGATTAGGGCCTCGCAGATCGTGCCACTGAAGTCTTGCTGGAACGGTCCTTCGCAAATCCGATCGAAAAAGGAGCGAGCGTGGCGGCAGGGACATCTCGCGGCGAGAATATTTCCTGGCAGACGGCCTTGCGGCAATTTGAGAACGCTTGGGAAAAGGAAAGGCTGTGACATTGGTTATGCTCTAGCCGTTAGCTCCTGCGAGGGAGCCTTCAGCGTGGACGCATGCACCGTCACAGCCCTCGATGCGATCACCGCTTTCGCGGTCCCAAACCCCAACTACTCCTCGCAGAGCCGTCGGTTTTTTCAGGTCTGGCTGCTCTTTGAGTTGCCTCACCGAGCTGATCACTCAGCCTACATCGGACTGGCAAAATTTTATTTAAGCCAACCCTTTCAGCCGTCGACGCGAGCAACCTTAGAGATTTGCTTAAAGATTGTCAACGCCCGTTTTCAGTGCAATCAACATTCTGCGATGAATCACGACTCAAAAATGCAACCCATTGAATTTTTATCGCTTAACGAACGAGAGATCAAATTCTTTCCATTTTTGCACAGAACATTCACAGGTGCTCGAGAGAGTAGTCAGTAGTCAGTAGTCAGTAGTCAGTAAGAACCTGTGATGCAGGGTTAATGTAATTGGGTCTGTCGGAAGTTGGCCCAGTCGCTCGATTTCTCGATCTCCCGCGTCCGGCCAGGGAACAATGCTCAGGCGAACCGTTTGGCCAGTTCAGCCCTCCCACTGCCGGAAGAGGCTTCACGAAAACCCGCAGATCGTTGCGCTTTCGGACTTACCGACAGTCAGTCGTTGCCAAGTCCAGAATTCCACTCGTCGAGGAAAATGGCGGAGAGAGTGGGATTATATTGTGCGCGTTGCAAGAAAAGGAGTTGCACGTAACCCACTGATTGCACTCAGGCGTTTGATAGGGTTTCGTCCGATTTTGTCGCATGTGTCGCAGCAGTCGTGGAGAGAATAGTACCCATAGTACCCGCCAGAACCCTTTATTGGCGAGGGATTCAGCTGTCCAGCACTCGCAACACATCGCGCACGTCTGGCGGGCGCACACCGCAGGCGCGCAGGAATCGCTCCGTCGCCTGGCACTGGATCGCGATGATCCTCGGGTCGCGCGTACGCGAAGGTGGTAGTCTGCTTATCAGGCAGCAGGCGAAGCGAGGGACGGTCAAGCCCACACAATCGCGCCGGCGCATCTCGACCGCCTTGCCGCCCTCGTACGACACGTGCACCGACTAGCGCATGCTCGCTATCGTTCGAAAGATGTGAGCCCGCTCGGCATCAGTCGGCCCACGCACGATCAATTCCTTGAATGGGATTGTTGAAGCGTGCAGCAAACCCGCTATGTGGCTAGAGAGTGTAAATCATCCAAGCTAGGGAGTTGTATTGCCCCCGGAGCCCTTTACCTTTATCGGCGGTGATTTCGAGCCCGCATATCTGGAATCTCCGCCGTACTTGGCCACAATTTCTTCCACGTCTTTGGACGTTCCGGGAACCGTCACATCGGTTAGCGTCGCCTTCGCTCCGGTCACATTGAGCAGTACGCTGATGGAAGCGTGAATGTCACTGCTGATCAAGTCGGGAGCGCCATCCCCGTTCAGATCGGCGACGGTCACTCCAAAGCCCTGAGTCTGGCCAGTATTGAACTCACGCACGGCTTCGAAGGTGCCGTCTCCTTTGCCCAGGAGCACGCCCACCTGGGAGGGATGATAGTAGGACGCCACAATGTCAGGAATGCCGTCTCCGTTCAGATCAGCAATGGCAAGACTCGATTCGTTCCCACCGACGCTGTATGTCACCTGCGGCTTGAATGTGCCATCGCCTTTTCCGAGGAGAACACCGACATCCTGGTCAGCATAATTGGCGACGACAATATCCTGGTTGCCGTCGAGGTTCAGGTCTCCGGTCGTCACGAATTCGACTTGGTTTCCGACGCTGTATGTCGTCTGCGCTTGGAAGGTCCCATCCCCATTGCCCAGTAGGACGCTAACCGTGTTCACATTGTCGTTGACGACAGCCAGGTCCAGATAACCGTCGCCATTAAAATCGGCAGTGGCCATGTTATAGGGACCGCTTCCAACCCCGTAAGCAACGGGCGATTGAAAGGTTCCGTCCCCATTGCCGAGTGAAATCGAGGTTGTGTTTGCAATGTAGTCGGTGGTGGCAAAGTCGAGAATGCCATCGCGATTAAAGTCACCGAGCACAATCGCAACCGGCAAGCCGCCAATGTTGTCAGTCTTCGGCGTCTGAAAAGTACCATCACCCTTGCCGAGAAAGAGAGCAATGGTGCCATCCTGGCTCATCGCGGCCAGATCGAGAATCCCGTCGTTGTTGAAATCTCCCGTTACGATTCCACTGGTGAAGTATCCCGTCGGATAAGAGACCGGCGATTCGAACTCTCCATTCGCCTTCCCCAGAAACACAACCATGGTGCTCGGACCGAATGCGGCATCGACGGTAGCGGCGTCTGGAAAGCCGTCGCCATTGAAATCTGCGACAACGGACTGCGCCGGCTGTCCCGACGCATTGGTTACAAGTGCTTTGCCAAAACTGTGCGACACGGTCTTGGGATCGAGCGGGGCCCTGCCCAGGTCGGTGTTCGCTGTTATGTCAGTGAAGTCCACGGTATTTGTGGGCGTCGCCAGCCCGAAGCCGCGCACACTCGCCGTGAAATCATAGTTCTTGGGGTGCTTGACATTTGCTTTGGCCGTGAGCACGGTCGTGCTGGCTGTCTTCCCCGTCACCTTCAGCGCCACGCGTTTGGATCGCACCACTTTCGGCGACGCGGCTGTCCCTCCGTAAACCGAAGTCACGGAGTGCGATCCAGGGGACACGATCGTAGTCAATGTCGCCGTGCCCGTCTTATATCCCTTCGCCGGTTTCTTGCCCACCACCTGTGCGCTGCCCAACGGCAACTTGCCATCGAAAAAGGTGACGGTGCCTCCGGTGGCAGCTTTCCTGTTGGTCGTCACCCTGGCGGTAAGGGTGACTTTCTGTTTCACCTTGGCTGGATTAGGGGCAACCGACAGCGTGATCGCATTGACTGACACGGGAACCCCTGCCGCAAGCGCAGACTGGCCAACTGCAAGGGGAGCCCAATCATGAGAAAAGAACAAGCCGGCGACCAAAACTACGGGCAACCGTAACCGAGCAAAAGGCACCTTGAGATTCATCGCCTACCTCGAAAAGGGAAAAGGAATGTAAATTCAGACACGGTGCCAATTTTACACCCATGCACGGGGCTAGCCGCTGCCGGCGCGCTTTTCTCTAAGACCCTCATACACTGCCTTCCTGCTGCTTCGCTTTCCGCCGTGATCTATGGGGTTTGCTTCTTTGTTGCCTTTCCACTCGGGCCGATCTTGACCAAGATGGATAGCGGTTGGCCCACGTACTTCGCGCCCAGATCGGCCTATCCACTGGCAACAAGTCTCAACGGCAAGTCATTCTAGTCCTATACAATGTTCCCCGCTGTCACTCTTGAGGGGGAACCATGGGAAACCTATCCAGTGCGCTTCAGCAGCTTCGTGCTGAGCGCAAGCAGGCGCAGGCACGTGTAGAGAGCATAGAGCAAGCAATCTCAGTGATCGAGTCATTAAACGGTTCGGGAACGATCCGACAGGCAAACCAACCAACCCGAATAATATCGAAGGCTTCACGTCGCAAAATGGCGCAGGCGCAACGGGCTCGGTGGGCGAGGGCTAAAAACGGATCGCAGCCAATCGCGCTAGCGAAGACAACTGCCCCGGCTCCTGTGAAACACACCATGTCAGCCGCAGCCCGCAGGAAGATCGCAGCGTTTCAACGTGCGAGGTGGGCGAAAGTAAAACCTCAGCAGAAAAAAGCTGCTTAGAGGGAGGTGGCGTAATGGAAATGCACAATGTTCCTTTAAGAGGCATCGTGGGGGAGCATTAATATCCCCCCTAAAGTTACCCCCCTTCGTACGGGGAGCGCGGGCCGCCCTAGTCCCCGTCAGTCGACTGAAGGTCCGCCTTGATTTGACCACGACGGATTGCGGCGATCAAAGCTTCATGGTCTGCTTCAGTCTGATCGCCGTAGGCTTCTGCCCATTGCGACAGAGACTCATCCATCACCGTCGAGTTTCCGCAGTAACCCGCAATGCGTGCAGCGTCGCTAGTCCGCGCGTGAGCGCGCGCCAGAATTACCCCGCACCCCCATGCGTAGAAATTGAAGGATTCTCCAGTCAACCACTCCACCGGAATTGAAGCCTTAAGGTTCTTCATTTGTCTGACGTAGAAATCTCGTCCGTCGATGTCGGCATAACCCAGCATGGGGTCAGAGGACGCCTGTAGGGCTCTTTGTCCCACGATCACTCGCTTTCCGTTGTGCTGAAACTCCCCCAACGCCGGAGGCAGAAAAGGTCCATGCGCGGGTGCCATCGCCTCTTTGACCTGCAGGAACAGAGGGTCTCCCTCGCCATTTCCGAATAGCAGCACCAGGTAAGCACGGGTCCCGACGGAACCAACTCCCACGACACGGTGCGCAACATCAGCGAAGTGGTAGCGGCCCAGCATCAGGCGGCGCTCGCGTGGTAGCGTGAGTGAGTAACGGTTAAGTGCCTCGATGACTTTCCGTTTGGTTGCTTTATCAACTCGCGTTAAGACCGGAGGATCATCGCGAAATGTCCATAATCCGTTGCTCTTCCGATCCGCCACTTTTGGCATTAGTGCGCGGTTGTCGGTGTGCATTGCCTTGGCCAAAGTCTTACGGAAAACGGCTTTCGATTTCGGGTCTGCCTTGACGATGGGATTTTCTCTTCCGGGATAGGCGTGCAGGTACCAGATGTCCAATACTCCCATATCCTGCAGCCGACGAGCATTGAAGCGATAGCCTTTGACACACTCTCGTACAGCAGCAGCCCTCTCTTTGCGATTCAGTCCATTCTGCCGTCCCGCTACGTTGACGCTGGCTGTTAAGCGTTTCAGGTCCCATTCCCACGGGCCAATTACGGCTTCATCGAAATCGTTGATATCAAAAACAACCTCTCGCTGTGGGGTACCGTACATACCAAAATTGTTGAGGTGTGCGTCGCCATCGATCACCACGGGTATGCCGCTAATCGGGGTGGTGGATAGATCTGCCGCCATGACGCAGGCCGAACCGCGGAGAAAGGCAAACGGCGACGACGCCATTCGTCCCATGCGGAGCGGAATAAGGTGCTCTTGGCGGCCTCTGTTGCTCTCCGTCAGCAGCT
>Ga0210402_10001011_pt1 | contig 29918 bp, 24 predicted proteins | sample IncBWC7MmetaG_FD_161055 | JGI IMG/M metagenome (GOLD analysis project Ga0210402, IMG submission 161055) | Forest soil microbial communities from Barre Woods Harvard Forest LTER site, Petersham, Massachusetts, United States - Inc-BW-C-7-M | ecosystem: Environmental > Terrestrial > Soil >...
CTGTCCAGTTGACGTCACAATCGACACCTCGGTTGGGTGCGGGAATGCCGGTCCCTTCTGAACCAGGTGATAGGTAATCAGGTGAAAGTTCTGACGTTGTGAAAAGACGGTGGTTTCATCCTGCAGAGATCCATCGCTGAAATGGAATACAAGACGAGTGGTTACCTTGTTACCGCGAGCGACCTCAATGAGATCGCCGACTGCAATTTGTTTCCCGTCAAGGGTGCTGAGCACGAGAAAGCCGTGGGTGAGGCCTTCCTTATAGCGGACTGAAGTATTGGAGGCGCCGAGCAGCACGCCGGTGAGAATCGAAATTACTGCAATCAGGCACGCGAGAAATCGGAGAGTCATCGAGACGTTCGCCTTCCGTGGACGAGGCTTCGATGCACGCGCTGCCGGGAAGGCATACTTGGAGCGTTACTTTTTGCAATTCGATGACAATTTTCCGCGGATTGCAACGCCGTGAAACAAACCGCTCGGTCGGCTGGAGCAATCGCTGCGGTGCTAGAATCATACGTTTTGTGTTATGGCGTTTTCGCATCGAAAGAACGCATCGAATAGAAATAGATAGGCGGCAATCATGGCTGGGGCAACAAGAGAAGGAACAATGCTGGCGGTGGTCAAGCCAGAGGCGGCGCCGGGGGCTGATGTTCGCGAGGTAAAGATCCCCGGTTTCGGCCGCACTGATGTGCTTGTCAAGGTCAAAGTCGCGTCCATTTGCGGCACCGATCTTCATATCTATAACTGGGACCGATGGGCGCAGAACCGCATTCATCCTCCTCTGATTCCGGGACACGAATTCTGCGGCGAGGTCGTAGCCTTCGGCGACGAAGTCACCAGCGTGAAGGAAGGCGACTTCGTATCTGCTGAGATGCACGTTGCCTGCGGCAAGTGCTTGCAGTGCCGCACCGGCGAAGCTCATATATGCCAGAACGTGAAGATCATCGGCGTCGATGCTAATGGAGCCTTCGCCGAGTACGTGGTGATTCCCGAGTCGAACATCTGGAAACTGGATCCCGCCATTCCGGTGGAGTACGCCTCGATTCTTGACCCGCTGGGCAATGCTGTGCACACCGTTCTTGCGGGAGAGATCGCGGCAAAGACGGTAGCGATCACCGGCTGCGGGCCGATTGGGCTATTTTCGATTGCGGTGGCCAAGGCAGTGGGGGCGACCTCGGTCTTTGCGATTGAAGTCAACGAGCACCGCGCGAAGATTGCGCGCGAGATGCAGGCCGACTACGTGCTCAACCCGGCCAAAGAGGATGTCGAAGCCATCGTGATGGAAAAGACGGGCGGCCTCGGTGTGGATGTCGTGCTCGAGATGGCCGGACATCCGGACTCCATTCGAACAGCCTTCGACATCGTGCGCCGCGGCGGGCGCATCTCGCTTCTCGGTCTCACCTCCAAACCGATTCAGCTGAACTTCTCCGAAGACATTATTTTCAAAGGCATCACCATTCAGGGCATCAACGGCAGGCGCATGTATCAGACCTGGTATCAGATGACGGCACTGCTGAAGGCCGGGAAACTGAATCTGCATCCGGTGATTACTGATCGCATCTCAATGAAAGACTTCGGCAAAGCGATGGAGCGGCTCAGAACCGGGGAGGCCAGCAAGATTCTGGTGTACCCGAATGGAGTGAGGTAACTTGTTTTTCCGCTGTCATCCTGAATGGCGGCGAAGCCGGCGTGAAGGACCTTGCGGCAGCGAACCCTGAGATTACGCGGACGAGAGTGCATCTGCAGTATGCAGCATCAAAGACCCTCTCGACTGCATCGGGGAATCGACTTTCGTAGGGTCCCTCGGAGGGCTGACGCCCTCCTCAGGATGACAAGACGCAAGTTAGCTTTCATTTTCAATCCGCGTAATCTGCGGTAAAGAAGTTCTGAGGCGTCCATGACCACCGCAACCCGCATCAACCCGCTTTCCTACCTCACCGACCAGCTCAACGAACTCAAGGCCAAGGGCACGCACTTCAAGCTGCGTGTGCTTGACGACGAGCAGGCGCCGGTCTGCACGTTCGACGGGAAGAGGGTCATCAACCTTGCGTCGAACAATTACCTGGGGCTGACCACCCATCCCAAGCTACGCGAAGCCGCTCTCGAAGCCACGCGCAAGTTTGGCGTCGGATCAGGCGCGGTGCGCACCATTGCCGGCACGATGAAGATTCACATGGAACTGGAGGAGAAGATCGCGCGCTTCAAGAACGTTGAGGCGTGCGTCGTTTTCCAGTCGGGCTTCGCGGCCAACGCTGGAACGGTTTCGGCCGTGCTTGGTAAAGACGACTTCATCATTTCCGATGCGCTGAACCATGCTTCCATCATTGACGGCGCGCGGCTCTCAAAGGCGAAGATTCTCGTATTTCGCCACAAAGACATGGCGCACGCGGAAGAACAGCTCGCCAGCGTGAAGAACGAGCCCGGCAAGAAGCTGCTGATCACCGACGGCGTCTTCTCCATGGACGGCGACATTGGCCCGCTGCCGGCGCTCTGCGATCTCGCCGAAAAGTACGGCGCGATCATGATGGTCGACGACGCGCACGCTTCCGGTGTGCTGGGCCGCAACGGGCGCGGCACCATCGATCATTTCAAGATGCACGGCCGTGTGGATATTCAGGTCGGCACGCTGTCAAAGGCAATCGGCGCGCTCGGTGGATACGTCTGCGGCACGCGCGACCTGATTGATTTCCTCTATCACCGCGCGCGGCCGTTTCTGTTCTCGACTTCGCACCCGCCGTCGGTCGCGGCGACCTGCATCGCCGCTTTCGATGTGTTGGAGCAAGAGCCCGAACGCATGGAAAAACTGTGGGAGAATACGCGCTTCTGGAAGAAAGAGCTCGGCCTGCTGGGCTTCGACATCGGCGGCAAGACCACGCCCGCCAGCGAGACACCTATCACGCCTATCATTATCGGCGACGGCAAGCTGACCATGGACTTCTCCCGCGAGCTTTTTAAAGAAGGAGTACTGGGTACGGGCATCGCATTCCCGACGGTGCCTGAGGGCAAGGCCCGCATCCGCACCATCATGACCGCAACTCATACCAAAGAGGAGTTAGAGAAGGCGCTGGAAGTTCTAAAGACAGTCGGAAAGCGGATGGGAATTTTGACGAACTGAAGCGTCTCAGCTGGGCTGCGCTTCGCGCTCGCCTGACAGCCGAGGCGGCTGTCCCTACATCAGTTCCGACGTGGCTGGAGGTAATCTTTGCTCCTACTCTGGTACTACTTCAATCGCTGATACCGTTGCATAACGCGTTACCGGCACGAACTCCAGTAGCAGTTTGCCCTGGGCGTTGGGCTCCAGGCCCTTAATCTTGTGCACCAGCGGGTGGTTCTCTCCTACCTCATCGAGAATATTCAGCTTTGCGAGCACCGTTTTTCCGTTGCAGAAGACGTTAAACACGCGCTCTGGCGGAGAGCCGCTGCCATCCGCCTGCGGAACTTCCGCACTCCCTGGGGCTGCGTGGTGTTCGATGAAGTGAAGCGTCACCGAGTACTTGCCCGGCGCGAGCGGAATCGCGTACGAAAAGTGTCCCCAGCGCTCGGTCTCATAGAATTCAGGATCGTCGGTTCCCTGCGCGGGCTCCTGGCTGCTGCTAATCTGTCCGCCCTTGAAGTAGGCGTCGGGACTCCACCAGCGGCTGTCGTTCGAGTAATACGGCACGTCGCGCGCCACGATGCGCACGGGGCGAATCTGCCCGCGCAATCCCGGCAGAATCTCGATGGCCGACAACATCGCGCTGCCATTCCGTCCCGCGAAGCTGAGATGCAGCTGACCATCGCTGGCGGGGGAGATATCGTGAAAGACCTTCACTTCGGCCGTGCGCTCGCCACCCGCGTCGGCAAGAACGTCGAAATCGTGGAGCACAGGTTCGCCATTCACCGAGACGGTCATTGTGCGGCTGCCCTCGCCGCCTCCACCGGGGTTCTCCGGGCCGTACTGAGCCTCCGCAAAGTGCAGGCGCAGTTCGTACGTACCCGGCTTCAGTGGAATGTTGTAGGTGAAATCTCCCTGCCGGCTGCTGCGGTAGATGATGGGATCCTGTGTACGCCAGATGTGCTGAACCGGGCTCTGCACGGCGTTTCCGCCGGAAAAATAAGTATCCGGATTCCACAGCTTGCCCGCGTGATCGACATACTTGCGGCTCGATCCGGCCATGATATGGACTTCTTCTCCAACCGGAAGACCGACTACTGAAGGTTCCGCAACGGGTTGGGAATAAGGTGGAGCAACTACCGACTGGTTCCGATGTCGGTTCCCGACCAGGAATGCTACACCGGCCATCCCAGCCAACAAAAGGACAGCAGCGCCCATCAGCCAGTAGGACTTTGCGTTGGTACGCGATCCGTCCTTAGGAGGTGAAGGCTGCTCGGGCTCAGTCGCAGCTGCCGTTGTTCCCTCTTGAGCAACCCGCTGGAACAGCGGCACATACTGCCCGACCGGAATCGTAATGTGGATCGGATGTGCGGCGCCGTCCCGGGCGTAATACTCACTTAACCGCTTGCGTAGCCGGTTCGCCTGGACGCGCACAATCGAATCGGTATCCTGATCAAAAGAGTCCTGGCGATCGAAGACATCGAGCGCCACGGAATACTCTTTAATCTGATCGGTTTCGCCCGAGAAGGTTTTCTCGCAAAGATAAGATAATAAATGGCTTAGCGCCGGAGACCGGGTAAACACAGGCGAGTGCAACACAGCCTGCAATTCCGCCCGTTCTTCGTCCCAGGATATCGACACCGCCGTGGTCGAAGGCACCCGAAACCTCCCTCAATCTGGACCTACGCGCCTTCTGGTTCTTTTATACGCCTGTCGGGGAATAATGGTTCGTAGCAAACGGTTACGTAACCCCTGTAACCCTGCCCACTTCCCGCGCCTTGCGAGCCTGTGGCATTTCACCTCAGATCGCCCAAGTGCCTGCGTTCTTGGACCTTATTCGCCCGCACAGGTGAAGGTTGTGTCACCTAACCTCGAGGTAGCGGATATAGCGTTGTGGCACTCCGCAAATCGGGGCATAACTGATTCAGTCGCGGCAAGCAAGACGCCCTAACCTGGGCACCCGCGAGAAAGAGGCCAATATGCGGAACACCATACTGAAGATCGTGATGCTGGCGCTGCTCGTGACTCTGTCGCGATACGGCACTGCCGCTCCCGTCCCCGAGCAGGGCACTATCAAAATGGATGCGATGACGGTTGCCGAACTGGAAAAGGCCGGTGACCAGGCACGCTCGGTGAAGGATTACACGCTGGCGATCGACTATTTCCAGGCGGGACTGCGCAAGGACCCGAAGAACGCCGTCCTCTACAACAAGATGGGTCTGGCGGAATTAAGGAAGGACAATCTCGCCGCCGCGCGCGTCAACTTTGCGCGAGCCGTAAAGCAGAACCCCAAATACGCGGAAGCGGTCAACAACATTGGCGCCGTGTATTACATGCAGAAGAACTATGGGTCGGCCGCAAAATACTTCAAGAAGGCCGTCGCTCTGAGTGAGACCGACGCTACGTTCCACGTAAATCTTGGAGCGGCGTGGTTCAGCCAGAAGAAGATGGAGCGGGCCATCGCGGAGTACATGCGGGCCATGGAGATCGATCCTGACGCCCTCCGCCACGATTCGCGGACCGGCATTTCAGCTCAGATCTCGAGCCCCGAGGAGCGCGCGCAATATTCCTACCTGTTGGCTAAGGCGTACGCCAAGCGCGGCGACGTCGAGGGCTGCCTGCAATGTCTTAAGCGCGCCAAGGAAGACGGCTACCGCAACCTTGCCAACGTCTATAAAGACGAGGAGTTCAGCCGCATGCGCGACAACCCGAGACTACAGGAGGTGGTACCTCCGCCGACGGCGAAGTAGAACCGGACTTCGTGGCTTCTCCTCTGCCTGGGACGGAGGAGAAGCCCGGCGAGGCAGCTCGCTGAGTGGGCGTGAGAACTCCTCTTGCGCCCCGTTGGGGCTGGTTTATTTTCCACCACCTTACCCACGGCTTACGCCGTGGGCTGTATTCTTTCGCCGCGTCGCGGCTAGAAAACCCTGCCTTGTTCCACCCTGAATGCGAGAAGCGAGATCTCACGCACACACTCGCAGCACTCCCCAACAGTCGCCCTGCGTCGGATTACTTCTTCTCGAAAATCGGCCGGTTCATCTCCTCTGACGACGCCGACTCGGGATGCTCGGCCTTCCAGCGCATTGCGGCGGTGATGCGTGTGCGTCCGCTGGGATGATCGTAGAAGACGAACTCCTCGATCGGCTCCGGATCGAGCTTGCGATATTCCCCCAGCATCATATCGACATTCGCCTCGCCATCGGGCTGCTGAGCGGCATTCAGGCCGTACATGTCGGCTTCGAACTCCATGGTGCGGGTGATGCTGTTACTGATGGGCGTCGTGATGAACAAATAGAAGAACAACAAAACCGCCGCCAAAGGCAACACCGCGAGGTCCGTGATCCCGCGAATATCCCACGCAGATCCCCACCTCGCCAGCGCGAAATTAATTCCCCAGTTTACGAACGCGAACCCTATGAGTATCAGCACTCCGCTGATCACCAGCCCTTTGTACTCATGATTCAAAACGTAGTGTCCCATTTCGTGTCCCATCGTGGTCTCAATCTCGGGAAGCGTGCAGCGCTTCAGCAGGTTGTCGTTCAACGAGATTCGCATCGTATTGGCGAAACCGCTGACGTTTGCGCTCACCCGATTCGACTGCCTGGAGGCGTCGAACTCGTAAACATCTCTCGCGGGAATACCGTTGGCGCGAGCCATCCGCAGGATCGAATCCTTGACTCGTACGTTTTCCAGGCTCTTGTACTTGTTGAAGAGAGGCGCGATGTACACCGGAGCGATCAAGCTCACGAATGCGAAAAAGACAATCATCAGCACGGCGCCCCAGACCCACCAGGTCTTCCCCAGGCGCCGCACCAGCCCGAACAACGGCACCATCAGAATTGCTCCGAGCACAACGCCGACGGCAAGTCCGACCAACTGGTCGCGCATCCACTCGCCGAAATTCTGATTCAGCAATCCATATTTATGCTCGCGGAAGTAGCCCTCATAGATGCCGAGCGGAAACGTTAGCACCGAAAATACAAGCATGAACTGTACCCAGTACAACGCTCTCTGGATCAGCCGGAAACGTGTGATTCGCTCGGCGAGATTCCGCATCTTCGCAGACCAGCGGAAGTGCAGCATGAGCCACAAGACGAAAACGGACGAAAGGAAATCCCACAGAATTAACCAGTAACCTCCTTCAAAGTAGGCATCCGATCGGGCGCGCTGGTCAGGCGGCATTTTGGCCAAATAGGCATCGACAGCGGCTTTGACATCGAACTGCGAGGCCGCGCTGGGAGCGGCTTGTGGCGCTGTCGGGACATTCGTCTGGGCCGATGCAATCGCAGCCGACAGAAGAACGATAGAAACGAGACATCTGACTGCTCGAATCATCACAGCCTCCATTGTTCGGGGGAAACGCAGTTGCGCAGTACACCACAGACTATTGGACGTGCCAGTCGCGCGAATATTACATACGGTAAACGATTCTTCCCGCGACAATCGTCGCCACGACCGTTCCTGTCAGCTGGCAGCCGTCGAAAGGTGTGTTGCGGGAGAGTGAGCGCGTGTTTGCAGCTTCGAAGGTCCAGCGTTTCTTCGGGTCAAAGATCGTCACGTCGGCAAAGCTGCCGCGAGCAAGCGAACCTCGGCCATTCAGATCGAACACCCGGGCCGGCCCTGCGGTGAAGAGTTCGACAATCCGCGTCAGAGGGATCTTGTGTGCGCGGTGCAGATGCGTAACCGCCAGGCCCAACGCCGTTTCCAGTCCCGTGATGCCAAAGGACGCACGCTCGAATTCCACTTGTTTTTCATGGAGCGCATGCGGAGCGTGGTCGGTGGCGATGGCGTCCACTGTTCCATCCGCCAGCGCCACGAGAATGGCTTCGCGGTCTGACGCAGAACGCAGCGGCGGATTCATTTTGAAGTTCGTGTCATACTCGCCGACGTTCTCATCGAGCAATGTGAAATGGTGCGGCGTGACTTCACACGTTACACGCGCCTTGGCGCGTTTTCCCCTCCGGACCGCTTTCAGAGCATCCGACGTGGAAAGGTGTGCCACGTGCAACCGCGATTCTCGAATCTGCTGTGCGAGCGTGACATCGCCATCTACACCGGTCGCTTCGGCCGACCCTGGCATGGCTCGCAGTCCCAGACGGAAGCTTGTCGGGCCGGCATGCATCGAGCAATTCTCGGTGACGCGCGTGTCTTCCGCATGCTGCACCACCGGAAGGTTCAATTCCGCGCCGAGCCGCAGCGCCATGCGCATGATGTCATCGTCGAGAATGGGCTTGCCGTCATCGGTCACAGCGACCGCGCCCGCGCGCTGCAGAGCGCTGAAATCAGTGAGGGTTCCGCCCTTGCTTCCGCGCGTCGCCGCCGCGATCGGAAACACGTTCACCACGGCTCCCCGCTCCGGCTGCCGCAGCCAGTTCACCCACTCGGCCGTATCGACCACCGGCTGGGTATTGGGCATCGTGCAAACTGACGTGAATCCACCCGCCGCAGCAGCGGCTGTACCCGTGGCGATCGTCTCCTTGTAGCTCTGGCCGGGCTCGCGCAGGTGGACATGCAGATCGATGAATCCCGGCGCCACGATCAAGCCCCTCGCGTCAAACTTCTCGTCCGCAGTGCCACGAGTCTTGTTGGGCGGCGCGACCTCGGCCACACGCCCATCCCGCAGCAGCACATCCATCGGTGCATTGATCTTCGCCGCAGGATCGATCAGATGCCCGCCCTTGACCAGCAAGCTCTTGAGTTCCGGGCGTGTCATCGAACCTCCACCTTGTCATCCTGAGCGCGTTCTTTGCGCGAAGGACCTGTGCAACTCTGCCCCGGACACAGGCGACGTATGGATCCTTCGCTCGGCACGCCAGAGAGGAATCGGCGTTGATCCGCGTACATCCACGGGATTGAAGTCGCGCTCCTCATCTCAACTTCCCCAGCGCACGCGCCAGAATCGCCATCCGCGTCGGCACGCCATTGTGCACTTCATCGACGATGACCGACTGCGGACCATCCGCCACTTCTGCGGTCAATTCCAGCCCCCGGATAATCGGCCCGGGGTGCATGACGATCGCGTCGCGCTTGGCCAGCTTCAGTCGCGCCGCCGTCATCTGATAGCGCGCAATGTAATCCTGCAAGCGAATCTTCTGTCCGGCCAATCGTTCTTTCTGAACGCGCAGCAGCATGACCACGTCGGTTCCGCGCAATGCATCTTCCATGTGACGCGTCACCCGTAGCCCGGGGACGAGTGTCGTCGCGACGTCGGGCACAAACTCGGGCGGACCACACAGAGTGATCTTCACTCCAAACCGCGTCAGCAGGTGGCAGGCGCTGCGCGCGACACGGCTATGGAAAATGTCTCCGATGATGGTCGCCTGCAAGCCCTTGAATGATTTCTTGTGCTTGAGAATCGTCACGGCATCCAGCAATGCCTGCGAAGGATGCTCATGCATCCCGTCGCCGGCATTGATGATCGGGATATCGAGATGGGTCGCCATCAAATGCGGCGCGCCTGCCGAGGGATGACGCATCACGATGCAGTCCGCGCCCACCGCGCGAAGCGTGTATCCGGTATCGATTACCGACTCGCCTTTCTCGATACTCGATCCCGTCGACTGCACGAGTGTGGTCATCGCGCCCAGCGACTTGGCGGCGAATTCGAACGACGACCGCGTCCGGGTGGACGCTTCGTAAAACAGAAGCACGATTCGTTTGCCCCGCAACAGAGGACGCGCCTTTTGCGGGTTCATCCGGCGCGCCAGCTTCAGCAGGCCCACGATTTCTTTCGTGTCGAGATGTTCGATCCCAAGCAGCGAACCGCGTGCGGGCTTATTCATCGAGACAGATTTATCTACAAGAATGCAAACGGTGCATCATACGCGGCGAGCGCGGACGCCGCAAGAGCCAACGAGACATCATTATCCTCCGCTTTTGTGGGGGCATTGCGGGTTTAGTACTCCACTGACTCCCTGCTGCTGGGCAGCCTCCACTCCTCTCGCCGGGTGCTCTTTGTCGACTAACCATTTACAATCCTTGCGGCAACCGGCCATCGAGAAATTCTCCTGCCTTCCCAAAGTCCGATCTCTGTCGCGGTGGTGGGCGTGGGCGTCTTTGGACGAAATCATGCCCGAGTCTACAAGGAACTGGAACAACAAGGGGAACCAGTGCGACTGCTGGGAGTGGTCGATCCGGACACCGCCCGGGCCGACGCCGTCGCGCGCGAATTCGGATGCAAGGCGTTCGGCTCGGTCATGCAGTTGGTCACCACCCACAGCGAAGTGCAAGCGGCCTCGGTCGCGGCTCCGACGGTGCAACATCTTCCGGTGGCGGCGGAGTTGTTGCGAGCAGGCGTCGACGTGCTCATCGAGAAGCCGCTGGCGGCGGATCTGAGTGAGGTAGAGCAACTGGCGAAAGTCGCAGCGGAACATAAAAGAGTTGTGCAGGTCGGACACCTGGAACGGTTCAACCCGGCAGTGCAGGCAACTCTTCCCATCCTGACGCAACCGATGTTTTTCGAGGTACACCGGCTGAGTGTGTTCACTCCGCGATCGCTCGATGTGGACGTCGTCCTGGATCTGATGATTCACGATCTCGACATCGTCCTTGCTTTTGCCAAGTCTCCGGTGCGGGAAGTGCGGGCCGTAGGACTGCCGGTGTTGTCCGGGAAGGTGGACATCGCCAATGTCCGGCTGGAGTTCGAGTCTGGCTGCATCGCCAACTTCACCGCCAGCCGGGTTTCGACCGAGCGCGTGCGCAAGCTGCGATTCTTCCAACCGCGGCAGTATGTCTCGCTCGATTACGGACGCCAGGAGGTTCTGGTGTTCACGGTGGGTTCCGACGGGTCTTCGGCGGGGACACCATCGGTCAATCCGCAGATTGGTGTCAATAAGATCCCATTAGCGTCGGAAGAGCCGCTGCATGCGGAGTTGAAGTCTTTTCTGCGTGCGGTGCGGCAGAGATCGACCCCGATCGTGTCGCTGGAAGACGGCAAACGTGCACTCGGACTTGCGCTGGAGATTGTGGCAGCGATTCGGGCGCACGGGACAAAGGTGGGATTGGGTGACATGGCGACAGTAAGGCAGTGATTCAGTTTCCCCTCGGCCCACTCGGCTTCGCCATCGGGGGGACAGCCGAGGCGGCTGTCGCCACGTGATTCCCCCTCTTTTACATATGTTTACAGACCTAGGGCATGCGTGAAATCTGGGCAGCAGAATCCCGCGAAAGATGCGAAAATAGAGATACCTTGGTTGTAGAGCAGCGCGCACCGTTGACAGCACTTCCACAACAGCCGGATGCAACGCCGCGACTGCATTACGTCTCTAACCGACAGGCGGATACAGCTAAGTCCCATTAGCTAAACGAACGCATGCCGATCACGCAAATTCCATTCCAGGACCCGGTCGCCCCGCCCGAGAAGACCCAACCCGAGCAGTTGGGACTCTACGACCAAGAGGACTGGGAAACCGCGTACCGCGAGCTGGATGCCCGCGTGCCGCACCTGCTGATCCAGCTGCAGGATGATTTGCAGCGGTCGCGGCGGCGTGAAGCGGCGTGGATTTCGATCATCGGGCACTTGCTGATATTCATCGTGCTGTGGAACCTCCCATTGATCGAGAAGACAGTCGGGTGGCACCGCACGGTGGTGATCCCTGTGAGTCCGCTACAGGACAAGAATGTCACGTACCTTCCTCTGCCGCCGGACGCACAGAAGCTAACCCGCAAGCCGAACACGAACATTGCATCGGACAAAGACCGAATCGCGATGTCGAAGCACCCGCAGCTGGATCCCAAGGAATTACAGAAGATTCTAGCGACGCCCCCTCCGGGTCGACCGGGCCCAAGCGGCCCATCTGCTGCACAGCCATCTCCAGCGCCGCAGGCGATGGCACAGAATTCGCCATCGATTCAACAGCAGCAACAGGCGACGCAGCGTCCGCAATTTGAGAGCAACCAGACGGCACAGTTGCAGACGCCTCCCCAGCCGAAGAATTCATTCAGCAAATTCTCGGGCGGGATGACCGCCGGTTCGGCAATTCAACAGGCGGCACAAGCGGCGGCCGCGAATCGTGGCGGGGGTGGAGGTGGCCAGGAAGGCGACTTCGGACTCAACACCGGTGCGCATGGGCGGCAGTATGGCGCTTTCGACATTCTCAGTGACACCCAGGGAGTTGACTTCGGTCCCTACTTGGAGCGCATCCTGCAAAACGTGCGGGAGAATTGGTATCACCTGATTCCAGAATCTGCCGAGATGAAGAAGGGAAAGCTGGCGATCGAGTTTGCAATCACCAAAGATGGAAACGTTGCCGATATGAAACTCGTCGCTTCTTCCGGTGACGTTGCGCTCGACCGGCCGGCGTGGGGCAGCATCACGGCATCGAATCCGTTTCCGCCACTCCCCAGCCAGTTCAACGGCCCTTATCTTTCGTTGCGGTTTCGCTTCTATTACAACCCTGATAAAGCAGACCTTCAGTAGAGCCCGAGAGCAGACCCTTCCCTTCCCGGCAGCATCTTTTGTTCACCTCATAAATCTAACTAGTGGATGGGAAACGAACGCGTGAAGAAGATGCCTGTATTGTTCGTCGGCCATGGATCGCCGATGAACGCAATCGAGCACAACGCCTTTACCGAGTCGCTGGGCGCTCTGGGGGCGCGCCTGCCGCGGCCGAAGGCCGTGTGTGTGGTATCGGCGCACTGGGTGACGCCGGGCACGCAGGTGCTGAAGTCGGCGCATCCGCGGACTATTCATGATTTCTACGGGTTTCCGAAGCCTCTGTACGACGTGCAGTATCCAGCGCCGGGAGCGCCAGAAGAGGCAGAGAAAGTCGCCAGCGATCCGGAGATCGCGAAAGATGAGACCTGGGGACTCGATCACGGGGCTTGGAGTGTGTTGCGCCACATGTATCCGAAAGCCGATGTGCCCGCGTTTCAATTGAGTCTGGACGAACGGCGCGGATTCAAAGACCACCTGGAACTGGGACGGGAGATCCGCAAACTTCGCGAGCGCGGCGTGCTGATTCTGGGCAGCGGGAACATCGTGCATAACTTGCGCCGGATCGACTGGGACAATCCGCACTCGGCGTACGACTGGGCTCGTGAGTTCGATGCCAAGGTTAAGGCTGCGGTCGACTTGCATGATGCTGGCTCGCTTGCCGAGCCACAGAAGTGGGGCGAGGCACTGCTGGCGACGGCACATCCTACCGTCGAGCACTATCTGCCGTTGCTCTATTGCATGGGTAGCACGGATGAGCAGGACGCAGTGTCGTATCCGTATGAGGGATTTGATTTCGGCAGCATCTCGATGCGGGCCATCCTGTTCGGCTCTCCACGGAACATGCAGAAATGAAGTAGCGGCTCTACCCGCCACTGAGTGTACCTGCTACATTTTGAGCCGGTGCTCCCTTCCGAAGAATACGCTCAGCGGAAAAATGCCCGCGAATTGAGGGTTGCGCGACTTGAGAAGGTCCACATCCAGCTGGGGAATGCCCGGCTGTTCCTGGCCGTGCTGGCAGCGGGCCTGGCGTGGGCTTCTTTTCGATCGCACCTCGTTTCGCCCTGGTGGTTGGCCGGGCCCGTGGTCGCATTCGCGGCCATCGCTTTCTGGCATTCGAGGATTCTTCGCGCGCGCGAGCTGGCTCAGCGCGCGGTTGCGTTCTACGAACGAGGCTTAGCGCGAATTGAGGATCGTTGGGCAGGAAGCGGGGAAACTGGAGAACGGTTCAACGACCCGCATCATGTCTATGCCGCTGATCTGGACTTATTTGGCAATGCCGGTTTGTTCCAGCTTCTGTCCTCCGCTCGCACTCGCATGGGAGAAGGAACCCTCGCACAATGGCTGCTTTCGCCGTCCACTCTAGATTCGTTGCGGGAACGCCAAGCCGCGATCAAGGAGCTGCGCACCGAACTTGATCTCCGCGAAGATCTCGCGGTCGCTGGCCAGGATGCCGGCGTAGGGGTTCAGCCCGACGCCTTGCAGAAGTGGGCGGAGTGGCCCAATCAGATGACGTTTTTGTGGCTCGCTTGGTCGGCGCCCTTGCTTGCCGCAGTTGCCATATTGTCCACAATCGTGTGGGCTGTCTGGAACGTCGTAACGCCTCTGGTGGCGGTGGTTGTCGTGGAAGCGCTGCTGACGTACGTAGTCCGGAAACGGCTGGATGCTGTGTCGCATGGGACCGAGAGTGCGTTTCACGATCTGGACCTTCTTTCGGGTGTGCTGGAGCGGATCGAGGCTCACACCTTCCGCGAGCCCTGCCTAGCGGCGAGGCAGCGCATTCTTCTGTCCAGCGGTGTGACGGCCTCTCAAGCGATTGCACGGCTGAGAACCCTCGTGGACCTGATCAATTCCCGCCACAACATCTTTGTGCGCATCATCGACGCTCCGCTGATGTACTCCGTGCAAGTCGCGTTCGCCGCAGAACGTTGGCGCCGCGCCCATGGCAGTGCCGTCGAAAGATGGGTCGCCATCGTCGGGGAGATGGAGGCGCTGCTCTCTTTAGCCGCCTACAGCTACGAACATCCGGACGATCCCTTTCCGGAATTCGTCGACGGCGCGGCTGTGTTTGAGGGCGAAGAGCTTGGCCACCCACTTGTTCCCGCCGGAGTTTGCGTTCGCAACAGCATACAAATCAGCGGGCGGACGCGAGTTCTGCTGGTGAGTGGGTCGAATATGTCAGGGAAAAGCACGCTGTTGCGCGCTGTGGGTATTAATGCGGTCCTTGCCATGGCGGGGGGTCCCGTGCGCGCAAAAGGATTGCGCCTGACACCATTACGCGTCGGGGCAAGCATTCGCATCAACGATTCCTTGCAGGAGGGCAACTCCCGTTTCTATGCTGAGATCACGCGCCTGCGCCAGCTTTTCGACCTTTCCGGCGGCCGTCCTTCATTACTGTTCCTGCTCGATGAACTGTTGCAAGGGACAAACTCAAATGACCGCCGCATTGGGGGTGAGGGAATCGTTCGCGCTCTGCTGAGCCGCGGATCGATTGGTCTGGTAAGCACGCACGACCTGGCATTGACGAACATCGGCGAAGCGCTGGACGGCCAATTGCAGAATGTCCACTTTCAGGACGAGCTGGCGAACGGCAAAATGACCTTCGACTACACCCTGCGAGAAGGGGTAGTGACCAAAAGCAACGGGCTCGAATTGATGCGATCGATCGGACTCGACGTGTAGTCGCGACAACACAGTGATTCTCATTCACCATTGCCGGCCCGCTCTTTCAGTGGAAGGCTGGCCCCAATTGCCGCATGTTGAAGACGACTCTCCATTGCACAGCATCTGATTCAACTCATCCCTACTGTCCTTTGGTACTGGCTGCAGGAGTTTCCGCGGGAGCCCCCTGGAAATCAGGATCGCCCAACTGCCATAGCAAAAACGAATATTGATCGGTGAGCAAGTTTGTGTGCTGGGTTCGAGTGGCGCCGATTCCACCATGGCCTGCGTCGTAGTCGACTCGCAGAAGGATCGGCCTGCCGCTGGAACTCGCAGCCTGCAAACGCGCGGTCATCTTATTCATCTGCCAGGGATCGACGCGCGGATCATTGATCCCGGTGGTCAGCAATACGGCGGGATAGGCGGTCTGATCTTTAATGCGGTGGTAGCCACTGATGCTGAGCAGATGATGAAAATCCTGCTCATCCTTGACCGTACCGAATTCGGGGATATTCGCCGGCCCATTGACCTGTAATTCGGCGCGAAGATCGTCGGACATGCCGACGTTGTCGAGCGCTGCGGCAAAGAGGCCCGGGCGCTCCGTGATGGCGCCGCCGATGGTGATTCCGCCGGCACTGGTGCCTTCACCAGCCAGGTGCTGCGGAGAGGTGTACTTGTGCTCAATCAGATATTGAGCGCAGGCGATGAAGTCCGTGATGGTGTTGAGCTTCGTGGCCTTGCGGCCGCCGTTATGCCAATCCTCGCCATACTCGCCTCCACCACGGATGTGGGCGACCGCAACCACACCTCCGCGCTCCAGCCACGCAAGAGACGCCGGATCGAATCCCGGGTCGTAAGTAATTCCGTAGGAGCCGTATCCATGCAGAAGCGTTGGGTGAGAGCCGTCGAGCTTAAGTCCGCGTTTGTGAACGATGGAGAGCGGCACCAGGGTTCCATCCGCCGCTTTGGCTTTGACCTCTTCCGATTCGATCCCGGAAAAGTCTACGGGTGAGGGCGGAACAATCTTTGTGTCGGCAACCTGGGTTGTCTTGGGATCGTAATGCAGGTACACGGGTGATTTGGTCCAGGAAGCAGCACGCACGTACACCCCCGGCTCGGCCGCGTTGACGAATAGTTCCTCAATAGCGCCGTCGAAAGGCAACGGAACTGGCTTGGCGGCTCCGCCTTCGAACGGAATGCGGAAGAGGCGGCCGATGCCACCATCGAGCTTCTGCACGTAGACCGCATCGGCGGCAACGCCGACGCCCACTACGACCGCTTCGGATGGGGCCATCACGACCTCAGCCGTTTGAAAGTTTCCATCCGCAAGATTCAGGCGGACAACCTTGAACCGCGGTGCATCGTGGTGGGTCACGAGGTAGAGATGATCGCCGTGAATATCGAAACCAGTGGAGTCATCAGGGACGTCGGCGATCTTGCGCCACGGGGCGGCGGCGTCGTGAATGTCTACAACTTTGGCGGCATAGATTGTGAGCTCGTTCTGCACGCCATGGGCATCGACCGCGAGGGCATACTTCGATCCGACGGGCAGGGCGATAAATGGGAAGTCACTCTCGCCCATCGAAATCGAAGAAGAGAGGCCGTTGCCGAAAACGGGAGCATCCTTGTCGGGGTCATCACCCAGCTGATGGAGATAGGCGCGACTGTTCAGGTAGTAAGAAGGGCGAGGCTCGTCCGGGCCTAGCTTACGCAGGCGATTGTAGAAGAAGGAGCGGTTGTCGGGCAGCCAGGCGATGGCGCCGAACTGGGCGCGATCGATGTGCTCGCCAAGTTCCTTGCCCGTGGCGGCGTCAAGTACGTGCAGGACGGCGTTCTCGGATCCGCCGGGCGCGATTCCGACGGCAACGAGCTTTCCGTCGGGGGATGGCGTGTAGTAATCGATCGAGTAGTGCACGCCGTTGGCGGTGAGCGTTTCTGGATCGAGCAGGAGGCGCTCTGTCGCGTTGGATCCGTCCCGCGTGTAGAGTCTCTGGTTGTCCTGGCCGGGCGCACGCTTCAGGTAGAACCAGCGGCCACTATAGGACTGGAAAGAACTCACTCGAACCCCAGTGTCGTCGAGTTGCGCGATGCGGGCGCGCAGCTTCTCGCGTCCAGGAACGCGGTCGAGGACGGCGCGCGTGTAATCGTTTTGCGCTTTCATCCAGGCGGAGACTTCGGGACTCTTCAGATCCTCCAGCCAGCGATAGGAGTCAACGATCCTCGTTCCGAAGTATTCGTCGGTGACCTCATGCGTGGGTGTGGCTGGAGGCTTGGGCGCCGTTGAGGAGACAAAGTTTTGTCCCGACAGAGTGGCGTTCAAAACAAGTGAGAGTACAAAAAGAGTGATGGAGCGGGCAGGCATACGACAGACCTCCCTTTTGCCGCGAATGGCGGCAGCGATTTTATACCTTGTTTACGCGCCGCTGAACGGCGCGACCCTGGGTCTACGGCCCGAATCGCAGACGGAACGCGATCGCGGTCTTGGTAAGTCCACTTCTGCGGCCGGTGCTCTCAATCGCACCGCTACCACACTCGGCAACGATTCTCGTTCACCATCGGCTGACCCGCCTTGCAATGAAACGCCTCCTGGAATTGCGGCATGTTGGAGACGACTCCGTTGGTGCGGTACTTCTCTGGCGAGTGCGGATCGATGGTCGCACGCATGCGTTTGCTTTCGTCGCGGACGTGGCCGCACCAGCTCTGTCCGTAACCGACGAAGAAGCGCTGGTCCGGTGTCAGACCATCGATCGGATCCAGCTTCTGGCCCTTTGTGTCGTCCTTCCACGCCATGTAAGCCAGCAGCAGTCCGCCGAGATCGGCGACGTCCTCGCCGAGCGTCAGCTTGCCATTGATCTTGATGTCGTCGATGATCACGTACTTCGAATACTGGTCGGAAATGCAACTGGCCCGCTTCTCGAATTCCTTTCCGTCCGCTTCCGTCCACCAGTCGCGCAGGTTGCCCTGGGCATCGAACTGGCGGCCCTCGTCGTCGAATCCGTGAGTGAGTTCGTGACCCACAGTGCCGCCGGTATCGCCGTAGTTGGGCGCGGCGTCGGAGTTGGGATCGAATGCCGGAGGTTGCAGCACGCCGGCCGGGAAGTTGATGTCGTTCATCTGCGGGTTGTAATAGGCGTTGACCGTAGGCGGAGTCATGTCCCATTCGCCCTTGTCGACGGGCTTGCCGATCTTTCCCAGTTGCCGGTCGAATTCAAACTGGCGTGCGCGTTCGACGTTGCCGAGGTTGTCTCCGCGGACGATCTCGAGTTTCGAGTAATCGCGCCATTTATCGGGATAGCCGATCTTGTTGGCCATGGCGTTCAGCTTGGCGAGCGCCTGCTGCTTTGTGGCTGGAGACATCCAACTCAGGCTGTGGATATCCTGCTCCATGGCGCTCCGTATCTCTTTGACGACGGCGAGCGCCTGTTCTTTCGCCTTGGGAGTGAAATACTTTTCCACATAGGCCTGCCCCAGGGCCTCGCCGAGATAATCGTCGATGTCCTCGGTACAGCGCTTCCAGCGCGGCTTTGGCTGCTCATTGCCCTGGAGAGTCTTGCCGAAAAACGCGAAATTCTCGTTGAAGATCACGGACGAAAGATGCCGCGCATTGGCATGCACCAGATGCCAGCGGAGATAGATCTTCCAGTCGTCCAGGTTGTCTTTTGCGATCTCATCGTTCAGGGTCTTGAAGAAATCCGGGACAGCCACATTCAACGACGAGATCGAGGGCAGGCCGACTTTGGTGAAGTAAACCTGCCACTGGAATTCCGGCGAAATTTTGACGAGTTCGCCGCTGGTTAACTTGTGATCCAGCTTCTTGGGATCGCGACGATCGACGCGAGTCATCGAACCTTTCGCCAGCGCCGTCTCGATGCGCATTACGGTTTGTGACTCTGCAGCGGCCTTATCAGCACTGTCGCCGAGAAGTTGGAACATCTTCTGCACATGGGCCACGTAAGCCTTCCGCAACTCCTCCGACTTCGCATCAGTCTTGAGGTAATAGTCGCGGTCAGGAAGGCCGAGTCCGCCCTGATCGGCGTTCGCTACGACCTGGGTGGCATCGCGAAGGTCCTGAATAGATTCGAAGCGGAACAGCACATTGTCGGTTGCCATCGCTGAGGCAACGTCGGCGAGCTCGGCCTTCGAGCCGATTTTCGCGATTCGATTCAGTTCCTGCTTGAGCGGTTCGATGCCTTTGTCTTCGACAGCCTTCTCATCCATGCATGACGCGTAGTAGTCACCGATTTTCTGGTCCACTGGCTTTCGACCCGGATCCGGTGAGGACGCTGCCTCCAGGATGGTACGCAACTTCGTTTTGTTCTCGTCTTCCATCTTCGAGTACAGGTCCCACGATGCCTGGTCGGACGGAATCGGATTGTTCTGGATCCATCCTCCGCACGCATAGGCAAAGAAATCAACGCACGGATCTATCCTCCGGTCCATCGCAGTAATGTCGAGCGCGGGTGTGTATTTTTCGGTGCCGGCTTGCTGGGCATTCGCCAGACCAAAGCAGAAGAAGACTGCGAGCAGAATAACGCTCGTACGCAGAATTGCCATGTAGGACTCCCTCGCTGGATAAAAGCAAATTTCGAGACCCCAAAGTATATGCTTTGAGGCGAGAAACTGTGTCCCTGCCAGCGAGCAAGTCTCGCAAACTGCGCCCGCAGGCTCGGCCACCTTTTTCTTACTGGCTATCCTTTTCGCAAATGAATGGAGCCGTCGCCGGTACGAATCGTCAACAGGCTGCCGCCGCCGTTGAGCTTTCCGTGGATATCGTTCTGGCGAATTTTCCCTTCGGTCGTGACCGGCATGTCGAGATCGATGTGGCCGTCGCTGGTGTGCAAGTCAACATCCGCGGCGAGGTCGCCCGGAACTTCCAGAGAGACGCTGCCGTCGCCTGTTTCCAGCCTCCAGTTTCCGGCTAACGAGGAGCCATTCCTGGCGCGCACGTCGACGTGTCCATCGCCGGTCTTGAGCGCGAGTTCGTCAAAACGGCCGCTAGCCTGTATGTGCCCATCGCCGGTCGTCGCGTGCAGTTTGCCATCGACGCCATCGAGGTTGATGGAACCATCTCCGGTGTGCAGGTCCATCTCGCCCTTGAGTCCGGCGACCTCGATCTTGCCGTCGCCGGTGCGGAAATTCACTTTGCCCTCGCGCGGCATCTGGATGATGATTTCGACTTTGTGCGATCCCCAGTCGACGTTGAAATTGTGATGGGGATAGTGAACGTCGATTTCCACCGAATCGCCGGTTTGGTGTTCTTCGACACGAATGCCATCTTCGCCGATCTTGTAGCGGGTGGTGATGACCTTGGCTTCGATGGTGTTCTGGTCCCAGGTAGAGACGCGGATGTTGGCATCCGAGGTCTCGACACGCAGGTCAGGCTTGCCGCTGATGTTGTAGGTTTTCGACCATTCCTCGGCGCGGGCGGGCAGAGCCGCGACGGTGAAAGCAAGAACCGCGAGGGAAAGACGGACGACAAGTGATTTCATGGAGTCCTCCGGCGGGGAGACACACCTTGGCCCCGCCCTGTTAGACGTGGTTACGGGGAATCGGTGAGGTTGGTTCCATCCAACCGTTTTTCGGGTGAAACGGGGCGAAGATAAGCCAGCCGGATCAGCGTCCGCTCGGAGAAGGGCAGGTACAGCAAACCGGCGCTGGCTGCGAATGCCGCTCCCAGGCCAATCTTCTCCATTAAGAGAAATGGTGCGATAGCCCACAACTGATCGAGCGCCAAGACGAAGGGGAAGATGCGGCGGAACTTCTCGTCCAGACGCTGGTAGTCAAAGCCTACTGCCGACAGGAGATAGCAGCGCAGCGGAATCCCTACGCCGGCCGTCATCATCACGGCTGCTGCGAGCGTGTTGGCGGCCCACAAGGGGAGGAACGAGTCCGCGATTCTTTGAATTTCACGCAGGCGAAATAACGCCGCGAGATAAAAGCAGAGGTACATGACCTGGATGAGCGCGAACAGTCCGCGCGTCAGGCCGCGATGAGGGATCGGGACCTCGAGATCCGGATGCAGCGTGGGTGCATGCGGAACAGGCTCTTGAGGCGCAGGTTGGGAGGGAGCAGTCGCGCTCTCGGCAGCAACAGCATTCGCCGAGGAGACCTGAACCGGCACCTGCACGGGAGCAATGAATCGATATCCGCGCCGGGCAAGGGTCTCCACGTAGCGGGGGCTCGAGGCGGAGTCTCCAAGCGCTTCCCGCACCTTGTTGATGGCCGTGTTCAGGCTGTGATCGAAATCGACGAAGGTGTCGGACGCCCACAGTTTCTCGCGCAGCTCTTCGCGAGTCACCACGTCGCCCGCGCGTTCCAGGAGAAGAGTCAAGACCTGAACAGGCTGGCCCTGCAGACGGAGTTTCACGCCGCCCTTGCGAAGTTCGCCTGTGTTGAGGTCGAGTTCGAAGACTCCAAATCGCGCGATCCGATTGTTGTTTTGCTGGACTGCCATGGATGACGCCGTAGTTTAGCACCGCGTGCGCTAGTCCGAATCTGAGGAAGTTTGTGGAGACAGCCGCCTTCGGCTGTCCGGCCGCGCGAGCGGCGTCTTTGCCCGTTGCACCGGAAATTCAGTGCTCAGATGACGGACTGATCGAGCAGGGAAGGCACTGCTTTCATGGCAGCGCAAGCAAGAAAAGTCGCCCTTCGGGCGACGCACAGCCGAAGGCGGCTGTCCCCACACAATCTAGCGATAAGTTAACCTTACACCTCACACTGACTTCCCCAAGCGTCTACAATATCCGCGTGTCCGCTCCACATCCTCAAGACGAGTCCGAGCATCGGCACCATCGCCATGCGGTGTATGCCTCGGAAACCACCGGGCTGCTCTTGATTGCCCTTGTGCTGCTTGCGCTTACTCTGATCCGATACTGGCACGAGATCCATTGGAGCCTGCGCTGAACGTGGCTCCCGAATCGCCTGAAGCCCATTCCTCTGATCCGTTGCTGGTAGTCATCCTCGGCCCCACCGCCAGCGGGAAGACGGCGTTGTCGTTATCTCCTGCCGAGAAGTTCCAGGGCGAGATCGTTAACTGCGATTCGGTCGCCATGTACCGCGATTTCGACATCGGGACGGCGAAGCCGAGCCTCGCTGAACGAGCCCGGGCTCCGCACCATCTCTTTGATTTTGTCGATCCCATGCAAGATGTGACTGCGGGAGCGTATGCTCGGCAAGCACGGCAGGTGTTGCACGAGATCAAGTCGCGTGGGCATTTGCCAATCGTGGTCGGAGGGACCGGATTGTATCTGCGGGCCTTGCTGGAAGGACTGTTTGCCGGGCCGCAGCGTTCCGAAGAATTGCGGGAACGCCTGCGCGAACGGGCCGAACGCCGAGGCTTGCCGTATCTCCATACAATCTTGTCGCGTTTGGATCGTGCGACCGCGGAAAAGATTCATCCCAACGATACGCCGAAGCTGATTCGTGGCATCGAGGTATGCCTCGCGTCGCGGCAGAAGGTGTCGGAACTCTGGCTACAAGGCCGTGATCCGTTGCAGGGATTCCACATTCTGCGCCTGGGGCTCGAGCCCGACCGAACTGCGCTGTATGCGCGCATCAACCAGCGCGCTGAAGACATGCTTAAAGAGGGCCTCATCGATGAAACTAAGACACTGATCGAAAAATACGGGCCAAGCGCCCGGCCCCTAGGTTCGCTGGGATACAAGCAAACTGCGGAATTCCTGCGTGGACGACTGACGCGCGAGCAGACTCTGCACCTGATTCAGCAGGCGCATCGCAATTACGCCAAACGCCAGATGACCTGGTTCCGGCGCGAACCTAAAGTAGTGTGGTTCCACGGCTTCGGAGAAGATCCACTGATTCAGCAAGCGGCCGCAAAGGCGATAGAATCCGCTCTCCACTCCTAAGGCTCCGTCTCAGAATCCCATTTCGAAACACGCGAGCGGAAATCCGAAGTGCTATACCTGACACCGGAATCGCCCTCTGCTATCGTTCCTGCATGCCGAAAATCTTAACTGTCCCGCTTATTGCGTTCGTTCTCTGTGTGTCTGTATTTGCGAAGGACAAGCAACAACATCCAAGTCCAATTCACCACAGCAGTGCGGGCGACAAGTGGGCGGAGAAGACGCTAAAGAAACTGACCGTCGATGAAAAGGTCGGCCAGCTCTTCATGATCTGGTGCCGCGCCAGCTTCTTGAATTTAGAGAGTCCGGAATATCTGGAGCTGCGCGATGACATGCAGAAGTATCACGTGGGGTCCTTTGCCATGACCGTTCACGTGGATGGCCCGCTTCTGCTGCGCACCGGGCCGTACGAGGCCGCAGAGTTGCTCAACCGCTTGCAGAAAGACTCGAAGCTGCCGTTATTATTCGCTGCAGATTTTGAGAGGGGCGTTGCCACGCGGCTAGTCGGCTCGACTAACTTTCCGCACGCCATGGCCTTCGGCGCCGATGGAAAGCTGGAAGATGCCGAAGCCTTCGGCCGCATTACGGCGCAAGAAGCCCGTGCCATCGGCGTGCATTGGAATTTTTTCCCTGACGCAGATGTAAACTCGAATCCCGCCAATCCCATCATCAACACGCGCTCTTTCGGAGAAGATCCGAAGCAGGTCGGCGACCTCGTCACCGCCTACATCAAAGGCGCGCACGCCGGCGGAATGCTGACCACGGTGAAGCATTTCCCCGGTCACGGCGATACAGCGACGGACTCGCATCTCGGCGTTGCCAGTGTGAATGTAGATCGCGCCCATCTCGAATCGATCGAACTGCCGCCCTTCAAGCAAGCGATTGCCGCCGGCGTCGATTCCGTGATGGTCGCGCACGTCACGGTGCCGGCGCTCGATTCCGATCCGAACCACGTGGCTACCATCTCCAGCAACGTGGTCTCCGACCTGCTCGAAAAGCAACTCGGGTTCAAGGGCATCATCGTGACCGACGCACTCGATATGGCAGGACTCACGCACCTGTTCGCCAACGATATTGGCCGGGCCGCGGTCGAGGCCTTCAAAGCCGGCAACGACCTGCTGATCATTCCGGCGGATTTTCCTGCTTCCTACCAGGCGATGGTCAAGGCTGTCTCTTCCGGCGAGATTTCCCGCGAGACGCTTGATCGCTCGGTCCTTAAGATCCTGAAAACAAAGGGAGCGCTCGGACTCAATGATGCCCGCACGGTTGATCTGAAGACCATCGCGAGTACGGTCGGCAAGCCCCAGGACATCGCGTTCGGACAACAAGTGGCCGACGCGGCGATCACGCTGGTGCGCGACAACGGGAAAATGCTTCCCTTGAAATCGAAGGGAACCGCGAAGGGGGCCCTTCCGTATATGACCAAAGAGGAGACGCATAACGACGTCGTGGCCGTGTTGTTCTCGGACGACGTCCGTTCGGAGTCGGGCCGCGCGTTCGGACGCGAGTTTCATGCTCGCATTCCGGACTCGCGGGTCATTTATGTCGACCCCAGGATTGCGGCGGGTATGAGCGATGAAGTCCTCAAAGCGGTCGATGCGGCGGAGACGGTCGTTGCCGCGGTCTACGTGATTCCGACGGCGGGCAAGGTCGGAAACTCGGTCGCCATGGCCGATGCGACCGGAGCACTTCTGCAGCAGGTGCTGGATCGTGCCGCGCAGAAAACTGCGGTGATTGCCATGGGAAACCCTTACCTGGCCAGCGATTTCGCCAAGATCGAAAACTACATGTGCACATTTTCCAACGCGACGGTTTCCGAGGTGGCGGCAGTTAAAGCGCTCTTTGGAGAGATTCCGATTCGTGGGCATCTTCCGGTCTCGATTCCCAACGTCGCACAACGCGGTGCTGGACTGGAGCGTCCGGCGCAGGTTGCCAAGTAAGGAGCAGGCAATGGGCAGAACTAAATATGAGATGGCTGACGTTGCATTCCTGATGGTTGCAATCCTGTTGCTGTCAGCGTGCAGCATCAACGTGAAGAAAGAGAAGAACGGACAGGACAAGCAGGTCGACATCAGCACGCCCGTGGGCGGCATTCACGTAAGCAAAGGAGTAAACGCGGAAGATGCCGGCATTGCGGTCTATCCCGGCGCGACCCTGAAAGAAGAGGACAACGGCGAAAACAAGAGCGCGAATGTGAACCTCTCGAGTTTCGGATACGGATTGAGAGTTGTCGCGCTCGAATATGAGTCCACAGATTCGCCCGAAAAAGTGGTAGCGTTTTACAAGGGTCAACTGAAGAAATACGGTGACGTACTGGTGTGCCATACGACCGGGATGAACGTGAATGCAGGCGTCAGGAAACACGATGACAGCTCGCATGAACTCACCTGCGAGGGCGACAGCGGCCACAATATTGAACTCAAGGTCGGCACGAAAGAGAATCAGCACATCGTCGCCGTCGAGCCTTCGGGAAGCGGCTCGAATTTCTCACTGGTGTATGTGCGCACCCACGGAAAAGAAGCCGAGATTTAATCCACTTCGGTTCTGGGGTCTTGAGACAAAATTTCGGTAGCTACGCAATTGAGCTTTGAAAGGGCGCGGCTTCAGCCGCGCGCCAGAGCGGTTTTAGTGGAAGAGCGGCCCTTCAGGGCCGCGTTAGCGGGCCAAGATGGAAGGGCTTTAGCCCCTGGGGTCACAGGACACTGTAGGGAGGATCATTTATGCATCGTCATTTGGCAATTTCGCTGGCTCTCGCCTTGGGAATAGCCGCCCCCGTTCTTTCTCAGGACTCAGCATCGAAGGACAAGAGTCTCGACGTTCGCAGTTCGGTAGGCGACCTGCATGTCGGTAAAGATGCCGACGCCAAAAAAGTCGGCCTGCCGCTCTATCCCGGCGCGCGGCTCAAAACCAGCGGCGAGGACCAAGACCAGGCGAACCTGAGCATCCTGACCGAATCTTTCGGGATGAAGCTGGTGGTCGCTAACTACCTTTCCGACGACGCTCCCGGCAAACTCCTTGACTTCTATCGAGATAAGTTGAAGAAGTACGGAAAGGTGCTGGAGTGCCGCTCCGCGAAACTTGGAGACGTCTCAGGGCACGATGATGATAAGGACTCCAATAAGAGCAAAGAGCTGAAATGTGACGAGAACTCCGGCCCGGTTACGGAATTGAAAGTCGGCACCGAAGACAACCAGCACATCGTGGCCGTCGAACCGGGGGAAGGCAGCAAGGGCTCCAAATTCGCGCTGATCTATCTCCACACACGCGGACAACACGGCGACATCTAGGGCTGCACACCGAAATTTTGCCGCAGTGACCTGAAGGGCGGCAAGCCGCAGTTGCGCGCTCCATCCCGGTACGGTACTTTCAAATTCAACCACCTTTCATGGAAGAACCCTGTTACAAGTGCGGCCAGGTGCTGGAAGAAGGACGGGTGTTTTGCCCGCACTGCAGAGCTCCGCAAATTCGGGTGGCCGTTGCCGAACCGGTGGCGGTAATGCCTGCCGACATCCCAGTGCAGCCGGGTCAACTGACAGCATCCCAAACGGTGCCAGTGCTTGCGGTTCCGATGCGCTGGGACCAGGCTGCACAACCGTGTGCCGTCGCCGCTTTCATCGCTGCGCTGGGCATGGTGTTGCGGTTGATTGTCCCCGAAATTGCGGTGATCGGAGCAGGGTTTCTTGCCGTCGCGCTGTATCGCCGGCATAATCCAGAAATCGCGGTTCGCGCGCGCACTGGAGCGCGACTGGGAGCCGTCTGCGGTTTCTTTTGTTTTGGCATAACCGCAATTCTGGGTACCTTGCGGGTGACAATCATGCACGAATGGGCAGAGGTACGGGCGCCAGTGGGAGAGATTCGAACGGCGCTGCTTCAGAATCTTCAGCAGCAGGCAGGCCGGTATTCTGCCGAGCAGTTGCAGACAACTCTGGACTTCGTCAGGTCTCCCAGCGGGCTCGTCGTCATACTGTCGTTACTTTTTCTCTTGGCGTTGATCGTATTCATTCTCATGGGCATGCTGGGCGGTGCTCTCGGTGGTGTCGGAATGCGCCGGCGCGACCGGAGTTGATCGCGACCTTGGCTCGAACCTGCTGCATAATTCTTCCGGACTCTCTCAACCACACTCACCGAAAGGACCACCCGCTTCATGCGCACGATTGCCCTTCTCACCATCTCGAACATCTTCATGACCTTCGCCTGGTACGGACACCTCAAATACCGTGACGTCCCGCTCTACAAGGTTGTCGTCGTGAGCTGGCTGATCGCGTTCTTTGAATACTGCTTCCAGGTTCCCGCCAACCGCATCGGCTCCTACGAATTCACCGCCGCCCAACTGAAGACGATTCAGGAGGTCATCACCTTGACGGTGTTCGCGGTATTCTCCGTCTTGTATCTGAAACAACCGCTGCGCTGGAACTACCTGGCAGGATTCGCCCTGGTCGTCGCCGCAGTAGCCGTCATTTTCAAGAGGTGGTGAGGGGTGTTGTCATCCTGAAGCGGGCATTTTGCCCGCTGAAGGACCTGAGCGAGGCGCGCGAATAGGTCGCGCGTTTGGCTCGCTTCCTTATCTCGCTTGACGTCACAGCACCGCGTGCTGAACCACAACTGTCTGAACCGCCGTGGAAGAGCGGCCCTTCAGGGCCGCGTCAACGAGCATAATGATTTTCGGGCTTTAGCCCCTGTGGGAATTCCGCTTCGAAAGATGAGACTTCTTCAAAATCGCCATCTGCCCCGCGTGATACAACTCATGCTGCGCAATCCCATGCAGCATGTGATAGAAATCATACCGCTTCCCGGGCACCTGATCCCGTAAGCGTTTGTCCGACAACGCTGCGACGGTCTCAACGAGTGTGTCGTGCGTGTGCTTCGCCATTGCGACAGCCTCGCGCCATGCCGACTCCGTCGCAGCCGGTACACGAGGAAAATTCGCCGAGCCCTTGAGCTGGCACTTCTCGCCGCCCAGGCGCCGCAGTCCAGCTCGATCCCACGCCGCTACGTGTAATACAAGCTCCCAGATGCTGTGAACGTCCTCCAACGGTCTGGCCGCTGCCGTAGTCGCGTCTACATCTTTCAATAGCTCCAGCACCGCTGGCCCGTGCCATGCGCTCCCGTAAAATGCGCGATGAAGCTGATCGGCAATCCGGGAGCCTTCCGATGTTCCCGCTTTCTCTTTCCTCTTCATGAATGATCCCCACCGGCGGCAATCGCGATCCCTGCCGCATTCGCCGCTTCAATCACCTTGTCCCCATCCAGCAGCAGGCACTTGCCTGCATCCACAGCCAAACACGTCGCGCCTGCTGACTGCATCACTTCAATCGTCTTCACGCCGATCACCGGCACATCGAACCGCATATCCTGATTCGGTTTCGCGATCTTTACCACGGTCAAGTCCCGGCTCAGCGTCGACGCGTCTCCATGCAGCGACCGCATGATCTGCCCCGCTCGCTCGATGGTCGCATCCGTCCCCTCCATCGCCTCAACCGCCACGCAAGCCGACTCCGCGATCACCACCGTCTGCCCGATATCATGCTGCGCTAACTGACGCGCCACCGCCCGCCCATACTCAATATTCTTTTGTTCCTGCTCGGTAGGCTGCCGTCGCGTCGCCACACCTGGCTTCACGAGCAACGGCTCCAGCAGCCAGGTGGATTTCTCCAGCGTGATCCCTTCATCTCCGAGGACTTTCGCCACCGCGCCCAGCAGCGAATCGGTATTGCGCGCCGTGAGTGAAAGCAGAAGTTTCGCAAGCTTCCAGTCTGGCCGGATGCTGGAAAAAATCTGCTTGTGTTTCACCTGCCCCGCCATCACCGCCCGCCGCACTCCTGCCTGCTGAAACGTCTCGATCAGCTTGGAGAGCTCACCCAGCGATAACCAGTGCACGGCCGCCGCCCCGCGCGATTCAATCTCCGGAAACGTTTCTTCCTTGATAGCGGCAACGACAACTTCATATCCCTGCGCCCGCGCCGCATCGAGCACGAGGAAGGGAAACTTGCCATTGCCCGCGATCAGGCCGATTTTTTCTTGCTGCGAGGGCATACAGTAAGGAGCGGAGTCAGTCTAGCATTTGGCGCTGGGGAAGGAATGCAGCCAGCCCGCGAGTCGGCAGATTCCGCATCCGCAGCCAATGAGCGCAAAGGCTTGTTAGCGACAGTTGACTTCCGGTTGCTCGTTGCGGAGACGTAAAATAGGGGGTTCACTCCGCGTCCAGAACACAAACCGAACTATGAACGGCTTGCGCTTAGACTGCAATTCCCCACGCTTCCCGGGCCCGATTGAGTCGGGCATCTCACCTCTGCTCTCAAAGTATTGGCTCGTATGCACGCAGGGCGGACCTTTTTCAATTACTGATAAATCAAATTTTGAAGAACTGGCCGCAGAAACCTCCTCGTTCCTCCTTGATGTGCCTGAGTTCAGGAACAGTGATATGCACCTGTTCCGGCTGGGCGTGTTTCCGCAATTTTCCGAGTTCCTAGTCATCGATGAGTGGACTTACCTTTTCGCATTGGATGGGCCTGCGGAGTTCGCAAAACGAAATGCAGTGAAAATAGGGGAATGTGCAGGTGATTGGCTGTCGAGGGCCTTCTTTGAGGCGGTCGAATCAACCGCCCTCGGCTTCTTCATATATGTGGATGGATTCTGGGAAGTCTATCTGCGTGACCAGTCATCGCGTGCGAACCTGATGGCTGATGGCTTCACGGAAATTCATTCCGATCACTGGATACACGACCGCGAGAGCCGACGCTAGTTGCCAGATCCGGGGCGCTGGCACACCCTCTGCGAGGTTTCTGGAATCATTCGCAGTCTGTCGTTGTTGAAAGATCGCCTTTTACACTCATCGACCCTCGCCCGCCCTTTATTTGATCCATTGAAT
>Ga0210402_10001012_pt1 | contig 29910 bp, 24 predicted proteins | sample IncBWC7MmetaG_FD_161055 | JGI IMG/M metagenome (GOLD analysis project Ga0210402, IMG submission 161055) | Forest soil microbial communities from Barre Woods Harvard Forest LTER site, Petersham, Massachusetts, United States - Inc-BW-C-7-M | ecosystem: Environmental > Terrestrial > Soil >...
GGGGCAGTATGCGACGCGGGAAGAAGAGATGGACCGGATGCTGCGGGGCGGGATTTTTGTGGACCTGCACCGGGTGGTGAAGCAGGGATTGCGGGCGAGCGTGGAAGAGTATTCGTTGAAAAAAATGGAAGCGTTTTATGGATTTGCGCGGAAGACTTCACTGGATGCTTCGCGGGCCGCGATGCGGTATATCGAGCATCACCTTGAGCTGGGGTGGAAGGGCGAAACTCTGGAGGACCAGCAGCGCGAAGCGATGGAAGGGTACAACCGGGAGGATTGCGAGTCTGCGGCGGCGCTGCGGGATTGGCTGGAGGATGAACGGGCGAAGCTGATTGCGAAGGGAGAAAGGATTGGGCGGCCTGTGCCGCAGGATGGTGCACCGTCAGAGGAATTGAACGAACGTCAGCAACGGGTGAAGGAGTTGACTGACCGCCTGACCAAGGATGTGCCGGTGGATCGCGCGGAGCGATCGGCAGTGGAGCAGGCCACATGGTTGCTGGCGCAGTTGCTGGACTGGCACCGACGCGAAGATAAAGCGACGTGGTGGGAAGGATTCCGGCTGGCGGAATTAGATGAGGATGAACTACTGGAAGAGCGGTCAGGGTTGGGCGGGCTGCAGCATGTGAAGACTTTACAGATCGAGAGAGGAATTCCGACGGAGCGCTACCGGTTTGAGAAGCAGGAGACGGAGGTTCGCGAAGACAAGGAGCTGTACTACGAGGGAACAAAATTCGGGACGGTGGTTGCGGTCGATTTTGCCGCGCGAACGGTGGATGTGAAGAAAACGCGCAAGTCGGCGGAGATGCATCCTGAAGGAGTGTACATCTGGGACGCGCCATTGAACGTGACGCAGCAAGCAGATGCGCTGTTTCGAGTGGGCGAATGGGTTGCGGCGAACGGAATCGAACGGCAAGGAGAGTTTCAGGCGGCGCGGGATTTGCTGCTGCGGAGAGCGCCACGGCTGGGTAACCGAGAGACGATTCAAGCGCTCCCCGGCGAGTTGACGGAAGAGACGGCGTGCCGAATTGGCAGCGCGATGCGGGAGACGACGTTTGCGATTCAGGGGCCGCCGGGGGCGGGAAAGACGTTCACCGGAGCGCGAATGATTTGTGATTTGGTGAAACGCGGGAAAAAGATCGGGGTAGCGGCGCTGAGCCACAAAGTGATTCGCAAGTTGCTGCAGGAGGTGGTGAAGGCGGCGTCGGAGAAAGAGATTCGCGACGTGCGATGCATGCAACGCTGGAACGACGGTGAGCCGGAACCCGGGATCACGGTAGCGAAGAAGAATGAAGAGGTTTTGGTTGCTCTCAAGTCGCGAGCGGCGAACGTGGTTGGAGGTACGTCTTTCCTGTGGTCGCGCGAAGAGATGACGGATGCAGTGGATGTACTGTTCATTGACGAAGCTGGGCAAATGGCACTGGCGGATGTGATTTCGGTGGCGCATGCGGCAAAAAGTTTGGTGCTGATCGGCGATCCGCAGCAACTGGAGCGGCCGCTGAAGGGGAGTCATCCGGAGGGCGCGGAAAAATCAGCGCTGGAGCATTTATTGGGCGAGCGCAAAACGATTTTGCCGGACGCGGGATTGTTGCTGCCGGAGACCTGGCGACTCCATCCGAACATTTGCCGGTTTACGTCGGAGCTGTTCTATGAAGGACGGCTGAAATCACGCGAGGCGCTGAAAGGTTATGTGATTCAGGGACACGACTGGGTCAAGGGCGCGGGGTTGTGGTACGTGCCAGTGGAGCATGAGGGAAACCGGAACTCGTCGGCGGAAGAAGTTGAGTCGATCGCGAAAATTGTGAAGGGATTGCTGCGACCGGAGGTGCGATTTTTTCGCGGGACGGAAAGCCGGAGATTGAAGACCGAGGATATTTTGATTGTGGCGCCGTACAACGCGCAGGTTTCGGATTTACTGGGGCGGCTGCCGGAGATGCGGGTTGGGACAGTTGATAAATTTCAGGGGCAGGAAGCGCCGGTGGTGATTTATTCGCTGACGACGTCGTCGCCGGAGGATGCGCCGCGGGGGATGGAGTTTTTGTACAGCTTGAACCGGTTGAATGTGGCGACGTCGCGGGCGATGTCGGCGGTGATTGTGGTGGGAAGCCCGAAATTGTTTGAGCCGGAGTGCCGGAGTCCGCGGCAGATGCAGCTGGCGAATGCGTTGTGTGCGTATCTGGAGATGGCAGAGACGGTGGAGTTGGACGAGATCGCGTAGAGGCGTGGTGTTGCGAGAGCGCCGAAGCGGCGTTGCTTCAAAAAAACGCTCGAAGAACGGCCAGTACGAAAGGGAAGAAAAGCGGCGTCAAGCCGCCGCACTCCAAAAGCGCCCGCCTGGGTCGGGGCCGCTGCAGAGCAAGAAAGAAAAGAGTCCAGCGAAGACGGGCACGGCCCCCGAGCGGTCCGGGGTAAACATGCCGTGCCCCTACGGGAAAAACCTAAGAGTTGTGCCAAGATTTTGGGAAGGGAAGAAAAACGCCATTCGGGAGAATGGCGTTCCCAGGATGGGTTCCTAGGACCGGATACCAGGATGGGATTGGTTTATGCCGGAGCTGCCGGACATTACGATTTATATTGAGGCGCTGCGAAAGAGGATTTTGGGCGCGCGGCTGGAGCGGGTGCGGATTGTTAGTCCGTTTTTGTTGCGGACGGTGGAGCCAAAGGTGGCGAGTGTTGAGGGGAAGAAAGTTTTGGAGCTGCGACGGCTGGGGAAGCGGATTTGTATTGGAGTGGAGGGCGGGAATTGGCTGGTGATGCATTTGATGATTGCGGGGAGGCTGCATTGGTACGGAGATGAGTGCGGGGCTGACGAAAAGCTTGGAAGAAACAACGGGGGCAAGTCGGGTCAGAAAACTGTGAAGTTGGGTGGGCGGCAGAATTTGGCGGCGTTTGAGTTTTCTAGCGGGACTTTGGTGTGGACGGAGGCGGGTTCACAGAAGCGGGCTTCGTTGCATTTGGCGGCGGGAGAAGAGGGATTGCGGGAATTGGATCCGGGCGGAGTGGAGGTGCTGGAGTGTTCGCTGGCGGAATTTGCGGAGGTATTGCGGTCGGAGAATCACACGTTGAAGCGGGCGCTGACTGATCCGCGATGGTTCAGCGGGGTTGGGAATGCGTATTCGGACGAGATTTTGTGGGCGGCGAAACTGTCGCCGACTACGTTGACGCAGAAGATGAAGGATGACGATGTGGCGCGACTGTTCGAAGCGGCACGAGCGACTTTGCGGGAGTGGGTGGAACGATTGCGGGCGGAGACGGGGGAGAAGTTTCCGGAGAAGGTGACGGCGTTTCGGGCGGAGATGGCGGTGCATGGGAAGTACAAGCAGGCGTGTCCGAGATGCGGGAGCAAGATTCAGCGGATTAAATATGCTTCGAACGAGACGAATTATTGTGCGACGTGCCAGACCGGCGGGAAATTGCTGGCGGACCGGGCGTTTTCGAGATTGTTGCGGGAGGATTGGCCGCGGACGCTGGAGGAGTTGGAGATGGTGATGCGGGGAAAAAGTTGACAGTCGACAGTTGAAAGTCGAAAGAAAGATTTCACCACAGAGGTCACAGAGGACACAGAGAAGACGGAGGAGGGAATTAGGCGGAGCGTTTGGCGGGGACTGGAGAAATGGCAGCGATGTTAATGGGATTCAGGTGGGGGATTAGGTTGAGGCGGGCGGCTTGGGAGAAATATTCGGTGAGGCCTTTGAGATTTTCGGGGTCGAGGGAATAGTCGATGTTGGTGCGGAGATAGAGCGAGAGTTCCTTGGCGGGGAGATTCAGTTCGATGGCGGCTTCGGCGCAGATTTCGGGGAGATGAGCGAGTCCGAAGGCAAGTGAAACGGAAAAATCGGCGGCTAATTCTAGGGTGGCGATTTCGGGGCGGGCGGCCCAGACCGCGAGGACGGCGGGACGTTCGGTGAGTTGCCACCATTCGTGGACCACATCGTAAATATGTAGCTTGGGAATTTGCGGGAGGCCGAGTTGCGTTCCGGTGCAGACGAGGGCGCCGTCACGGCCCGGAGTGACGTGTTGCTCGGCGGCGAGTGCGAGACGCAGAGCGGGATCGCCAATGAGGAGGGCAGCGTCGGAAGCGGCGAGCATCGCGGCGAGGTTGGGAGCGGCTTCGGAAAATTGGGGTGAGATGAGCCAGCGGCCGTCGGCAAGAATTTTTGTGAGGGCCTGAGTGCTGCGGGAGCTGGAATCGAGCGCGATGCTGCGCGCTTCGCGAATGGGCGATTTGGAAACGATGAGCAGGCTGCGCACGCGTTCCTTGGAGGAGATGGAAAGATCGGGAAGGATGACTAGATTCGGGATTCGCTGATATTCAATGGCGGGAATGATGGCGACGTCGGCGGCGCCGGTGCGGAGGGCTTCGGCGCATTGCGAGGGAACAGTGAAGGAGAGATCGTATTTGCCTTGCAGCGGGCCGTGAGTAAAGCCGCGAACGAGTGGCGCGGTGTTGAGATATTGCACGACGGAGATGCGAAGTTTGTTCACGGGAAGTGAGACACCCGCCTCAGAAGGCGACCGCTACAAAATCGGAGTATAGCAGAGGCGAAAAGTGTACGCAGCGCAAGGTTATGGTGTAAAAGGTTTGTTCGCAATGGAGGATTTGAAAATGGTGAAACGGATGCGCAGCGCGGCGAGTTTGATGGTGATGATTGTGATAGCGCTGGGGCTGCTCGCTGCGCCGGTCGCGCATGGGCAGGGCGGCGGCATTGCGGAGAAGACCAAGGATGCGCAGAAGTGGGCAGGTTATTTCAATTTGTACTGGGATGGGAAGGCCGGGAAGCTGTGGTTGGAAGTCGATAAGTGGAACACGGAGTTTTTGTACCAGAGCGGGCTGCCGGCGGGAGTTGGTTCGAACGATATTGGATTAGACCGCGGACAGCTGGGCGCGACGCGGATTGTGCGGTTCGAACGGAGTGGGCCGAAGGTACTGCTGATTGAAGAGAATTTAAATTTTCGCGCGGTGAGCAATGATGCGGATGAAAAGCGCGCCGTTCGGGATTCGTTTGCGGAGTCGGTACTTTGGGGATTTACGGTAGCAGCGGAAGAAAACGGACACGTGCTGGTGGATGCGACGGATTTTTATTTGCGGGACGCGCATGGGGTGACGAGTGCTTTGCGGCGCGCGAAGCAGGGAACTTACAAGCTGGATGGTTCGCGCAGCGCGATATATTTGGCGAACACCAAGAATTTTCCGCTGAACACGGAAGTGGAAGCAACGCTGACGTTTACCGGAGACGAGCCGGGGCGCTGGGTGCGGGATGTGACGCCGGACCCGACGGCGATTACGGTGCGGGAGCATCACTCGTTTGTGCAGCTGCCGCTGGCGGGGTATAAGCCGCGCGAGTACGATCCGCGGTCAAGCTTTTTTGGGATTTCGTACATGGATTATGCGACGCCGGTGAGCGAGCCGATTGTGAAGCGGTTTACGGCGCGGCACCGGCTGGAGAAAAAAGATCCGACAGCGGCGGTGAGCGAGCCGGTCGAGCCGATTATTTATTATTTGGATCGCGGGGCGCCGGAGCCGATTCGGTCGGCGCTGCTGGAAGGCGCGCGGTGGTGGAATCAGGCGTTCGAAGCGGCGGGCTACAAGAATGCGTTTCGGGTGGAGATGCTGCCAGAAGGTGCGGACCTGATGGATTTGCGCTACAACGTAATTCAGTGGGTGCATCGAGCGACGCGGGGATGGTCGTACGGCGCAGGAGTGATCGACCCGCGAACGGGAGAAATTATCAAAGGGCATGTGACGCTGGGATCGTTGCGAGTGCGACAGGATTATTTGATCGCCGAGGGGCTGTTGGCGCCATATGAGAAGGGCAAGCCGGTTTCTCCGAAGATGCAGGAGATGGCGCTGGCACGGCTGCGGCAACTGGCGGCGCATGAAGTGGGGCACACGCTGGGGCTGGAGCATAACTATTCTTCGAGCACGGTGAACCGGTCGTCGGTGATGGATTATCCGCCACCGGTGGTGAAGCTGGCCGCGGACGGTACGATTGATTTGTCGGATGCATATGCGACGGGAATCGGCGAGTGGGACAAGGTTTCGATTGCGTTCGGTTATCAGGATTTTCCGGCAGGCACGGATGAACATGCCGCGCTGAACAAAATATTGATGAATGGATATGGCCGGGGACTGCGGTTCTTGACGGATCAGGATGCGCGACCGGCGGGAAGTTCGAGCAGCTTGGCGCATTTGTGGGATTCCGGTTCGAACGCCGTGGATGAGTTGAACCGACTGATGCAGGTGCGTGCGGCGGCGCTGAAAAACTTCGGTGAGAAAAATATTCGCGAGGGCGCGCCGCTGGCAACGATCGAAGATGCGCTGGTGCCGGTGTACATGCTGCACAGATATCAAGTAGAGGCGGCGTCGAAATTTGTTGGAGGGATGGATTACACGTTTGCGGTGCGTGGGGATGGACAAGTGCCAACGAAAATTGTGGCGCCAGCGGAGCAGCGAAGAGCTTTGGCGGCGGTGCTGGCTACGCTGAAGCCCTCGGCGCTGACGCTCCCGGAGCCGCTGCTGGAGATGATTCCTCCACGCCCGCCGGAGTACGAGCGCGGGCGCGAACATTTCAAGATACACACCAGTCCGGCGTTTGATGCGCTGGCTCCGGCGGAAGAGGCGGCGCAGCACACGCTGCAATTCTTGTTCAACACGGAGCGTGCGGCACGGCTGGTGGAGTTTCATGCGCGGGATGGGGCGAATCCGGGATTGCAAGAAGTGCTGGACGCGATTTTGACGGCGACGTGGAAGGCGCCACATGCGGCGGGGTATGCGGGAGAAGTGGCGCGGACGGTGGATAGCGTGGTGCTGTACGACCTGCTGAGCCTGGCGAACCACGAGCGAGCGACGGCGCAGGTTCGGGCGGTGGCCTCACGTGAGGCAGAGCAGCTAAAGGGCTGGCTGAACGCGAACAAGGCGGCGGGGGATGCGGCACAGCAGGCGCACCTCGCGTATGCGGCGGCGCAAATCGAGCAGTTTCAGAAGGATCCGAGTAAATTGCAGTTGGCCGCTCCGGCCGAGCCTCCGGACGGACCTCCTATTGGCGATGACGAGGACTTCGGCACCCTTCCAGATTGAGGGTCCGAACTAATTGAACTTCTTTTGCTGACGGCCCTGACCATCCGGCCTTTGTATCGTCTATTAGGCTGGAGGTGAAGTCCATGGTTTCACGCACGTTACTATCGGCGATCTGGATTACGGTGTGGACGGCGGTCCTGGTGACCGCGGCGCCACGGGCGATATCGCACCGCCACGATCTTTACGGGAAAAGCGCGGAGCACGTTATTGCGATTTCTGCTCATCACGAGGATGGGCCGCTGGCCAGCTGCTCGGACTTGAACATTGAATTTGACGGGCACAAGGCGGTGGTGCGTTCGGAGGAGCGGACCATCACCAAGGCGGAAGCGCCGACGCTGCGGGTGCAGGCGGAGTCGAATGGCGGCATTCAGGTCGAGGGTTGGGACAAGGATACGTATTCGGTGACGCTGTGCAAGGCAGCCGAAGAAGGCAGCGACGCGGAGAATCTGCTCGGGCAGATCAAGCTGACGTTCTCGAACGGCGAGCTGGGCGTGACTGGACCGAGTTCGCACCGGCGTTGGTCGGCGCATCTACTGTTGAAGGCGCCGCGCACGGCGGCGATGGAGTTGAACGTTCACAACGGGCCGATGGGTCTGTTTAACGTCAATGGAAACCTGAAGGTGCGGGCGGTGAATGGACCGATTACGGTGCACGGTTGCACGGGCGACCTGGACCTGTCGGCGGAAAACGGGCCGGTGTCACTGGAAGAGAATTCCGGAAAGCTGAAAGTAAATACGCACAATGGACCGATCACGATTGATCTGGATGGGAAGGGCTGGAGCGGCGCGGGACTTGAAGCGCACGCGACCAATGGGCCGGTGACGCTGCGGGTGCCGTCGGGATACCAGTCGGGCGTGGTGCTGGAGTCGGACGGGCACGGACCGTTTAGTTGCCACGCAAGCGTGTGCAATGAAGGACGCAGGACCTGGGACGACAATACCAAGCGAGTGGAGTTTGGCACCGGGCCGACGGTGGTGCATGTGTCGACGGTGAATGGGCCGGTCTCGGTTCTCTGAGATTGATTCACTAGCGCTTATTTGCCGAGCGGCGTTCCCACGGCAAAGGAATTCTGACGGAAGCCATCCCTGCGGAAGTCGCCGCTTGAATGCCCATTTCGGTGTCTTCAAAAACGAGGCAGGATGCCGGTTCGACGCCTAGCCGTGTCGCCGCCAGCAGAAAAGCTTCGGGGTCAGGCTTGCCCTTGGCGTAGTCTCCCGCGCAGACCAGCGTGTCAAACCTATCGAGAAGATTTAGCGTGGTGAGAGAAGCGACGACCGAATCGCGGGTGCTGCCGGACACCACGGCAAACGGAATCTTGCCGTGCATCGCTTCGATATGCTCGAGAACTTCGGGAACGGCTTTGAGTTGCGGCAGCAATTCGAAATAGAGACTTTCCTTGCGGTGCGCGACCGTTTCGACTGGCATGTTCAATCCGCGCTGTTTGTTGAGTGTAGAAATGATCTCCACGATGGGCATGCCGCCCCAGGCGTAAAAGAGCTTTTCGTCAAATTCACAGTTCCACTCGCCGAGCGCCTGTTTCCAGGCAAGGTAGTGCAGTGGCATGGAGTCGGCGATAGTGCCGTCGCAATCGAACAGGTACCCAGCGAACTCGCCGGCAGGAAGTTTTAGTCTCATCGTTCGTTGATGCCCCTCACCTCTAGCTTAAAACAGAAATTGTGCCGTCCGCTGAGCGATGCGCTTGGATGGACGCTGAGTCCAGTTGCCGATAAGATTTCAGAGATGTTCCTGGAAGAGAAAACAGCGGAAGCGGTTACGGTACGCGAAGCGGAAGGAATCGCGCGTGAGCTGTACGGCGTCGAGACGACAACCACCGCGTTGCCCGGCGAATACGATTGCAATTTTCATTTGCAGGCGCGTGATGGGCGCGATTTTGTGTTGAAGTGCATGCATCCCGCGCGCGAAACGGCGTTCATCGATATGCAGTGCTCGGCGTTGGCGCACTTGTTGAACCATGCCACACATCTTCCGCTGCCGCGGCTACAACCAACCACAAAAGGCGACGCCTATACTTCATGGAAAGATGCAGCCGGGCAACCACGGCTGGTTTGGATGCTGAGCTTCCTGCCCGGTAAGACGCTGGCAAACACCACTCCTCACTCATCGGAACTGTTTTATGAACTTGGGAAATTTCTTGGCGAAATGGATTCTGCGCTGGGAAGTTTCGAACACCTGGCGGCGCACCGCGAACTGAAATGGGATTCGGAGCGCGCCAATTGGATTTGCGAGCATCTGGACAAGATTGACGATCCGCCGCGCCGCGCGCTGGTGAAGTATTTCATCGATCTGTACCAAGAATCGGTAGCGCCTTTGCAGAAGCAACTGCGCAAGGGCACGATTTATGGCGATGCCAACGACCACAACGTATTGATTGGCGCGATGTGGCCGCAGCCGCGAATTGCTGGTGTGATCGATTTTGGCGATCTGCATCATGGCTGGGTAGCCAGTGAAGCGGCGATCGCGGCGGCGTACGCAATTCTTGGAAAAGATGACCCGCTGTGCGCGTCCCGCCAAATTGTCCGGGGATTTCACAGCGCATATCCGTTGAACGAATCGGAGATTGCGGCCATCTTTCCGTTAATCGGAATGCGGTTGGCAGTCAGCGTGGTGAATTCGGCGATTCGTAAAACGCAGAAACCGGGCGACGAGTATGTGGTGGTGAGCGAAGAAGGCGCCTGGGACGCGCTGGCGCGGCTGGCCAAGATTCACCCGCGATTTGCACATTATTCATTGCGCGATGCTTGTGGACTCGTGGCCGTGCCGAAAGCCGGGAAAATTTTGCAATGGCCGTGGGAGCAGGAGAAGAGCGGCGCGAAAGTGACTGATGCGGATTTGCGAACCGCGCCGCTGACCGTTTTCGACTTGAGCGTGGGAAGCACGATGCTAGGAGCCGATCCCGCAAACGCCGAGGTGCACGCACTGACGCGAACGCTGTTCGGAAAGATGGAGGCAGTGCGTGCGTCGGTTGGCGTTGGAAGGTATGACGAAGCACGGCTGCTTTACGCGTCGCCGCTGTTTGGCGGCGATGCCTCGCCGACAGAAGAGCGGCGAACGATTCATCTTGGGCTCGATTTGTTTGTCGAACCTGGAACCGCAGTTTGCGCGCCGCTCGATGGAATTGTGCATTTGCTGGCGGAAAATACCGCGCCGCTCGATTACGGCCCGCTGGTGATTGTGCGGCACGCCACCTCGGATAGCGAGGAGTTCTTCACGTTATACGGGCATTTGACGCGCGAGACGCTGCAAGACTTGAAGCCTGGGCAGTCGATTGCGAAAGGCGAGATCTTTGCGCGGATTGGAACGATTCATGAAAATGGCGGCTGGCCTCCGCATCTTCATTTTCAAATCATCCTCGATCTACTGGATCGCGGTGCGGAATTTCCCGGCGTGGCGCGCGCCAGTGAACGGGCCATCTGGACCAGCCTGTCACCCGATCCAAATCTCATGCTGGGAATTCCGTTGGAAAAATTTCCAGCGCGTGAGAGATCAGCGGAGGAAGCAGTTGCGCGCCGAAAAGTGCTGCTCGGTTCAAACCTAAGCGTGTCTTACGACAAGCCGCTGAAGATGGTGCGTGGCTGGCGGCAATATCTTTACGACGAGAACGGGCGCGCGTTTCTGGATGTTTACAACAATGTGCCGCTGGTCGGGCACTCGCATCCGACGGTGGTTCGTGCCGCGCAGGAACAGCTTGCACTGCTCAACACCAACACGCGCTACCTACACGAAAATATTCTGCGTTACGCGGAGCGGCTGACCGCCTTGATGCCGAAGCCGCTGGAAGTTTGTTTCGTTGTGAATTCGGGAAGCGAAGCCAATGAATTGGCGCTGCGACTGGCACGCGCGCATACTCACAGCGAAGACACGATCGTACTCGAACACGCCTATCACGGGCATACCAACACGCTGATCGACATCAGCCCGTATAAGTTCGACGGGCCGGGAGGCAACGGGAAAAAGCCGTGGGTGCACGTCGCGCCGCTGGCGGACGATTATCGTGGCATGCATCGACGCGGTGAGCCGCAACTTGGCGAAAAATACGCGCAACATGTTGGAGCGATTTGCGGTGAATTGCAAAAGCGCGGCGCGCGGCCGACGTATATTGCAGAAACGCTGCCGAGCGTCGGCGGCCAGATTGTTTTTCCACCGAACTATCTTGCGGAGACTTATCGTCACGTGCGCGCGGCTGGCGGGGTGTGCATCGCGGACGAAGTGCAAGTTGGATTTGGCAGGCTGGGTACGCATTTCTGGGGATTTGAAACACAGAACGTCGTGCCGGACATCGTGGTGCTTGGCAAGCCAATCGGAAATTCATTTCCGCTGGCGGCGGTGGTCACCACGCGAGAGATCGCGGAGTCGTTCAGCAATGGGATGGAGTTTTTCAGCACGTTTGGCGGCAATCCGGTTTCCTGCGCGGCGGGACTTGCGGTTCTGGACGTGGTGAAAGAAGAAGGGTTGCAGGAAAATGCGCTGCAGGTTGGAAAATACTGGATTGTCGCGCTGGAAAATTTGCAACGAAATTATCCGTTAATTGGCGACGTTCGCGGGACAGGATTATTCCTGGGGCTGGATTTGGTGTTATCGCGAGAAACGCGGGAGCCGGTGCCGCAGCAGGCCTCGTACGTCGTAAATCGGCTGCGCGAAAACGGTATTCTGGCGGGAACTGACGGACCGCAGCACAACGTCATCAAACTCCGACCGCCGCTTATTTTTTCTGCGGCAGATGCCGCGTTGTTTTGTTCCACGCTCGAATCTATTTTGCGAGAAGATCCCGCGCAGCCGTAGTTCCGCTATGGAAACAAATCCGGTTGACGGCAGAGCTACCGGCGAGCAAGATTGCTTCGGGCGACCCGGTAGTTCCCTCAGCCTTCCCACATACAACCGTTCGAGGAGGAAGAAGAGAATGCCCATTGACTGCCGCTTGTTTTTTTCCTTCCTGATTTTTCTCGCAGTCCCATTCGGGGCACAGGCGCAGACCGCGGTCCGTGGCGGGTGCCGCGAGATTCCGCGCGAAGATGCGCTGCCATTCCTATGCGCGCCGCCTACATCGGAGATTACGGCGCCCGCTGCTCCCGACACCGTGATTTTGCTCAAGGTGCCAGCCGGAGCTTCGCTTCGTGTCGCTGTAGACCAAAAAGTTCGCATCGCGAAGATCGGCCAACCGGTAAGGGCGAAAATTGTCGAGCCGGTGTTCGCATTCGATCAGGCGGTGATACCCGCGGGCAGCGTTGTGAACGGGAAGGTAAAGAACATTCAATCGATTTCCGCGGTTAGAAAGACAATGTCCTACACGAGTGGAGATTTCTCACCCTTTCGCGGATACGAACTGGAATTTGATTCGATCGTACTGCCGAGCGGCGAACGGCGGCAAATTGTCAGCACGGTCGCGCCGGGAATTAGCCAGCCGGTGCATCTGGTTGCAGGAGGAAGCGAAAAAAAGAAGAACGCAGCAGAGAGAGAAGTGGAAAACGCGAAGGCCGAAGCCAAAGACAAAGTGCATGAAACTGTGAACGAGATTAAAGCGCCAGGAAAAATGCACCGCTTGAAAGAGTTGCTGCTGGCCCAGTCGCCCTACCGAAGACAGTATCTGGAGCCGGGAACACGATTTTACGCATCATTAACGGAGCCGCTCGATTTTGGACAGACCACCCGTTCGGCGGAACAACTTTCGCAGCTTGGAAAGGATCCCGCAGCGGATAGCGTGCTGCACGCGCGGCTGGCGGCGGAAGTGAGTTCGGCCACGGCGCAGCGCGGCAATGCCATCAGCGCGGTGCTTACCGAACCGGTCTTTTCTCAGGATCGTCACCTGCTGCTTCCGGCAAACAGCGTGATTGCCGGCGAAGTGATCAAAGCAGTTCCCGCGCGCAAGCTGCACCACAACGGAGACTTACGGGTGATTTTCAATCGCATCGAGACGCCGCAAGGCGTGATTCAGCCGATGCAAGGTAACGTGGAGGGAATGGAAGCGGACCGCCGCGCCAGGTTGAATTTGGATGAAGAGGGAGGCGCGCAGGCGACGGACAGCAAGACGCGTTATCTTTCCACTGGAGTTGCGATACTTCTGGCCGCGGCGGCTTCGCATCCTGATACGGAGCACGGGACGACGGATACCGCCGGCGACCCTAGCTTGCAGGCCGCTGCGGGTGCTTCCGGTTCGCGTTTTAGCGGTGCGCTGATTGCGCTGGCGGCGAGGTCGCAGCCGGTTTCGCTGGCGTTCGCGGCGTATGGAGCGGGGAATTCGGTGTACTACAATTTCTTGTCGCGCGGACGGGATGTGGTGTTTGCCAAGGATACGCCGATGGAGATTGGATTTGGCGAGCCGCATAGCAAGCCTGCCAAACAGCCGTAGTGCTACGCCCATTCTAAAATAGGCAGTTGACAAATAGGTTACGACCGCCGTAGGCTGCTGACGCGAGGGGGGACCTCTCCGTGCAGCTCGATTCCGCACTTCCCTGGCTGGCGCTGTGCCTGACGCGTGGAATTGCCGCACGTCTTTCGGCGCGATTGTTGAAGCAATTCGGCTCGCCGGAAGACGTATTTCGTGCGCCGCTGCGGCAATTGGAAGCGTGCGAGTTGCCGGCTGCGACCGCGCAGGCCATCGTAAAAAAAGACGCTTTCAAGCGCGCGGAAAAAGAGCTGGCGGCAATTCGAGCCATTCCGGGCTGCACCCTGCTGAATTGGAGCGAGCCGGAGTACCCGCAGACGCTGCTACAAATTTATGATCCGCCGGTGCTGTTTTATTTACGCGGCGATGCGCAGATTCTGAACCTGCCGAGTTTGGCGGTGGTGGGGACGCGGCGGCCAACGTTATATGGAACGCAGATGGCGGACCGGCTGGCGCGGGATTTGGCGGCAAGGGGAATCGTGATTGTCAGTGGGTTGGCGCGGGGGATTGACGCCATCGCGCATCTGGGAGCGACGGCCGCGTTGGGACGGGCCATCGGCGTCCTCGGCACTGGGATTGATGTTTGTTACCCCAAGGAAAACAAGAAACTCTACGAGAAGGTGTTGGAGCGCGGCGCGATCTTGAGCGAGTTTCCGCTGGGCACTCATCCAGCGCCGGAAAATTTTCCGATTCGCAACCGGATTGTGGCGGGTATGCCGCTGGGTGCGATTATTATCGAGGGCGCGCAATATTCGGGTTCGCTGATTACCGCGCGACTGGCGATGGAGTTTGGCCGGGAAGTGTTTGGAGTGCCGGGCAATGTGACCCAGGCGGTCAGTTTCGCGCCCAATCTATTGATCAAGCAGGGCGCAAAGCTGGTGACCTGCGCCGAAGACGTGATCGAAGAGTTGCCGACACCGGTGCGGGCTACGCTGACGAAGCTGGAGCAACCGGCAGCCGAACAGCGAAACTTACTGGTGGCGGAGTCGCTGACCGGCAGCGGGCAGAAAATCTACGCGTTACTGAGTTCGGATGAGCCGCGGCCGATTGACGACATCGTTGAGCGGACGGGTCTAAATTCCTCGGATGTTTTGGCAACTCTGTTCGATTTGGAGATGAAAGGATTTGTGCGGCAGTTGCCGGGAAAACAGTTCAGCAAGATATTATTGTAGCGGTTCGGATGGCCACCGAATCTCCGCCGAGGGCGGAAAATCGAAACAAATCGCCGCCTCGAACTTGCTGAGTTCAAAGCGTTTAGCTGGAGTTCGAAACTTCCAGTGAAACATTCCAGCCACTTCGCGCATCTTCATGTAAGTTAGCGAGAAGGGCACACGCCTCGCCGCAAGGCCTTCCAGCTTAAGGATACGGAGTTAAAACAGCAGAATGGCACGTTCGCTGGTCATCGTAGAGTCGCCTGCCAAGGCGAAGACAATTAACAAGTACTTAGGCAAAGACTTCATCGTCAAAGCCTCTATCGGCCACGTCCTGGACCTGCCGAAGAAAGTCATTGGTATCCGTCTGCCTGATGAACCGGACGAGGTGGAAGCGCCCAAGAAAAAGGTCCGCGCGAAAAAGGGCAGCAAGAAGAATAAGCCTAAACCAGTGCGCAAGCCGGTGACCCTAGACGACCCGCGGATTTTCGAGCCGACGCTGCAGATCATTCACGGCAAGGGCAAAGTACTAAACGACCTGCGCAAGGCGGCAAATACAGCCTCGGCCGTGTACCTGGCGGGCGACCCGGACCGCGAAGGGGAAGCGATCTCCGCGCACCTGGCGATGGTGCTTTCGAAGCCGTCGAAGTTTGTCGAGCAGGAAGCCAGTGCGCCGCGTTGGAAGAAAAAGAACGCAAAGCCCGAACCGGTGGTGGAAGAGAAGGCCGAGCCGAAAAAAGAGATTCCGCCGATCGATCCGAAGAAGATCTTTCGCGTGACGTTCAATGAAATTACCCCGAAGGCGATTCGCGCAGCGTTCGATCACCCAAGGCAGGTGGACACAGGTCTGGTGGATGCGCAGCAGGCGCGCCGGGTGCTTGACCGCATCGTGGGCTACAAAGTTTCGCCGCTGCTGTGGGACAAAGTACGCCGCGGACTTTCTGCTGGACGCGTGCAAACCGTTGCGCTGCGGCTAATTGTTGAACGCGAGCAGCAGATTCGCGCGTTCATCCCGCAGGAATACTGGTCGATTCACGCGATGCTCGACTCGGGCGAGCCGCCGCTGTTCGAAGCCAAGCTTTCGAAATACAAGGGCGAAGACATCGCCATCAACAATCAGGAAGGCGCGGATGCGGTGCTGGCTGCGGTAAACAAGGCCAAGTGGCAAGTGGCCTCGGTCACGCAGAAAGAGAAGAGGCGCAATCCGCCGCCGCCGTTCACTACTTCGAAGTTGCAGCAGGCCGCGTACAACCGGCTGCGTTACACCGCGAAACGCACCATGGGAATCGCGCAGCGGTTGTATGAAGGCGTGGAACTCGGTCCGGAAGGTTTGGTCGCGCTGATCACTTATATGCGCACGGATTCGGTGCATGTTTCGAATGACGCGCTGGCGCAGGTGCGCGAGATGATTCCGGAGCGCTTTGGCTCAAGTTATTTGCCGGAGAAGCCGAACTTTTACAAGTCGAAGAAGGATGCGCAGGAAGCGCACGAAGCGATTCGTCCGACCGACGCCATGCGCGCGCCGGAGGACGTTCGCAAATATCTGGACGACGATCTCTTCAAGCTCTATCAGTTGATTTGGCAGCGGTTTGTGGCTTCGCAGATGCTGCCGGCGGTTTTTGATAACACCACCATTGATATTTCGGCGGGCGATTACACTTTCCGCGCGACGGGTTCGGTGCAGAAATTCGATGGCTACCTGCGCGTATATCAATTGCCCGCTTCGAACGCCGACCGCGAAGACGATGAAAAGGGCGATGAAGGCGAAGGCAACGCGCTGCCTCGCGTAAGCGAAGGACAGATTCTGAAGCTCGATGCGATTCGTCCCGAGCAGCATTTCACCGAGCCGCCGCCGCGCTATACCGAAGCAACATTGGTGAAGGAGTTGGAAGAGGACGGTATCGGCCGGCCGTCGACTTACGCCGCTATTATTTCGACCATCGTTGAGCGCGAGTACGTGAAAAAGGATCAGGGACGCTTTACGCCGACCATGCTGGGCGAACGGGTCAGCGTGCTTCTGGTAAAGAGTTTCGAGGACGTCTTTGACGTGACATTCACCGCGCGCCTCGAGGAAGAACTGGACGAGATCGAGGAAGGCAAGCTGCACTGGCGCGAAGCGGTGAAGGAATTCTGGGAAAAATTTATCGTCGACCTGGATCGCGCTGGCGACGAGATGCTTTCTTACAAAGCAGGCATTGCGACCGGCAAGAAGTGCGAAAAGTGCGGACAGGGCGAATTGCTCGAGCGCATTAGCCGGCACGGATTTTTCCTGGGCTGCTCGCGCTATCCCGATTGCGATTTTATTCAGGACCTTTCGCCAGAGTTGGGCGAAGGCGAGGCCGACGGCAAAATCGAGAATTGCGACAACTGCGGCAAGGAGATGGCCATCAAGCGCGGCCGCTTCGGAGTTTTTCTTGCCTGTACCGGCTATCCGGATTGCAAGACCACGCGGCGGCTGGTGGAAGGCACGCGCATTGCGCGCCAGCCGGATGAGCTGCTCGACGAAAAATGTCCGACCTGCGGAACCGGGTTAGTGAAAAAGCACGGGCGCTTCGGCGAATTTATCGGCTGTCAGGCGTATCCGAAATGTAAATACACGCGGCCGATCACCATGGGCATCAAATGCCCCAAGTGCCACGAAGGCGAATTTGTGCGGCGCGGCAGTGCCGGACGCGGCGGGCGCCCGCGCATATTCTACGGCTGCTCGCGTTACCCCGATTGCGATTTCACCACGCCGAATATGCCGATTCCCGAACCGTGCCCCAAATGCGGCGCGGAATTTATCGTTGAGAAAAAATCAAAAATTGGCCTGGTGCGCACCTGCCTTAAGGAAGGCTGCGACTGGGAAAAGCTGGTCGATGAGCCGAAACCTGCCGAAACGCCCGAGCCTGCAGTTCTCAAAGCCTAGTTTTCATAAATTGAATGGATTGGTTCAAGGCTGATTCTGGAAACTTGCCGTTGGCCTCTTCGTAAGTGTGTCTATAATTTGTGAAGCTCTCGCGAAACGGGACCCATGCTGCAAGCCATCGAAAAATATCTGGAGTATCTTCGCTCGGTAAGGAATTCGTCGCCGCATACCGTTTTGAACTACGGCAAGGATTTGCAGCAATTCTCGACGTATCTCTCGCCGCCAGGGGAGAGAGTTCCGCCGCTCGGTAAAATCACGCACCAGATTATCCGCGAGTACGTCGGACATCTGCACGCGCAGGGTCTGCAAAAAAGTTCCATCGCGCGGAAGCTTGCCTCGCTCCGTTCGTTTTTCAAATATTGCGTGCGCGAAGGGATGTTGAAGGAGAATCCGGCGCGGCTGGTGCCAACGCCGAAATTGCCGAAGCGCATTCCTTCGGTGCTTTCCGCCGAGGAGATGAACGGCTTTCTGAATCAGCTTGCAAGTCCGGCCAAGCCATCTGTCAATTCCAGGTCGGCCATGCGATCCGTCGAAGCGATGCGTCCGGCAAAGCGCAGTACGACAGATGACGAAGTGCTGCTACTCAAACGCGACCGCGCGCTGCTGGAACTTCTTTACGCCGCAGGACTGCGCGTCAGCGAGCTTACCGGACTGAATCTCGTCGACATGGACCGCCGCGAGAAAATGCTGCGAGTTCGCGGCAAGGGCAACAAGGAACGCATCGTGCCCTACGGCGGCAAAGCGCAGGAAGCGCTGGAAGCCTACTGGCCGGTTCGCGAACAATTGTTATTGCAGGCTGGTCCGGGACGCAGCCGCCGTGGGCCTGCTCACAGCGATGCGATTTTTCTCAACTACACCGGCCGCCGCCTCACGCAGCGTTCCGTCGGCCGCATCGTCAAAAAATATGTTCGCCTCGCCAACATGAATTGGGATTTGCACCCGCACTCGCTGCGCCACGCCTTCGCCACGCATCTGCTCGCCGACGGAGCGGATCTGCGCGCCATTCAGGAACTCCTCGGCCATCAATCGCTCTCCACCACGCAGAAATACACCCACGCTTCTATCCGCCAGCTGATGGACATTTACGACAAAGCCCATCCCCACGCGTAGGAGCCGCTTAGACCGCCGCCGGTTTTGTCGCGCGGGCGTCCTAGTTTACTCTGTATATCTATGGCTTTGGCTCTCCGTGTTCTCTGTGCCTTCTGCGGACTCTGTGTAATTCCGATTATTCCGTCCGCTCGCGCGCAGGACAACTACGAAATTCAGGTGTACGGCTCCGAGCTGGTCGATCCCGGACACACCATGATCGAGCTGCACAGCAACTTCACGTTTGAAGGCTCGAAGACCGTTCAAGATGGCATGTTGCCGACCAACCACCAGCTCCACGAGACCATCGAGATCACTCACGGCTTTAACGACTGGTTCGAATGCGGCTTTTACATTTTCACCGCGGAGAAGAATGGCCAGGGCATCGACTGGGTGGGCGATCACATCCGCCCGCGCGTAGCCGTTCCCAAAAAATGGAAGTGGCCGGTGGGACTGAGCCTTTCGAACGAAGTCGGCTACCAGCGCCGGCAATTTTCTTCCGATAGCTGGACCTGGGAAATGCGGCCAATCATCGATAAGCAGGCTGGCCCGTGGTATTTGTCGTTCAATCCCACGTTCGACAAATCCATTCATGGTTTGACGCAAAGTCAGGGCTTCGTTTTTTCGCCCAACGTGAAAGTCAGCTACGACTTCACCAAGAAAATTACCGGCGGCTTCGAATACTACGGCTCGGTCGGTCCCGCGACGGAGTTTCTGCCGGGCCGGCTACAGCAGCACCAGTTTTTTCCGGCCATTGACCTGAATCTTTCTCCCAAATGGGAGGTCAATTTTGGCGTGGGCGTTGGCATAACCAGTTCCACCGACCACCTCATCGCCAAGATGATTCTCGGCTACCGTTTTGATTTCTGAGCCACGCCTTTGCAGCCGGCGAGCGCAACCTATTTGCTCCTACGGTATTCTTATACCCTTGAACTCTTAGACTTTTGAACCATTGAACTGCTTCTTGAGGTGATCATGCCACGTTGCAGAACTTTATTCGTCGCGCTGCTCTGCGCGATAACTGTTGCGGGAACTTGCCACGCACAGTCTTCCGCGCCTTCCGATTCCTGGAACGCACTGGCGGACGACTACATCGATCAGGCAGTGTTCGCGCTGAATCCTAGCGCGGCCACCGCCGCTGGCGTGCATACCTACGACGCGCAACTGGAAGATTTTTCGCGCGCCGGAATGGAGAAGCAGATCGCCACGCTCAAGAAATTCGAACAGCGCACCGAGGCTTTCGAGCCCAAGAGCCTCGGCCCCACGGATTCCGCCGACCGCGAAATGCTGCTGGGCGCGATTCGCGGATCGCTGCTATCGCTCGAAACCATCCGCATTTGGGAAAAGGATCCGGACATCTACTCCAGCGGCGCCGCAAACAGCATTTACGTGATTATAAACCGCCGCTTTGCGCCGCCCGACGAACGGCTGCGCTCGGTGGTGGCACGCGAGAAGCAGTTTCCGCGTTACTTCGCGGAGGCTCGCGCCAATCTGAAAAACGTTCCGCGGGTGTACACCGAAATCGCGCTCGAGCAGTTGCCGGGCACCATCAGTTTTTTTGAAAAAGATGTGCCATCGGCCTTTAACGATGTGACCGATGCTTCTGCAAAAGCAGACTTTGCCAAGTCCAATGCCGCGGCCATTGCTGCGCTTCGCGATTATGAAAAGTGGCTAAAGACGGACCTATTGCCGCGTTCGAACGGCGATTTCCGCATCGGCGCCGAGGTCTTTTCCAAAAAACTGCTCTACGACGAGATGGTCAGCACGCCGCTGGACCGCCTGCTGGAAATCGGCATGGCCGACCTGCACAAGAATCAAGCCGAGTTCCAGCGCGTGGCGCACGAGATCGATCCGGCCAGGCCGGCCACCGCGGTGCTCGCGCAACTTCAGACCATGCACCCCGCGCCGAACCAGTTGATGCAGACTTTTCGCAGCACGTTCGACAGCTTGAGCGCCTTCATCAAGCAGCATCAGATCATCACCCTGCCCAGCGACCGCCGCCCAACGCTGCAGGAAACGCCGCCGTTCGAACGGGCAACCACCACCGCCTCGATGGACACTCCCGGCGCGTTCGAAAAAGTCGCCACCGAAGCCTATTTCAACGTGACGCTGCCCGGGCCAAACGATTCCCCGCAAGATGTCGCCGGGCTGATGGCTGGATTTAACGTGGGCACCATCGTCAGCACGTCAATTCATGAAGCGTTTCCCGGCCACTTCACTCAATATTTGTGGGAAAACCGCGCGCCTTCGAAATTGCGCAAGGTACTTTCCGCCAGCACTAACGTAGAGGGCTGGGCGCACTACACCGAACAGATGATGCTCGATGAGGGCTATGCGCAACCCGGAGTCGGCGCGAAAAGTCTGCGCGAATCGCGCTTGATCCACCTTGGCCAGTTGCAAGACGCGCTGTTGCGCGACGCGCGCTTCGTCGTCGGCATTCAGATGCATCGTGGAACATTCACGCTCGATCAGGCCCGCGCATTTTTCGTCAAGGAAGGATATCAATCGCCGAAAATCGCGGAAATCGAAACCAAGCGCGGAACAGCCGACCCCACCTATCTCTACTACACGCTAGGCAAGCTCCAGATCATGAAGCTGCGTGAAGACCTCCGCAAAAAACAGGGCGCCAGCTTCTCCCTCGGCAAGTTCCACGACGATTTCATGAGCCAGGGCTACCCGCCCATCGCCATCGTTCGCCACGCCCTTCTGGACGACGATTCGCCTACTCTCTAGCGCGGAGAGCAAGATAATCCCGCCAAACCTTGCGTTGACGGTTCTGCCGGAAAACCCGTATAATTGTGGTTTGTCTTTAGGTCTGGAGGAGTGATGTACGCCGTAATCAAGTCCGGGGGAAAGCAGTACCGTGTCGCTCCCGGCGACACCATTCGTGTGGAACGGGTCACTGGCGAAGTGGGCGAACAGGTCAAGTTCGGCTCGGTGCTGAGCGTTCATACCGATGACAAGAAGATTTTGGTCGGCGACGATGCCTCAAAGGCCAGCGTCACCGGCAAGATTGTGGAACAGGGCCGGGCCAAGAAGCTCACCGTCCTTAAGTTCAAGAAAACAAACCAGTATAAGATTCAGCGGGGCCACCGCCAGAACTATACGGCGGTGCAGGTCAGCGATATTTCGCTGTAGGTAGCGCAGACAATCCTGTCTGCGCTCTTTCTTTTTCTTTGCTTCACTGTCAGCGTTCGCTGCGGTTAAGCCGGCAAAAAGACGCGCTCTCTCGAATTTCGAATCTCGGAAGGGAATTGCATCATGGCACACAAAAAAGGTGGCGGCTCCTCAACAAACGGCCGCGATTCACACGGCCAACGGCTGGGCGTAAAGCGCTTCGGCGGCCAACTGGTTAATGCCGGCACGATTCTGGTTCGCCAGCGCGGCACCAAGCACCAGGCGGGCGAAAACGTCGGCCAGGGCAAAGACGACACGCTGTTCGCGCTGGTCACCGGCCACGTCAAGTTTGAAGATCGTGGACGCCGCGGGCGCTTTATCAGCGTCAGCCCGGCCGCAGCCGAAGCCAAAGCCGCCGCTAACTAACGGTTTTGGTGGCACAGACTTCAGTCTGTGTTCTTCGATTGAAGCGACTCGCGTGGCCGGTCCGTTTGTAGTAACAGTCTGACTTCGGCAACCGCGGCCCGAACAATCGGGCCGCTTTTCTTTTTAACGATTAGCAGCCAAAGATTTGTCATCCTGAGTCTGCCGCAGGCGGACGAAGGATCTCAACCGATACACCGCCACAATGTTCCTGATAGGATTCTTCTGTTTTCTTGTCTTTGTAGCGGCCGCCTTCTGAGGCGGGCTCGCAGGTTGGATAAAAATGTTCGTTGACGAAGCCAAAATCTACATAAAAGCCGGCGACGGTGGCAACGGCTGCGTCGCGTTCCGTCGCGAAAAATACGTTCCACGCGGAGGACCCTCCGGCGGCGATGGTGGACGCGGCGGCAGTATCTACCTTGAAGCCAATCCCAACGACAACACGTTGCTGCGCTACCGTTACAACCGGGAATTCAAGGCTGACCGCGGCCGCCACGGCGAAGGTTCCAATTGCTCCGGCCAGGCCGGCGACGATATGACCCTGCTGGTTCCCGTGGGCACGGTCGCGTACGAACAGCAGGGGAACGAACTCATCGCCGATTTGGCGGAACCCGGCCAGCGTGTTTTGATCGCGCAGGGCGGTCACGGCGGACGTGGCAACCAACATTTTGCGAAACCCTGGCATCAGGCACCGCGCGAGCATGAAGACGGCCAGCCCGGCGAAGAGCGTCATCTACGCCTCGAGCTAAAATTGCTCGCCGATGTTGGACTGGTCGGCTATCCGAACGCTGGAAAGTCCACGCTGATTTCTGTGATTTCCGCGGCGCGCCCGAAAATTGCCAATTATCCCTTCACCACGCTCGAGCCGAATCTTGGTGTGGTCAGCGCGGACAGCGTTCCGCAATCCGCCAGTAGCGGCGCCGGAAAAGAGAGCAACGACATCGGCCGCACGTTCGTCGTCGCTGACCTGCCTGGGTTGATCGAAGGCGCGCACGAAGGCGCCGGCCTCGGCATCCGCTTCCTGCGTCACGTCGAACGTACACGCCTGCTCGTTCACCTGATCGACACCAGCGATTTCACCGACGCCGATCCGGTTCACTCGTTCGAAGTGATCAACGGCGAATTGGTCGCATTCAGCCCAGCGCTTGGCGAAAAACCGATGATCGTTGTCGCTACCAAGCTTGACGCCACCACCGACCGTTCGCGATTAGAAGAACTTCGCACTTTCTGCGGCAAGCGAAAGTTGGCGTTCCACTCGATTTCCGCCGCCACCGGCGAAGGTGTCCGCGACCTGGTTCTCGCCATCGCCGACGCCCTCGACAAAATTCCCAAGTCCACCGCGCCGCATCCCGACGCCGCAGACTCGATCTCCGAAGCCGCTAGCAGTACTTAGTCCTGCTCAGATTAAATTGTGTCAACGAGTTCAATTCCACGGACCCGGCGGGCGCCAGAAATCGGGTAATTGCGATTACTTTAGAGACTCGACTATTGGAAGACCGAAAGGACCTTTCACCTCAGAGATTGCGTAGACTTCAAGTTCCGAGATTTCTCCTTCTCGCGCGTGAAGAATCACACCAACCTCCATGCCCTCGGGCGTTCTTCCCTCGAAGTCGGCCAAGAGCTGCGATGGCGCCGTTTTTTGCTGTTGAGCGATCTCCTAGTGCCAAGTCAATCGTTGGGCACCCGCATGTGCATCGGCCCACAACATTTATCTCTTCAATTTGTGACCGGTACTGTTCGGCTTCTGAGCTTCCATTGGCTATTAGCCATTCCAGTAACACTCTCTCTTCTCTGGTCAGTGGTCTGTGCTCCGGCCTAATTAATTGGGACATCGATCCTACCTCCGCGTTCTCGTCGAAATTTTCACGCCGAGACTTATAACTTAAAACTTATAACTTACGACTTAAAACCCGGCGCTTTCATGCGAAAATATCGCCAGTCTCGCTCAGGAGCCTCATTGACCACCGCGCAAGCGCAGCGCAGCACCGCAGCACGGCATCAACCCCGCCGCATCGCCCTGTTTGGCGGCTCTTTCGACCCCATCCATAACGGCCACCTGGCCGTCGCGCGCGCTGCCGACCGCCGCTTCAATTTCGACGAAATCCATTTCATCCCCGCCAGCCGCCCTCCGCACAAATTGAAGCAGCATCTCGCTCCGTTTCCTCATCGCTACGCGATGGTTGCGCTGGCCTGCACCGAGCATCCGCATTTCGTTCCCTCGCTCGCCGAAGCAGGAGATGATTTCGCAGGCAATCAGCTGCATTACTCTGTGGATACCGTCCGCTATTTCCGCCACGCGTATCACGGAGCCGGCGACCGCATTTACTTCATCATTGGCGCTGACGCGTTTCTCGACATTCCCATGTGGAAAGAATACGAATCGCTGCTCGGCCTGTGCGACTTCATTATTGCCAATCGCCCCGGCATCCGCGCCGAAGCACTAAAGCTCGTCATCCCGCCGGATTTGATGGCCGCCGCCAGCGCCAAACGCGATCCCGATCCGCCGCCGTCTCAGCTCATCGCGCAACTTCGCCGCACCAATGTCTATCTCCTGGAAAATGTTTCCAGCGACGTGAGCGCCACTGACATTCGCCGCCGCGCTCACAAGGCCCAGGCCATTCACGGACTTGTTTCCGCGCGCGTCGAGGAATACATTCATAAACAGGGCCTGTACAAGTGAACTTGAATAAGCTTCCCCAGGTAGTTCGCCTCGTCATTGAGGCCATGCAAAACAAGAAAGCTTCCGCCATCACCGTGCTCGATCTCAGCACCATCGGCACCTTCACCGAATATTTCGTGGTGTGTACCGGCTACAGTACGCCGCAGGTGCAAGCCATCTGCTCGGAAGTGGAAGAGCAGCTTTACAAGGAATTAAAGCGCGAGCCCGAACACCGCGAAGGCCGCAACTCCGCCGACTGGGCACTACTCGATTTCGGTGGCTTCATCGTGCACGTTTTCAGCGAACAGGCTCGCCGCTATTACGATCTGGAGCGCCTCTGGCGCAACGTGCCGCGTTACGATATTCCCGACGTTCCCGACGCCGTTCTTTCCGGCCGCGATGATACGCGTCTGCGCGCTTCCGGCGATCATTCCTGATTGGGCTCAACCATGCCGCAAAACAATTTTTCGGATTCGCCCTCGGCCTCAGCGCAAATCACCGTGACCCGAAATTCTGAGGACGACGTGCAAACGCGCCAAATTAACGTCTTGCTCGACGGCGAGCAAAAAGCCGAACTTATGTTTGGCGACTCCATTTCGATTTCTACGACGCCCGGCCGCCACACACTCCGCGTGGATAACACCTGGAACCACAAGGACCTCGATCTCGATGTCGCGGCAGGCGACGATCTACGCTTCATCACTAAAAGCTCCGCCGGCCAATTCTCCCGCTTCCTTCTGGTCGCCTTCGGCGCTGGTCCCATCTACGTCTCGATCGAACCCGCTCCTTCAGATCCTCTAAAGACCGCACCAAGACAGCAGTTGTCATCCTGAGGCGAACGGAGTTCGCCGAAGGATCTCAATCGCTCAGTCTGCAGGCCCTTTTGCCGTTCCGTGTTCCTTAGCGCAATTCAAGCCAATCCTGGTCGCTAAATGCCTCGCGCTTCTCGCTACAATTCCGGTATGCCCGAGCGTCTCCCGTGGATTGCCGCCGACCCTGCGTCGCAGCGCTTGTTTGCGCTCGCCGAAAAAGTTGCGCCTGCGCCCACCACGTTGCTCATCACCGGCGAATCCGGCTCCGGCAAAGATTACTTTGCTCGCCTCGTTCACGAACTCAGCCCGCGCCGCGATGCTCCATTCCTCAAAATCGATTGCACTTCGTTGCCGCCGCATCTCACCGAAAGCGAACTCTTCGGCCACGAACGCGGTGCATTCACCGGAGCCGTCGAGCGCAAACTCGGCCGCCTCGAACTCGGCGGAAAGGGCACTATCGTCCTCGATGAAATCGCCGCGCTATCGCCGGAGGCGCAAGGCAAGCTCCTTCGCGTGCTGCAGGAACGCTCATTCGAACGGCTCGGTGGAACCGAAACGCTGCACATCGAAGCCCGCCTGATTGCGCTCACCAACACCGACCTTCGCGCCGCGGTTGCCGTTGGAAACTTTCGCGAAGACCTTTTCTTTCGCCTCAGCGTTCTTCCCATCGTTGTTCCGCCGTTGCGAGATCGCCGCGCCGACATCATTCCAGCCGCCGAGCATTTTGTCGGAACCATAGGACCTATTCACAATCGCCCGGCGTCCCGCCTTTCGGAAGCCGCCCGCCGCGTCCTCGCCGCGTACTCCTGGCCCGGTAATCTGCGCGAACTTCGCAATGCCATCGAAAGCGCCATCGTTTTTTGCAAAGGCGACGAGCTTCAGCCCGAAGATCTTCCGGCCAACATCCGCGCCGCCGCCGGAGGAGCCGCGCTGCTCGTAGGCCTCCGCTCGCTCGAAGATCTCGAACGCGAAGCCATCATCCAGACCCTCGAGGCCACCCGCTACCACATCACTAAATCCGCTGAAGTGCTCGGCATCAGCCGCAAGACGCTCCTCGAAAAGCGCAAGAAGTACGGCCTGCAGTAGTCTTTTGTGGTTGCCGGCCTCGGGCGCGGGCTGTACTCGCAGCCCGCAACTTCAAAAGACCGGTTCTTTTTCTTCCGTCTTTTCACTGTGAACTTTAAACCTTAAACTTTGAACTTCTTCCATGCGCCTCCGCCTGGTCATGCTCGGCAAAACCCGCCGCCCCGAACTCCGCGCGGTCTTTGACGATTACGTGAAACGGATCAGCCACGCGACGCCAATCGAAGTCAACGACGTCCGTGACGCAGCCGCAGCAATAAAACGGCTAGACGCCGACCGTGTCGCCACCGTACTCCTGCTCGACGCCGGTGGCAAACCGCAAGACTCCGAAGCACTCGCCCGCTGGCTCGCCGAACAACGCGACCGCGGCACTCGTGAAATCATTTTCATCTGCGGCGACGCCGACGGCTTCCCCGAATCCATACGTAAACGAGTCACGCAGAAACTTTCGCTCAGCCCGATGACCTATTCCCACGAACTCGCGCGCGTTATGCTCGCCGAACAGCTCTATCGTGCCTTTGCCATACTTTCCGGTAGCCCCTACCCCAAATGACCCGCGTAGTGTAGAACCTTGTTATGCCACTGAAGATTATTCCTGACGCCAACAAGCCATCGGTCGCCATCGAAATACCTCTCGAGAAATCGCTCCCGGATTACGACCTTGTTGATCTGGAACACCCCACTCCGCGCGATGTCGACGGCGTGCTCGTCTCGCAAGGTTTTCGCGACCTGGTTGACGACGCCCGCGGCGTGCTCCTCGAAATTCTCTGCCAGCATCACAAAACCATCGCCGAGGAATCCCGCGACCTCACCGATCTCGAACTCACTCCCGAAACGCCGCATCCCATGGAAATCACTCAACTCACCGGCGCCATTTGCACCCAGGAAGAAAGCTATCGCCCCGGCTTGTGGATCGTGCTCAAAGACAATCATGTCCCGCCCAATCAGGGTCTCTCCCCGGCGCTTCTTGAACGTGTCCGGCATGTCGCCGAAGCCCTCGCACGTCGTATGGATCTCGCCTAACGGACTACTGAACCGGTGGCGCCTCGCGCTCCATACTAGGTGTTATCAGGACAACCGGTAGCGTGGCATCGATTTTCTTCACTAGGTCGATCGCGCGGATCATCTCGCCAGTAGGTTCGTTCGCGTCGGCTGCGATATATACGGCCCTAACAAACTTTGTATTGCTAGCCGCAAGCTTGAGCTTTGAGGGCAAGCTACGTTCGTCTACGTCCTCTACGTTTAGACGGAGTTTTCGCCCGCGCAGGACTTGTAGTACCAACAGGCTCGGCCCTCCCCGAGTCACTCGGGTCAACGGACCACCGATTGTCACGAATATCCCGACGGTGTGCGGTTGCGAATATGCGTAGGCCCAGAGGCAGGCAATAAAGATGACGGCAAGAATTAGGACCAGCATGCTCGAAGTCGTTTTCAACGTCATTACTCTACTTATTTTGACGCCGCCACTGGCCTAAATGTTTCCAAAACTTGACCTTTCTTGGTTCACGCTCCAGACTTTCAATTCTTCGTTGAGCAGCGGGAAAGGGTTGTGATGCCAGAAGAAAAGGGATTGTTGATCGTCTACACCGGCCCCGGCAAGGGCAAAACTACTTGCGCCCTCGGCGCCGCTTTTCGCGCGGTCGGCCAAGGCCTTCGCGTGCTCATGGTGCAATTCATCAAAGGCTCGTGGCATTACGGCGAACTCGACGCCGCCAAAATGCTGGGCGACGACAAATTTGAAATTCGTCCGATGGGCCGCGGCTTCGTCAAAATCGGCGGCGCCGAAACCGATCCGCAGGACATTAGGCTCGCCGAGGAGTGCTGGCAGGCCGGCCGCGACGCTATCTACTCCGAAAAATATGATCTGGTCATCCTCGATGAAATCAACTACGTCATCAGCTACAAAATGCTTGGCGCTGAAATGATCGTTGAAGCGCTGCGCGATCGCCCGGAACGCGTCCACGTCATTTGCACCGGACGAAACGCCCATCCCAGGCTGGTCGAGCTCGCCGACCTCGTCACCGAGATGAAGGAAGTCAAACACCCTTACACCAAGGGCATTCTCGCTCAGCGTGGTATAGACTATTGACTTGGCGTTTCGCGGCGGTTTGCTCAGCGGTTTTGTAGCGGCCGCCTTCCGAGGCGGGCGATTCAGGTCTTGTAGTGGCCGACCTTTAGGTCGGTTCTTTTTCCTTGCAGTTTCGACCCACTCCTGAAAAAGGGGTGCTAGCAGTGGCGGCAGAGAAAAAAGAACGCAAAATGGCTTGGTTTAAGCGCGACAAAAAGTCGATCGATCAGGCGACTCCGCCGGAGGAGCGCCGCGTACGCACCGAAGGTCTGTGGACTAAGTGCGAGAGTTGCCGCACCATCACTTTCCGCAAGGACCTCGAAGAAAATCTCTACGTCTGCCCCAAATGCCAGTTCCATTTCAAAATGGATTCCAAGCATCGCCTGAAAATGCTTTTCGACGGCCACTGGACCGAGCATGACGCGGGCATGACCTCTACCGACCCGTTGAAATTCGTTGACACCAAGTCCTACGCCTCGCGAATCAAGGACGCCCGCAAAAAACTCGGCATGAACGATGCCGTGGTTACTGCCGAAGGCCAGCTCAATGGCCGCCCGGTTGTAATTTGCGCAATGGAGTTCGGCTTCATCGGCGGCTCCATGGGCGCGGTGGTCGGGGAAAAAGTCACTCGCGGCATCGAACTTGCCATGGACACTCGCCAGCCGCTGGTCGTCGTTTCCTGCTCTGGCGGCGCACGCATGATGGAAGGCACCATCAGCTTGATGCAGCTCGCCAAAGTTTCTGCGGCGCTGGCCCGGCTCGACGAAGCAAAGCTGCCTTACATTTCGGTACTCACTGATCCCACCACCGGCGGCGTCACCGCAAGCTTTGCCATGCTGGGCGATCTGAATATTGCCGAGCCCGGCGCGCTCATCGGTTTCGCCGGACCTCGCGTCATCGAACAAACCATCCGCCAAAAACTCCCCGAAGGCTTTCAACGCTCCGAATTTCTTCTCGAGCACGGCTTCCTCGACGCCATCGTCCCCCGCAAGGATCTGAAATCCTTCATCGCCTCCTCGCTCGATTTACTGATGAATTGAAATGAACTTTCAGGAATCGGTCCGCTATCTTCTGTCGCTCGGGCGCGAGCTTGCCGCGCCTACGCAAGCCGCCAGCGCCAAATTCAAT
>Ga0210402_10001013_pt1 | contig 29870 bp, 25 predicted proteins | sample IncBWC7MmetaG_FD_161055 | JGI IMG/M metagenome (GOLD analysis project Ga0210402, IMG submission 161055) | Forest soil microbial communities from Barre Woods Harvard Forest LTER site, Petersham, Massachusetts, United States - Inc-BW-C-7-M | ecosystem: Environmental > Terrestrial > Soil >...
TGGATTGCCAGGGTTCTTCCGTCGGGCAGCCAATTCACCCGGGCAAGATAAATATCCTGCTCGGCGCCCAAATCCATCCACTGGACCGCGCCGGTCTTGATGTCGATGACGCCCAGTTTGATGAGCACGTTGGGACCGCCGGTCGTGGGATAGCGCTGCGCAAAGGTCGACACATTGTCCGCGGCGATCTCGAATCGCTCGGTGACCTTGATAGGACTTTCATCGACGCGCGCGAAGGCAATGTGCCGTCCGTCGGGCGCCCACCAATAGCCGGTACTGCGGTCCATCTCCTCCTGGGCAACGAACTCTGCCATGCCGTTCTTGACGGTGCCGCCGCCATCGCTGGTCAGGGCTTTTTCGGTCTTTGCCGCGATGTCATAGGCAAAAAGATTCTGATCGCGCACATAGGCGATGGTCCCCCCGGCCGGCGAAACGGTCGCATCGGTCGCAAAGCCATGGGTATCGATGAACTCGACCACCGGTTTTTTCTTAGAAGTGGCGAGCTCGTAGTAGTACAGCTTGCCATTCAGCGGAAAGAGCAGGGCATCGCCCGCGGGCGCGAAGGTGTATTCCACGATGCCTGACAAAGCGGCGGTTCGTTGCCGTTCACGGCGCCCGATTTCCTCGTCCGACAGCTTTTCCTGTTTTGGTGCGAGGGCATTGGAATCAACCAACACCCGGGCTTGCCGATCATGAATGTTGTATTCCCACAGATCGAGCCGGTCCTTGTCGTCCGCCTTGCCTTTGAGATAGGTCACGCGCGAGCCGTCGGGCGAGATCTTCAGGCCGACGATGGTTGGGCCCGCCAAGGGCGGCGCATCAAACAGTCGATCAATGGTGAGTTCCGCGGCACTGGCTCCAGTCGCGACGGCACAGGCAACCAATGCCGGCGCCAAGTATCTGCCCGAGTTTCGAGAGTCCGTCATGGAGTTTCAGCCTTATCCGTTGTGCTTAGTTTTTAGACGTCGATGTGCATCGCGATGCGAAAGTGTATTACAGGCGGGTCATTCGATAACAAACCTCGCGCAATTCAGTCAGCCCGCGCGCCTTGAGCCGCGGTTCAAGCTCGAGTATTTCGTGCCGGCCCAGCTCCTCGATTGAATAGTCGCCCGCGTAGAGGCTAGCGATGGTCTCGGGGGTCAGCGGGAAGGGCGGCCCCTTCATTTGTTCCGCCGGGTACTCCACCGCGATCAATAGCGTTTGAGTACCGGCGCGGGTGAGCCCGGTGATATGTTCGACGTAGGATTCCTGCGCCGCCGGTGTCCAGGAGATCAGCGCCGCGCGATCGTAAACGGTGGATACGGAGCCGAGGATCGCTGGAGTCAGTTTAAAATAGTCGCCGCAAAACAATGTGAGCCCATCGGCCTCGTACACGTCGAATTCGGCGAGTACGCGACGTTTTGCGGGAATGCCGTGCTCCATCAGGAAGGATTCCAATGCAAGCGGCGAGAGTTCCACGCCGATTACAGAATGGCCTTGGTCCCGAAGCCACAGCAGATCGAGGCTCTTACCGCATAGCGGCACAAATACACGGCTGTTCGCGGGCACTAAAAGCTGCGGCCAATAGGCTTTCAGATGCCGATCGACCGCCGCTTGGTGAAAGCCGATCTGCGCCGTGCGCCATCGATCGAGCCAGAAGTCCGGCTGCACGCGTCAGGATTCCTCGGCGGAATCGGGATGCAATTGATCCTCCGCGGTTCCCGTTTCGTCTGGAATCTTGTGTTGCTCGGTAAGCCAGGCACCCAGGTCAATCAGACGACAGCGATCGCTGCAGAACGGCCGATACTGCGACGCCGGCGACCATTCCACATCGCGCTTGCAGGTAGGACACTTTACGATCGTGGCCATCGCGCCAAGGACCTCAACCGCTAAGCGCAGCAGGTGAGAAGAAACGGCACGTCCACTTCGATATGCGCCGGCCGCGCGGTTGCATCCAGCCAATTCAAAAAGCGAATGGTGCAACGGTGCTGATTGCCGCTGATTTCCGGAAACAAGTCCGTGTCGGAAGGCAATGTGATGCGCACCAACTGACACGGGTTCTCGCGATCGAATTGCAGCTGGAAGATGCCGCCCACCGCCACTTCGGATTTGCGCTTGGCATTCTGGCGAGTGAGCCAGAGCAATTCGGCGATGCTGTCGCACAGCGGCCGGATCAAGGACAGCCAGCTGTTGAATTCAGCGGCGCGAACTTCGGCGGGACGGTTGAGCCAATAAGAATAATCGGGCAGATCGAAGTCGCAGGTGCCGCCGGGGATGGCGCTGCGATGTTTTACCGCGCTCAAGAACTCCGAATCGCGGAGCGGCGCCATGTAGTTTCCGCCGATCGACGACAGATCGCTGCGCAGCTTGACCAGATTGGACATGAGCGACTTGAGCCGCGCCGGATCAACGCCCGTCTTGCTTTGATATTCCTTGAGCACGTTGACCTGCCGCTCGAGCTCCTTCAAGACATCGCTGCGCGAGTCGCCGCGCGCGGTGATGGCGAGGATCTCGAGCAAACTGGCGACCGCGGCGCGCGAACTCCAGGGACTGGGCGACTCGCTATGGTAGGTGGCCTGGGTGTAAAGAAATTCGAGCCGCAGAAAAGTGCGCATGCGCTCGTTGAGGGGCTGTTCGTAAACGACGGGTGCCGCCTCCGGCTCGACCTGGGAGGAAATATCGGGATAAGAGTTCATGGTCCTATTGTGAGCCAACCCGAGGCCCACGGTAAACCTTGGATTTAGGTTAAATTTCGCCGGGAAGACGATGTTTGCGCGAGCTGTAAATACTGCTCATGCAAACGATCGACCGCCTGACGCAGTTCTGCGACGGTTCCGGTGTTCAAAAGCACATCATCCGCGCATGCGAGGCGAGCGGCACGGCTGGCCTGCGAGGCAAGAATTGCGCGCGCTTGCTCTGTGGAGCTGCCATCGCGCGCTTGAACCCGCCGTATTTGCAGCGCCTCGTCCGCATCGATGACCAAGACACGATCCACTCGCTGCCGTGCGGTTCCACCTTCGACGAGCAGGGGAATGGCCATCACCACGTATGGCCCTTGCGCCTCGGCAGCCTCGCGTTCCATCTCGGCGCGGATCAAGGGATGTAGGATGGCATCCAAGGCCTGCCGCGAAGATGAGTCGTTGAATATCAGTGCGCGCAGTGCCCGCCGATCGAGATGACCGCTGGGGTCAATGACGCCTAAGCCAAAGCGCCGCACGACCTGGGCAAGCCCCGGCTTGCCAGGTTCAACGACGCTGCGGGATGCGACATCCGCGTCGATCACCGGAACGCCAAGCTCCGCGAAGCGCTGGGTAACCGTGCTTTTGCCGCTTGCGATGCCGCCGGTGAGGCCAATGCGCAGCGGTCGCGTCATGGTTTAGTGCTTGAGCCCCGATATCCGCAAGTAACCGTTGAGCAAGGAATCGCCGTACATCATGGCGAGCCAGCCGGCAGCAGCCAAATAGGGCCCAAAGGGCATCGGGGCACGGCGATCGCGGCCCTGCAGTGCGATCATGAGAATCCCCAGGATCGCGCCCGTGGCGGCGGACAAGACGATAACCAAGGGCAGGAGCTTCCAGCCCAACCAGGCGCCCAGGGCCGCAAACAGCTTGAAATCCCCGTAACCCATGCCTTCCTTGCCGGTGACCAGCTTGAATGCATGAAACACCAACCAGAGGCTTAGATACCCCGCCGCCGCGCCGATGATGGCGTCTATTGGCGATACGGGCACGGCCGCCCCCGCAACTGGACCGATCACGACTGCCGCGAGCAGGCCCGCCCACATCAGCGGCAGGGTGATGTTGTCGGGCAGCAGTTGATGATCGATGTCGATACCCGTCAGGGCAATGAGCGCCCAGGTGATGAGCAGGGCGCAAGCGGCGGGTGCGCCAAAGCCAAAATGCCAGGCCACCCAGGCGGAAAGAACGCCGGTAGTGAGTTCTACGACCGGGTAGCGGGCGGAAATTTTGGCTTTGCAGGAGGCGCAGCGGCCCCGCAGGACGAGCCAACTGATGACCGGGATGTTCTGCAGCGCCGTGATCGGCGCCTTGCAGTTAGGGCAGGCGGAGCGGGGAGTGCTTAAGGTGAAGCGGTCGAGCGGGGCTGCCGGTGATGGCGCCTCGGCGCCCGCTGCGAGAACTTCTGTCGCCTGCGATCGCCACTCGCGTTCCAGCATGATCGGCAGCCGATAGATGACAACATTGAGGAAGCTGCCGATGATCAAGCCCAAGACGAAAACTGACCCCGCAAAGAGCGCGGGGCTTGTTAGGTAGAGGGACGCGACGTCGTTCAGCATGAGCTAAACAACGATAGCGACCCTTGATTCGAAATACGACCTAAATCGCTTGGCCGAGTTTGAAGATGGGTAGGTACATGGCGATGACCATGCCGCCAACCAGAACGCCGAGAACTGCCATGATCATGGGTTCCATAAGGCTCGCCATGCTGTCGACCGCGTTGTCGACCTCGGCTTCGTAAAACTCGGCCACTTTGGCTGACATGGTATCGAGAGATCCCGATTCTTCGCCGACCGCGATCATCTGCACCACCATATTCGGAAACAGCCCCGTATTTTCCATGGCGCGTTGCAATCGTTGCCCCGTGGCAACCTCGTCTTTCATTCTCAGCGTGCCTTCTTCGTAAACGATGTTGCCCGTAGCGCCTGCTACCGATTGCATGGCCTCGACCAAGGGCACACCGGCGGCAAACATCGTGGACAGGGTTCGTGCGAAACGGGCAATGGCAGATTTGACCAATATCGGTCCGATAATGGGGAACTTCAGTGCCATGCGATCCAGGAAGCGACGCATGTTTCGCGAGCGCTTGTGAAAATACATGAACGCATATATCGCGCCGCCAACTACGAGGCCGACAAACCACCCCTGGTGCTGCATGAATTTCGACATGTTCACGACCATTTGAGTGAACGCCGGCAAATCGGCACCGAAGCCTTTGAACAATGACTCGAACTGCGGAATCACGAAAATCAACAAGATAACGGTGACAATCACTGCAACCACCAACACGGCGATCGGGTAGAACAGTGCCTTCTTGATTTTCTTTTTTAGTGCCTCTGTCTTCTCTTTGTAAGTCGCAATTTTATCGAGCAATGTCTCCAACGCGCCCGCGTGCTCGCCGGCTTCAACCAGATTTACAAAAAGATCGTCGAAATACAGCGGATGCTTGGCAAGCGACTCATGCAGCGTGCTGCCACCCTCGATGTTGGCCTTGATATCGAGCACCAGTTTTTGCACCGCTGGTTTTTCGTGGCCGTTACCAATGATCTCGAATGCCTGGACCATTGGAATGCCGGCGGACATCATGGTTGCGAGCTGGCGGGCGAATACGGCGATGTCTTGGGGGAGAACCTTTCCGCCGCCGCGTATCTTGCTGGGACTTCGTACGCGCGTTGGCGCGACGCCTTGTCGCCTCAAGTCGGCGCGCAGCGCCTGTTCATTCGCGGCAAGGGCCTTGCCGCGCACTTTATGCCCGCGCTTGTCCTTGCCTTCCCAAATATATTGGGTTTCTTTCTGTCTTGCTGTTGCAGAAATCGCCATAAATCATTCCCTCGCAGTCACTGCTTATTCGATGGTGACGCTGTTTACTTCTTCCAAACTCGTTGCGCCGGCCTTTACTTTTTCCAAACCGGCGCGGCGCAAATTCCAAACACCATCCTTATTGGCCTGGTCATTGATGTTCATCGCCCCGCCGCCTTCCATGATGATGCGACCGATTGTGTCCGTAACCGGCATGACTTGGTAAATGCCCAGCCGACCCTTGTACCCATCCGTGCATTGGCCGCATCCAACAGCTCTAAAAACCCTAATTCCGTTGGCGATGTCTGCCGGCTCGAAACCTTCTTTCTTGGCGGCTTCAGTTGGGATATCGATCGGTTGCTTGCAGTTGTTGCACAGTTTGCGCGCCAGACGCTGCGCGATAATGAGGCTCACCGAGGTGGCGATCGCGTAGGGCTTGACGCCCATGTCGACCAATCGCGTCAGGGTCTGAGGAGCGTCATTGGTGTGCAGCGTTGAGAGAACCAAGTGGCCGGTCTGTGCCGCCTTGATCGCAATTTCAGCGGTTTCCAAATCTCTGATTTCTCCGACCATGATGACATCGGGATCTTGTCGTAAGAATGCTCGGAGTGCGGATGCAAACGTCAGACCGACCTTGTTATTGACGTTGACTTGATTGATGCCCGGCAAATTGATTTCCGCCGGGTCTTCCGCGGTCGAGATATTGGTGTCTTCGACATTGAGGATATTGAGCCCCGTGTACAAGGACACCGTCTTACCGCTACCGGTGGGCCCCGTGACTAAGATCATCCCTTGGGGCTTGGCAAGATACTTGAGATACAACTCGCGCTGGAAGGGTTCATATCCGAGTGCGTCGATCCCCAGCATCGCGCTGGAGGGATCTAAAATACGGGTGACGACCTTTTCGCCAAATAGCGTGGGGCAGGTGCTGACGCGAAAATCGATGGCGCGATTCTTTGACAGCCGCATTTTAATGCGGCCGTCCTGAGGTACGCGGCGCTCGGCGATATCGAGTCGCGCCATGACTTTGAGCCTGGCCACAATCTTGACCGCCAATTGCACCGGCGGCACGGCGACCTCTTTGAGGACGCCGTCCAAGCGGGTACGGATGCGAAACAGCTTTTCATAAGGCTCGAAGTGAATATCAGAGGCCCCTTTTTTGATGGCGTCGAGCATGATTTTATTCACGAAACGCACGATTGGGGCGTCTTCGACGTCGTCGCGGCCCAAAGCATCGGCACTGGGATCTTCGTCGCCGCCAGAAACTTCCAGATTCTCAAGATCAAAGTCGTCATCGGTCAAGCTCGGCATGACCGACTCTGCTTGATCGATGGCCTTTGTGACGGCGGCCTGCAGCTTGTTGTCCTCGACAACAACAAACTCGATGCTCATCGAAGTCTGGAAACGGATCTCATCGAGGGCGTGCAGATTGGTCGGATCAGCGACCGCCAAGAACAATCGCTTGCCGCGTTTCATGAGCGGCAGTACTCGGTGTTTTTGCATGAGCTTGTCGCTCACGGCACGCACCGCGTCTCCATCAATAGCTACCGAATCTAGATCCAACAATGGCACGCCAAACTCGTTGGAGGCGGAAATAGCTATATCGCGCGCGCTTGCGAGATTCGATGCGACCAGGTGGGTGACTAGATTAATGCGCCTTTCCTTAGCCTTGACGATAGCGTCCTGCATAGCGCTCTCGTCCAGGAGACCGTCCTGCACCAAACGTTGGGCAAGGCCGCCCAATGCCACACGACTCGTGCTACCAACCGACGCTATTGCGTTGTCATTCATGGACTTACACTAAACCCCATGCTCGCCCTTAGTCTACTATCTGTAGCTACCAGAGCAATTGTCAAATCATCTACGGATAGTCGCACATTGGCCCGGTACCGCTCGTGACTTTGATCCCAAAATGAGCCTTCCCGGGGGGAGTTGCGCCCGTTAGGCCCAAAAAAGAAGCCCCTCATTTGAGGGGCTCCTGAGCTCTTGCCCGGCGGAAAGACCGCCGGCAGCCCATCGTCTTATTTGCAGTTGCTCGGCACGTACTTGGCCAGCACGGTACCGAAACCTGCGCCGCCCATACCCTGTGCGTTCGCAGTCGCATTGCCCACCGAGGTGCAGGCCCAGTCAATATTGCCTGAGGCCGTTCCCGATAATGCCATCGCCACCGGGGCGCCGCCGCCTGCCGGTTGGATGTACGGGCTCAGCACGACAAAGTTCGCGCCTACGGCCAGCTGCGGAATAACCGCCGAGGCGTATTGGACCGTGATGACACCGGTTCCAGTGGCAACGGTAACGTTCGAGACGTACTTGGTCGGCGTGAAAGCGTTGTTCCAGGATGAAGCGGCGGCCTTGAGTCCCACCAAGCTACCGGACTGGAATGATTCGGCAACCGACGCTTTCGCCGAGTCTGCAAGATTCAGCCCTTCCGTAACCTTCGCGCGGATGGCGTAGTCCTGATACGCCGGGATGGCGATCGCGGCCAAGATACCGATGATGGCTACCACGATCATCAATTCGATGAGCGTGAAGCCCTGTTGCATTTTCTTAAGCATTATTGACTCCTGAATGTACGACTTACTGTTGAACCACGGCTTGCGCCCGTGACAAGACATGAGCAAGCGTCATGCCAATGGTATCCTCGGTAACGTAAGTCTTTGAAAAACTTAAATAATTCTGGGTATGCTGCCCAAAGGATTGACATAATTGCGTCGTCCGAAGGCGTCACCGATGACGCGCCATGTCAGTGGGTGACGAAATTTGTCAGCGCAATGTTTTCAGAGGACCGATGAAACTCTCGTAGTTGTGCCACCGGGCCACGGAACTCTTGTAAACCTTTTGCCGCACTTGCCATGCGCTGGCAGTGGTCACTTGCCGCGTATTCGAATGGAACTCCAGACACCGTGGGTCCCACTCCAGGCTGATGAAATCGAGCATTTTGCGCGACCAGGCCTCTTGATCGGCTACCAGCTCTTCGTAAGGTACGTCAAGAATGAATCCAGGCGGTAGCACGCTGCGCCAATGGGCCATGACCCGCTGGTGCTCCCGGAAGTAGTGCACGAGATCCGACAAATCGAACGTAAAGTTCATGCCAATCAAGAACTGCTGGAAATAGCAAGAAAGACAAGTGTCGATCGGATCTCGCTGCATATAGATGACGCGAGCGTTAGGGAATACCGAGTAGATCAGCCCTAGAAAATCGGAATTCACCGGCGTCTTGTCGACGATGCGCGATGCGCTCGATGAGAAACGCTCCAGTATATGCAGATATTCTTCGGCCACCTTGGTCCGAGTCGGCTCATCTAAAGTACGCTGTGCCAGCCCAGAACGCCTGGCGTTCAGCGCGGCCCAATAGTCCAATTCTCCAGCTCCGTATGCGGCCGGATGTGAAGCGATGATTTGCTCGGCAAGGGACGTGCCTGAGCGCGGCATTCCCAGCACGAAGACAGGCTTCGCCGAGGATGATCCCGCGGCCCCAATTTTCGATATCGACTCCCGAGAATAATCCCGTATCATTTCGTCAATGAACTGCGAGCGCCCCTTCCGATCATAGTCCTCCGCAGCAGTCTTCAATAACTCGTTGCCGCGTTTGAAATTCCGGAAAGCCTGCGGAAAATCATTGACATCATCGCAATATTTACCGATGGCAAAGCGCAAATTCGCCTCTTCCATTGGGTGGATCGTGCTCGTTGCAATCTCCTCCGCGCGCTTTAGCCACTCGCTGTCGGCATTCGTCATTTTGCGGACGAGGGGCAGCGCCGCCCATGCGTTCGTCATCTTGGGATTGATTTCTATTACGCGCTTGAGCGTCGTTTCAGCCTCTTCGAATCGGCCTTCCAGCGTAGCTATTCGTCCCATCCCGAAGAGCGCGAGGACATGGCGAGGAGCGCTCTTCAGCACCTTTGTAAAACACGCTCTGGCGTCGCGCATACGCCCCAAAAACATCAGAGTTAACCCGAGATTGACCCTAGCGTCGAGATCGTTCGGCTTGAGCTTGAGCGCGCGCCGCAGAAAAGCTTCTGAATCGATGAGATAGCTCTTCTGTCGCAGCAAAACCCCTAGATTGGCATGAGGATCGGAGAAATTCGGCTTGATCGCCATCGCCTCGCGAAAGCAGTTTTCCGCCAATTGATAGCGGCCTAGGTACGAGAGCGCCGATCCCAGATTGTTGATTGCCTCCGCGTGCTTCGGGTCGAGCCTGATCCCCTCCTCAAAAAGGGCAGCGGCGTCGGTATACGCTCCCTGCTCAAGCATTTTATTGCCTCGAATGAACAGCTGGTGCGCCTTCGCTCGATCGGGGCGAATGGCCGGAGCATCGCCCGAAGTCTGATTTGACGCAGCAATCTGGCGCTGCGCAAGATGCATTACCAACGACTGAGTCACTTCATCCGCAATCTTTCTCGCAACGCCGTTCTCGATCAACCGCCATTTAAACGAATTCGCAAATTTCGCCTTCTTATAGAAATTAAGCTGCAATGGACGCACTTCGCTGTCAGCACGTTGTAGCAAATGCTCGATCGAACCGGACGGATTAACTCGCGGTGAACCCTGCCCGACGGCGAGATCTGTTCGTGGCGCATATCCGTCGGCCAATGAGGCACCGATTTCGGCCGCTTCGCGACCGTCTAACCACGCGAGAATCATTGTTTAGTGTCCATGTTTCTAAGCCCTTTTGCCTTTCTACACCAATCGAATGTGCAATCTAATCGAAGCGAATGGTTCCGTCATCGAGCTTCCGAAGCTGCTCCTCGCTGCCACGCGACACTCAATAGTTTCTCAAACTCTCTCGCGAAGCGCTTCTCGTCGCGCAGCAACGATTGCTCAATACAGGTGCTCAATGATGCGCGCAATCGCTCAAGCCGCGACAGATCGCTTGCCAACGCGACGGCGATTTCAACGTACTGCTCGGGTGTGGATGCTACCAGCTCGCCTAGCCCAAGACTGCCGAGAAGACTGAGGCCGCTGCGCGACACGCCATTGCGACCGTGCAGCGAAATGACCGGCACGCCAACGTAGAGGGACTCGCAGGTCGTGGTGACACCGTTGTAGGGATAATTGTCCAAGGCGATGTCGACTCCGGCAAATTGCGACCCATACGGAGGATCGCGTTCATAGGGCACAGACTCGATACGCTCGGCGGACACACCTGACTGTTCGAACAAGGCGACAATTTCGGCCGCGCGTTGCGAACTTCGAACGCGGGTTAATCGCAACCGCGAAGTAGGTAATTTGACCAGAATCTCTACCCAGCACCGAAGCAGCGTATCGCTCGCCTTGGTCAGATTGTTGAAACTCCCGAACGTGACAAAACCAGCTTTGCGTGCTGGTAGCAAACCTGGCGCCGCCCACGTACCGAACGGTCGGAAGCACCACTGCGAGTTTGGCAGGCGCAAGAGATGCTCGCTATGCCAAGCGTCGGCCGATCCTTGCGGATCGGTAACGGCATCGGTAATACGATAGTCCATAGTCTTCAGGCCAGTTGAGTCCGGGTAGCCCAGATAACTAACTTGAACGGGCGCCGCACGTCGTGCAAAAACAGCCAGCCGGTTGTACACCGTGTGTCCTGATAGATCCACAAGGATCTCTATACGATCCGCGCGAATCTGCTCAATCAGCGCGTCGTCAGTCAACTGCCAGATATCGCGCCAGTCATCCGCGTACTCGCGCAGCCGCTCCGTCACGGCGTCTCTCAAATTGAAATTACTGTAGAGAATGTAGCTAAAGGCACTGCGGTCGCGGGCGCTCATGATGGGTTCAAAGAAGTGAGCCACGGAGTGAGCCCTGAAATCGCCGGAAATGAATCCCACGCGCAGTCTTTCCGGGTGACTTGTGTCAAGACGTTGGCTTATTCGCCCGGACGCAGGATGCTCCAGTGAGAAACGCGCGCCCCATTCGCGAATGGCCGCGGCGATCTCCTCGGGACTCACGCGATCTGAATTGTGCAGCGCCATGATATAACTGGACTGCGCGGGGAGGTACTTGGGATTGAGGCCGCACGCTGCACGCAGCTCCTCGATTGCGGCATCGATGTATCCGCGCCAAAGATGGTTTAGCCCCAGGTTATAGCGAATAATATGGTCGCCTGGTTGCAAGTCACGCGCGCGCAAATAGTGGTGTGCCGCGACGTCGAGGTCGCCCAGCTCGCTGGCGACATTGCCAAGCATGAACCACGGTAGGTGAGAATTTGGCTCGAGCAGCGCAGCCCTCTCAAAAAAAGGGCGGGCCGCTGCAGCGTCATGGCGTTGTCGCTGTTGTAGGCCTTCAGTGATCAATTGCGCTGCGGTGGGCGCCGGTTCGGCAGTAGGTGTGACGACCTTTTCCGCGGCGGGTGCGCGATCCGTCGGTGCCCTTCCGACAAAGACGGATCGGACACTCCGCCAGAGCCACCCCAACCCCCCAACGGCTTTGCTTTCACTATTCACCGGCCGCGCGCTGCCACGAATCGACGAGCATTGACGACAATACTAAAGATGGGTGTGTGTGTCCTGCTCAGTTTCATGGAAAGTCCCACAGTCCCGTTTCATTCGTGCTCACGAATCAGCGCCAGCAATCATTGCGGTGACACGCAAGGGGCAAAGGTAACCCTTGTAGCGCCAAAAATCCGTGGAATCGTAAATCCGAAGTTGGTGGAATTCAAAAATTAGTGAGAGCGGACACACTTTTCCACAGCAATCTCCAAAAACAGCGTCTCCACGAAAACCAATGCTACCCTACTGCAACCAGACATTATGGGCCATACCTTCGCCATCCCGGTCTATCGTGCGGCGCCCAACTTGGAGGCCCTAATCGAATCGCTGCGCGCTCAGAACGGTGTCCGCAGCGAGATCCTGATTGCGAGCTCGACACCGTCGGCGGAACTTGATGCAGTTGCGAGACGCTACTCGCTGCCGCTGCACATCAATCCGCAAAGCATCGGTATTGCGGCCGACTGGAACTTTGCGTTTGGAGCGGCCCGGACTGAGTTCGTAACTCTGGCTCACCAGGACGATGTTTTCGCGCCTGCCTATTCCGCGCAGCTCGCGGGCGCGCTGCGGCGACACCCAGGAGCAATGTTTGCATTCTGTGACTACTCGGAACACACGCCAATCGGTGCGCGCTCGACCAATCTAAATCTACGCATCAAACGCTCTCTTCGCTGGCTGGCCTTTGGGGCGGATGAGTGCATCACGGAGCCTCGTCGGAAGGTGCGATTGCTTGCACTCGGCAACCCGATCTGTTGTCCGAGCGTCATGTTCAATCGCGCGGCTCTCGTGGATTTTCGCTTTCCTGACGGATTTCAAACCAACCTCGATTGGATGGCCTGGCTTGAATTGGCGCGCAAGCCTGGGGGTTTTATCTACGTGGATGAGCTTCTGGTATCGAAAGGCATCCACGCCGGCAGCGAGACCACGGCAACCATTGCCAATCGTACGAGAGAACGCGAGGACCGTGCAATATTTGATACTCTCTGGCCAAGGCCGGTAGCCGCTGCGCTCGCAAGTCTCTACAAAATTGGGTATCGAGCCAATCGTCCCTAAAAGACTGCACCGCCAAGGCTAATGCACCCCACACCCAGGGTGACTAGGACGATGCCAGCCCATTGCAGCGGTGAGAGTGTCTCGCCGTAAATAAACCAGGCAGACAGCGCCAGAAGAATGTAGAAACCTGCGCCCGCGCTGGCCGCGGCAACACCTAACTTCTCACGCGAGACAATCAGCATCCAAATCACATAACTCAAAATCTGCAGGGCGACGGATGTGTAAATCCAGGGCGAGAGCGCGGCGCTGCCGATGAAACGCGAGAGACCCGACAGGCCCGAAGGGCTGCCCAGCCCGTTCAAGGCACGGCGCAACGCCAGCTGACTGATGACAGCATTGATTGTGAATGCAACGAGCAGAAGTCTTGAGGCCATTGTGTTATCGGAAAAAGGTGATCACGTAGTTGGGTCTGTCGGATTCAAACAAGCTACTGTCCTCGCGATGCAATGGGCCTAGCGCCTCTAGGAAGAGGAGCGCAAGATCTTGGCGCGAGATTGGGTTGACGTCCAGATCACCGGTGATATAACGGTCGGACCAATAGCCGAGTAGCGCGCGCCAGTAGCCGGGCTCGACGTCTTTCACCACTATTCTCAGGTGCGGCACACGCTGGAGGAGTAGTCCGATCGAATTCATGAAGTTGGCCCGCGCAGTCTTGGGGATGTGATGCAGTACATCCGCGATAAGAATGGCATCCGGATCCTCAGATCCGCCCGCAAGATAGTCCGTGAGGCTTGTCTGCGGGAGGCGGGTAACGCGTTCCTCAAAGCGCGCTTCAATCCACTGACCTACGGCTGGAGCGGGGTCAATCGTCGTGATGCGAAGGTCGGGACGTCGGCTCAGTAGATGATTCAGAGGCTCGCCGTCGCCGCCGCCGATATCGAGCAAATGTGCGTTAGGTGGTATTGCGGCGTCAAGAGCGGCCGCTTCCTTGGCGAGGTCGACAAAGATCGATCGATACCAGCGGCCCGCGTGATGTGCCAAGCGCGCGCCGAGCAGTTGGCGGATAGCGGCACCTAACGCCATGTATTCACCCGCGGAGTGTTGGTCAAATGCGTCACAGACGGATTCGTACGATGTAACCAAAACTCAGCAGCGGAAACATCCACTCGACTAGGTTGATGATCCGTTGCACCGCTTGCACCACGAGACGTGATGCTCCGGAATGCCGCTCCTGCATTTCGGTGAAGCGCGAGAAATACGGAATGATTTCCCATTCGACAAACCCGGCGCGTCTGCACAATGTGGCAAGCGTCTTGTAGGAAAGAAGACAAAGGTGATCCTGATGCGTCGATTCGCGGCGAGCCAATCCGATCAGGACGTTGTGCAGCGCCGTGGCATTAGGAGTGGAAAGAATGAGCGTCTTGCCGGAAAGTCGATCAATTTCAGCGAACCGCATGAGAAACTGCAGCGGATTTTCGAGGTGCTCGATCAGCTCACCAGCGACCACGACATCCGGACTGCCCTCGAGCGCCGCGATGAGGCGCCGTGGATCGCGGATGTCACCTCGTCGGATAGTCGCGTTCGGTCCTGTGCGAAGTCCTTCCGCGGGCATCCAAGGGGAGCTATCGATGCCATCGACTCGAAGAGCGCTACGGCCTATTTCCTCGTGCAACCAAGTACCGCGGCCGCGCTTGGCGGCCCAAGCTGTTTCATCCATTGCCCCGAGATCAAGCACTCGGCGTTGTGCGCAGGCACGCGCGATGAACGCAATCCTGTCCACCGGACGGCGCACAGCAAGGCGCTCGAGCGGGGTGTATCGCAGCGGAGTACTGGAAGGGCGCAGGGCTGTCTCCGCAGGAGTCACTCTATGTCGATGAAGCCCAGCATAAATCCACCGAACAAGACCTGGGTGCCAATTGCCAGTGCCGTCACCGACGGAATGGTGAGACGCATCATATCGCTTGGCACAAGAGCTCCGAACGACAAGTGTCCCCATTGCAGAACCGCGTATATGGCGCCCCCGATCCCTGCCAGAAGGAGACAGGCGCCTGTCGCAATTGCAGCTTTGCCGGACGCGGCACGCAGCAGCGTTTCGGGGAAACCGTGCGCGATTCGCAAATGCATCCTACGCGCGATCGACATGGCAAAAAATCCGAAAAAAATCAACTGTACGCCGACCATCGCGGCGATCGAGCAGTAAAGCAGACCATTGATGTCGAGAGTGAATATCCCTGGAATCGGAATCGGTCCCCTAGTCAGCATCACCGACCCCGCAAGGCCCAGAGACGCCAAAAATAATCCGGGGTATAGAAACAGCCATTGAGGACTGCGCAGAAGCATAAAACGCAAATGTCGCCAGCCATCTCTCCAAGGCCTCAGGTGCGGCGCGCGCTGCCTTCCGTCCAGACTCAAAGTCGTCGGTACCTCTGTGATTTGAAGTGAAGCCAAGGCCGCTTTGACGACCATCTCACTGGCGAATTCCATGCCCGGAGCGCGCAAGTGCAATCCAAGAATCGCTTGCCGCTCAAAACCCCGCAGGCCACAATTAAAATCACCGACCGATGACGCGAAGAGCCTGCGTCCCATAAAGGAAAGGACGGGATTGCCTAGGTATCGGTTTAGCAGCGGCATTGCTCCCGGCTTGATGCTGCCGTGGAATCGGTTGCCTATAACTAGTTTAAATCCGCGCCGGAGTCGATCGATAAATCCATCTAGATCCGCGAAATCGTATGAGTCGTCGGCATCAGCCATAATCACATACCGGCCATTCGCCGCTTCAATACCGCCAATTAATGCCGCGCCGTAACCTTTGTTCTTGACCTCGACGACGCGCGCTCCTGCGGCGGCCGCCAACGACTGTGAGCCATCCGTCGAACCATTGTCGGCCACTAAAACTTCACCGGAGATGTTTCGCTTTTCTAAATAAGATCGTGCCTTTCGAATGCAAGTTTCGACGGTCAACGCCTCGTTTAGGCAGGGCATTAATATCGTCAATTCCATTTGGGATCTTAAAGGGTTGGGTTGAGAGGCTTGGCGATCATTTCCCGCGTGACCACTACATAATCACTCGGTAAGGCTTTGTACGTCGCGAATGGCTCATTCGATGCCCAGCTTCTTTATGCGATAGCGTAACGCTCGAAATGACATGCCCAGCGCCTTTGCAGCGGCCGTCTTGTTATAGCGAGTTTGTTCCAAAGCCCGCCGGATGGCGTCGCGCTCGATATCTTCAAGATGATCTCCCAGCGGTCCAGCGCTTTGCGCATTGGGTGGGGCGGGTGCGTCGCCACGAGTTGGCCGCAGTTGAATATCGCGGGCGCCAATTTCTCCGCTGGTGCTGAGAGTCATCGCGCGCTCGAGAATATTCTCAAGTTCGCGCACATTACCGGGAAAGTTGTAGATCTCGAGTGCGGCGAGCGCGTCCTTGCCCAGCATCGGCGGTGAAATCTTCATGCGTCGACCAAGCCGACGTAGTATCGACTCAGCGAGTTCCGGTACGTCCTCCGGCCTTTCACGCAGTGACGGTACGCGTAGCTCGATGACGTTCACGCGATAGAATAGGTCTTCGCGGAATTTTCCCTCAGCAACCAATGCCGAGAGGGTTTTATGCGTCGCTGATAGGATGCGCACGTCGACGCCCATCTCGAGCTGTTCGCCGAGCGGTCGCACCGCCTTTTCCTGGATAACACGGAGCAGCTTGACCTGCATATGCAGAGGTAAGTCGGCGATCTCATCGAGAAACAGCGTACCGCCTTCAGCGGATTGAATGAGGCCTCTCTTGTCGCTCACCGCTCCGGTGAAGCTGCCTCGTTTATGACCGAATAGCTCGCTTTCCATGAGTTCCGTCGGGATGGCGCCGCAATTCACGGGCACAAACGGACCGTCGCGCCGCGGACCCGACTCGTGGATGAGTTTCGCAACCAACTCTTTGCCGGTCCCGGATTCTCCAAAAATATGAACTGGCGCCTGGCTGCGCGCGACACGCGCAATCATTTCGCGCATGTGTTGCATTGCCGCGGATGTACCAAGCAAGCGTGGACCGAATACGCTTGTATCGCCGTTATTGTTCCCTGATAGCTTGATTGCAGTCGCCACCAACTTGCGTAGTCCCCCTAAGTCCAGGGGCTTGGACACAAAATCGAACGCGCCCAGTTTGAGCGCGCGCACCGCAGTCTCCATGTTGCCATGAGCTGTAATCACAGCCACAGGTACGTTCGGCGAGTACTGCTGAATCCATTTGACCAGATCCAGGCCATCACCGTCGGGAAGTTGCATGTCGGTCAGGCACAAATCGAACTGCTCGGTTTTAAGCAGACGCTGCCCCTCGGCGACACTGTTTGCCGTTCGAGGACTGAGGTCCATGCGCTGCAGTGTGATTGTCAGCAACTCACAAAGATCCGGCTCGTCGTCGACTACTAGAACAGCGGGTTTCGGCATATCGCTATTGTAGCGCGCCGGTAGATCCGGCAACTGTTTCCGTGCGCCCGCACGTTTTTCGCCAATTTCCGCAAATCCGCAAAAAAACGCCCATTCCGCGGCCGCAATTAACCGGGAGGGCTGCCTCCGTCCACTCGGCTTCGCGTCCAAGATAAACCATATTCCCGCCTACGGATGGTCGGTTAGACTTGACTGAGCCGTGGCTGTGATTAGTTAACCGCACTTCACGCTCGAACACTATTGGCGCTCGGATAGAACTTCTCCAATGGCCAGCACACTGCTAGCGCACAGGCGACATCATGCACCTGCGGAGAGTTGGCGATCTTCATCGGTGTCGCCTGTTTCTTCGTGATAGGAGTTATCAATGTTGATGTTCCAGGCTCCCGTCTTTGGCCCTTGTCTTGTGATTGCTTCTACCGCCGCGTTGGCGCTCAGCATAGAGTGGTCCTGGTTATTATACCGGTGCGTTCCATTTCTCCCGATCGGGTACAGGTTGGAGAATCTATCCAAAAAGAGTCGCAGGTCTCCAAATTTGCCATACGCGCCAAAGTACGCAGGGTATGCCCTTGGAACCCGTACAACGGTGCCGTCAATTACATCTTTGCGGTCAATGAGACCAATTGTCTCAAGTTCGCCGCTAGCGAAGCTAAGGAATTCTTCGTCTTCCATTGCCCACAAGTCGTCACCTTCCTTGCAGAAATACTCCAGTCCCAACCAGGTGGTTCTTGGATCCGCAACCAATGCGGGGCTCCAGTTATTAAAGATCTGTAGTCGTCCAATACAAACGTCCGGTTCTTGTATGTAGATCCAATTGTCCGGGTGTACCGTGCGCGCTCTCATGCATCGCAGCAGTAATCCCGCTGTTATGAAATCTCTATAAGGAAGATCAGCGGCAACCCGCGCGATGTTTGCCTGTTCCGGCTTCAGCATGGCAATGAGATCTTTGACCGGGATCGTCGAAAGGAAGTAATCGCAGGGTACGCGTCGCACCGTGCTGGTAGCATCAGCCACATCGACGCTGAGCACCTTGCTGTCAGCGTGCTCTATGCCGACAATGCGGTGCCGCAAATGAATTTCTCCGCCCAGATTGACCACGCGCCGGGCAACCTCCTCCCACATTTGGCCCGGCCCAAATTTCGGGTAAAGGAAGCGCTCGATTAGGCTGGTTTCAGTTTGCCGTTGACCCGGGTCAGCTGAATTGCGGAAGGGCTTCACCAATGCGTGCCCAATGGCCTTGGAGATGGATAAGCCCTTGATGCGCTGAGCGCCCCATTCCGCAGAAATCTCATCGCACGAAACGCCCCACACCTTCTCGGTGTAACTCTTGAAAAATGTTCTATATAGGCGATCTCCGAAGCGGTTGACGAGGAAGTCTTCCAAAGTTCTTTCAGGCGATCGCGAGTTGATCTGCGCTTGACCATAGCTCAATCCGATTCTCAATGCTTCCACAATCCCCAAGTTTTTAATCGTGGCTGCATTGAGTGTCAGGGGATAGTCAAAGAACCGACGTCGATAAAAAATGCGCGATAGGCGTTGCCGAACCAGCATGACGGCATCTGATGATGTTGGCGCCGCGACGTTCGGCGTAAACTCGCGCGACTTACCTTGGTAGTGGATGCGCAGGCCGCCAGATAGTTGTGTTGGTCCTTCGGCCACCGGCAAGATCTCTTGCCACCACCGCATCACCCAATCCGATTTGGAGAAAAATCTGTGGCCTCCGAGATCCATCCGATTGCCGCGATAATTGATCGTCTTCGAAATGCCGCCCACTTGAGCGTCGGCCTCGAACACGATCGGTGCAATATCCGATTGCCGCAGAAGTTCAAGCGCCGCCGTCAATCCCGCCGGTCCCGCCCCGGCTATGACCGCAATTTGTTTGGCCCTCTCGTTTGCCGACATTTCGAACTACGTTGCGCTTCGCTGAGCGAAGAGAAGCTGTCGGTGCGAAGCAGAATTCCAAGCGAGGAAAAGCGCAACTGTGAGCACGACTGTATAAGCAAGCGCTTCCTGAATCAGATTCTTCACTTTACTTGGGCCGGCGACCGTACCTGGCGGCAGTCGTACAGTTTCCAGCCTCTCCAGGCGCCGATGCTTTGATGATCGAAATGATCAATCCCAATATCCTGCTGAGAAATGACAAATCCGAGCTGCGAGTCGGTGCATATTTCATTGAATGTCGCCGCGGTCAACGGACGTGTCGCAACATCTATGATGTGCTTGCCCGGAGACGTGCGCAGATTAGTTAATATTTTCCAGTTCGGGTCCATGACCGGCAACAGGACTTGCGAGCGGCGTTGAACCTCCAGGGCCGTCCTGCGCGAGAAGACTACACCTGCCGACTGATCGACCGCCGAATAGTTCGGCCTCTGAAGTGTGAACCAGACAAACGTCCCGACGTCACGCTGCGGCGTGAGGAATACCGTGCTCGTCGGAGGAATTGCGCCTTCCCAGTCTGAGAATTCGGCCACCTCCGTTGCGGATGCGAGCGCGCGCGATTGCTTGAATGCTGCCGGCAACATGAGAATCGACATGGCTAGCAGCAGCGCAAAGAGGAGTGGGGGCGCCCATCCCCTGCGGCTGCTCCGAATGCAGCACCAAATGAGAGCGGTGGCAAGCGCAGCAAAGATTTTCGATCCGAAAATATCATGTAGTTGTGCTGCATCGATCCCTCTGGACGCATGGAACGCAGAGACTACAATTCCCCAGGCATGAGCGACAATCGACCCGACAATCGCGACTATCACTGCAATGAATATCCAACGAAAAAAGACGCCCGCGCGACCGTTCATTTTTGACCTCAACAACCAGAAAAGTATCGCCAGCGAAACACATGCCGTTCCATCAACCGGCAACGTCAAACCAGAAATCAGCAAAATGGCGCACAAAGGACCGCACTTTTTGTCATCCCAAATGTGCAAAATCGTCGCCGGTACCAGCAAGGTGCTGACGAAGGCGGCGATCCAAACCCATCGCCAAGCTTGTCCCTGCACGAGTATGGCCACGGGGTTGAGCGCGCTAGCGATCAGCGCCACCGCCACGCCGGTTGCGCCCACGACAGCCGCGCCGATGCAAAGTTTGCTAATGCGAATGTCTTGAAGGGCCAACGCCGTGAACGCCAGATAAAAGAAAGGCCGCGCATTGAGTTCCCAATCCGGGAATGACCAAAGCTGCAAGAATAAGAACTGCGAACGCTCCTGTACAACGTTTAACCAAGTCGGGTCCATGACGGGCAGTAGATTCGACACCCAGGGAACGCGCGTCGCGACGCCTGAAACGATCAGCGTAGCAACCACGCATACGATCGCTCCGATGACGCCGACCCTGATTGGCACGCTAAGGCACAGCAAGAGCAGCAGTCCCGGCAGCGCAATGAGCGGATGGATAAGCAGGCTCCCTGCCGCTATCCCGATGGCCAGGTGCCTTGGTCCACGGAAAAAACAGGCGAGAGACGTAATGATCAATGCTTCAGCCGGTAAGCGAGCCGTTAAAAATGGTTCCGCAAACCTGAATACGCCCGAGCCGCCATAAGCTCCGTCGGTGATTAACAGGAAGGCGACCGCTAACCATGCGGCATCGCGGTTCAGGAGGGTTCGTGCCGCCGCCCATGCCGCGCCGAGAAACCAAAGCGTGAATACCAACGTGAGTAACCGAGCGGCGTGCTCGAGGCCCAAGAATTCAATGAACCAGGCATACAGCGGCGAGAAAATCGTGAATTGATCCTGCGATGTATTCTGCAGATACAGGTCACTGGCGAGATGCGGATGGATTTTGGCAAACGCTTGAAAAGCGTAGATCTGACCGTCGCCGAGGAGACCATGATAGCCGCGTAACACCAGCCAAATCGTTGCCAGCATCAGAACGAAGACTGCGGTAGCGATCTTGGGTTGAAACTCGTGGCTCGAGTGCATTGCTTGACGTGTTGTGTAAACATCGCATTATGCACGAGGCGGCATCCACGCAGGTGCGTCACTTTGAGCTGACAGGGGGAGGCTCGCCACAGTGATGAGCCGCTTTATCGAGCGCCACATCGGTTTAGTCTGCGCGGCCTTCTGCGCGTCCTGTGTAGCGTACTTCTACATGCTCGATCGCGTCTTGTTTTCGAGCACCCACTTCTCAGCGATTTTCCGCTTACTTCTCACTGCTTATGACGCCAAGGCCGCGTGGCTCGCACTAGCGATCTGTCTTCTCGCGACATTGTGGAAGCCGCCCTCACCAATCTTACGGTGGGTGGACTTCATAGGGTGGCACCCCTTGGGGCTCGCGCTGGCGAGTACGGCCGCGCTGAGCCTAGGGGCAATCGTCGTATACCACGATTATCCGCTTTCAATGGACGAATACGCAGCATTCTTTCAATCGAGAACCTTTGTCACGGGCAGCGTGGTTGCCCATCTGCCGCGCGATCTCGTCGATTGGCTCATTGTCCGCGGCTTCAATGGGCCCTTTCTCATTGCCTCGACCGAAACCGGCAGAACCATAGAAGCTTACTGGCCGGGCTTCGCGCTATTGTTGGCGCCATTTCAATTCCTTCATGTCCCGTGGCTCTGCAATGCGTCGCTCTCGGGATTGTCGATTTTCCTCATTTATTGGATCACCCAGGAAATAACCGATGATCGGCGTGCCGCGGGCTGGGCAGTGCTGTTCACGCTGGCTTCCGGAGCGTTCATTGCGGAGGGAATTTCGTACTATTCCATGCAAGCGCACTTGGCTGCGAATCTATTGTTCGTCGCGTTGCTCATCAATCCCACCGGATTTCGCGTGCTGGCCGCCGGGCTTGTAGGTTCACTCGCGCTGATCTTGCACAATCCCGTTCCTCATGCGCTGTTTGCCATTCCATGGATCATTGCGATGGCGATCCACCGGTGTAGGTATCGCTACCTGCTGCCCTTGATCCTCGGCTACCTTCCCGGCATTGCGATCGGTGTCCTATGGCTGGAGCTTCGCAGCGAGATCGCGCTGAGTGGCCATGCATTGGCAACGTTAAATGGAATCCGTTCCGGGGCTTTTGCGTGGCCGGATGCGACACTGTTGAACAATCGCGCGGCAGCCCTCGTTAAAATGTCGGTATGGGCAATGCCATGTCTATTCGTACTAGCAGGAGTGGGCGGTGTCCGTCAACGCGCCAACTCCCGTGTGCGTCTCTTGGCATTGTCGGCAGCTGTGACTTTCGTAGCCTTTTTGTTCGTCAAGTTCGATCAAGGTCACGGCTGGGGGTATCGATATTTTCATTCGGCGTGGGGGGTGATTCCAATTTTGGCGGGATGCGCGATGACTGGCAGGTCGCAGGCAAATCTACGCCTGGCCTCGTTTGCAGGCACGACAGCAATCTTGAGCCTGCTAGTCATGGTTCCATTTCAAATGAGTCAAATCGAGCGCCTCGTCTCCGCGCACTTAGCTCTGATTCCCCCGCCGAAGCGGCCTGGCAACAACGTTTATTTCATTCATCCCCTGGGCGGCTTTTACTTGGCCGACATGGTTCAGGTTGACCCGCTCCTTCGGAATGAGGACCTATTGCTCGTCAGTCACGGCGCCGATTTGGATGCCCAATTGGTTCAGTCCAATTGGCCGAATGCGGTTAAGGTTTCCAGCGGGCGAGCAGCAGATCATTGGTATCTGGGCGCTGAAGATCAACGGCTGCCGATTCCAGGCAGCGAGAAAGAAAGGCAATTCGTGATCGCGCACGTCCCGCCTAAGGTGTCTATTCCTTTTCCTCCCAACGCTGCGGATCGCTGAAAACAATGCGAAAGATACTGCCATCGCCGCTGCGCGGCTCATACAACAATATCGCTCGGTTGAGCTGACACAACTCGCGAGCAATGAACAAGCCGAGTCCAGTACCGCCTTTCCGCCCAGTGAAAAAGGGCTCGAATATGCGATCCACCAATCGTGGTTCAATGCCGGGCCCGCGATTCAAGACTTCTAGATAGGGTCGATTGCTGGGATTGAGGCGGCCGATGTATATCTCAACGCTCATTCCGTCACGCGCTTCGCCATACTTCATCGCGTTGTCACATAGGTTCCAAACTACCTGGTGAAGATGGCTGGGATCAAAACGCACTTCCAAGCCTGCCGCTTGTTCGCGGAACCCTATTTGAGATTCACGCACCTGCATGGTGCCGCAAAATTCGCTCAAAAAGTCTTCGAACCAGTCGCCCAAGGCCAAGCGCGTCGGTTTGGTCGCTTCGCGCCGCGACAACTGCAACACGTTGTTGATGATGGTGCTGACGCGCTCGGAGTTGCTTTGAATTATGTCCGTCAGCCGACGCTCTTCTGCACCGATATTGCCGCTTTCGGCCAGAAGCTGGCCGGCATGACTCATCGCGCCGACCGGGTTTCTGATTTCATGAGCGATGCTGGCTGAAAGCCTGCCGAGGGCGGCGAGCTTTCCCTGTTGAACGCGTTCGGCCAGGAGACTGGTGTCCTCGAGGAAGATCAAGGTGGGCCCCGGTTCTGCACCCAGCGGAGCAAAATGCGGTTGAATCACCCGCGCACCGTCCGCAGCGACAAAGCTAGATGGCGAATCTTCACCTTGATCACGCTGCCGCCACGTCGACAATGAATACAGCAGGCGCGGCGACACTTCGCCGACCAAGGCACCCGGGACAGCGTGGTTGTCGCCTAATATTTCCGCGGCGGATTCGTTGATCAGACGAATCCTATCGGCAGCGTCAACTACCAGCAGGCTTTCTCGCAAATGTTGTACGATGTATTGGGACAGCTCCGCAAGATTCGCAAGATCGACATCCTTTTGACGTACCAACGCTTCGCTTTCGCGCATCCGGTCTGCGGCAAACGAGGCGGCGCCGGCGGTAACAAAAAGCACCGCGCCAAGCAATCCGGCGGTGGCATACGAGTTGATGTCGGTTTTGCCGCCAAGCTGCTGCCATATCGTGTCTGCCAATATTGCGATGGCGGCGACGGCCGCAAGAAATAAGGCACTTCGAGGCGGCAGCAGGAACGCCAGAGCGCCGACCGGGACCAAGAACAGCACACCTAGACCGCTGGCGACGCCGCCGCAGGTATGCAGCAGCAGGACCAGCACAAACATGTCAACCGACGCCTGCAGGATTGTCTGCACCTGCGCGCTTGCCAGTCGCTGGCGCACAAACAATACGCTGACCAGACCAAAACAAAAATAGAACACCGTCGCGCCAAAAAAGACTTGCGATGAGTACACCGCGATGCCGCGCGCGCCGCCCAAAGAGTAAAGCCCCAAAAGAACCAAGGGCACCAAAACACGGTACAAATTAAGCACGGCCAGCACGCGCCACACGATCGCAGGGTCACGCCCGGTGATTGGGTCGATGCGTCGATCGATCTGGCGATTCAAATTCGTTATAGCTCCCTGCTTTGCGCTGCCGTTAAGCTTAATTCAGAATAGCGCGCCTTACGCGACGCGATCGGCATTTGAGGACAATTCATGAATTTGCACGAGTATCAGTCGAAGGAGTTGTTCGCGCAGTACGCCATCCCGATCCCCAAAGGCCAGGCTGCCGACTCGCCCGACGGGGCCGTGGCCGCTGCCATGGCTCTCGGCGGGTCCTTGTGGGTGGTCAAAGCGCAGGTTCACGCCGGTGGCCGGGGTAAGGCGGGCGGCGTCAAAGTGGTCAAAGATCTGGAGGCGGTTCGGACCGCTGCCAAATCCATGCTCGGAACCACCCTGGTTACGCACCAGACCGGACCCGAAGGCTTGCCCGTGAATCAAGTCTACGTGGAGGTGGGCTCAAAGATCGCTCGCGAGATATACCTGAGCTTGGTGCTTAATCGCGATGCGGGACGTTTGGCTTTCGTGGCTTCCGCCGCGGGCGGCATGGACATCGAGGAAGTCGCGGCGCATACGCCTGAAAAGATCATGCACGTCGATGTGAATCCGACGGCGGGCTTGCAGGACTTTCAGTGTCGCCAATTGGCTTTCGGGTTAGGGTTCAAAGGAACTCAGATTGCACAGTTCGGTAAAATTGCCCAGGCGATTTACAAGTTGTATCTGGAGCGCGACGCGAGCCTGGTAGAGGTCAATCCTCTCATCGTTACCGCAGACGGCGATCTTCTGGCCTTGGATGCCAAGATCAACATCGAGGACAACGCGCTGTTTCGGCACAAGGATTTGGCCGCATGGCGCGACGCCTCGCAAGAAGATCCCATGGAGCGCAAGGCAGCCGAGAACGACTTAAACTATGTGTCGCTCGATGGCAATATCGCCTGCATGGTGAATGGCGCCGGCCTGGCCATGGCAACCATGGACTTGATTCAACTACACGGCGGCAAGCCCGCGAATTTCCTGGATGTCGGCGGCGGCGCGACCAAGGAGCGCGTTGCCGCGGCGTTTAAATTGATTCTCTCGAATCCCAAGGTCAGTGCGATTCTGATCAATATTTTCGGCGGCATCGTCCGCTGCGACATCATCGCCGAGGGCATTATCGCGGCCGTCAAGGAGGTCGGAGTGAGCTTGCCTGTCATCGTGCGGCTCGAGGGCACAAACGCGCCCCTCGCGCGCCAAATGCTGGCGAGCAGCGGTCTTGCAATCACGTCGGCGAGTGATCTGACCGACGCCGCGGTGAAAGCCGTGCGGATGGCGGGGGCCCAATCATGAGCATCCTGGTCCAAAAGGACACCAAGGTCATCTGCCAGGGATTCACCGGCAAACAGGGCACGTTTCATTCGGAGCAATGCCTGGCGTACGGCACGAAGCTGGTGGGTGGGGTCACCCCCGGGCGTGGCGGCGAGACGCATCTCGGGCTGCCGGTGTTCGACACGGCGCGGGAGGCGATCGCCGATACAGGCGCGACGGTGAGCATGATCTATGTGCCCGCGCCCTTTGCGGCGGACGCCATCCTGGAGGCGGCGGACGCCGGCGTGGAATTGATCGTGTGCATCACCGAGGGCATTCCGGTGAACGACATGGTGCGCGTGAAGGCAACGTTGGCCGACTACAAGACCCGCCTTATTGGGCCGAATTGTCCCGGCGTCATCACGTCCGAGGAATGCAAGATCGGCATCATGCCGGGGTTCATTCACAAGAAAGGGCGAGTGGGCATTGTTTCTCGGTCCGGAACCCTCACCTATGAGGCAGTATTCCAGACGACCAACAACGGGTTGGGTCAGAGCACCTGTGTGGGTATAGGCGGAGATCCGGTGCGCGGCATGAACTTCATCGATGTCTTAGGATTGTTCGAGAAAGATGCGCAGACCGAGGGCATTGTGATGGTAGGTGAGATCGGCGGAAGCGACGAAGAGGCGGCCGCCTCCTTCATACGCGAGCATGTCAGCAAACCCGTTGTCGCGTACATCGCGGGCGTCGCCGCGCCGCCCGGCAAGCGGATGGGCCATGCCGGAGCGATTGTGGCCGGCGGCAAGGGCACGGCGGCCGCGAAATTCGAGGCACTTGAGGCGGCCGGCATCACCACGGTGCATTCGCCCGCCGAGATGGGCGCCGCAATGGCCAAGCGGCTCAAATGAGGGAAAGGTCTTGAGTGTTTCGCAGCAAATCCGCTGTGTGATGGCTCAGCTGAACCTGGTCGTCGGCGATGTCGACGGCAACACGTCGCGCATTGTTGCCGCTGCCAACGAAGCGCGGGATCGGTATCGAGCGGATCTGGTCATGCTGCCGGAACTCGCCGTGTCGGGTTATCCGCCGGAGGATTTGCTGTTTCACTCCGGCATGCGTTTGCAGGTGGCGCGTTCGCTGGAGCGGCTCAAACAAGAAGTGCGCGGCATTACCCTGATCGCAGGCTACCCCGAATATTCGGGCGCGAAGATTTTCAATTCGGCCATCGTGATTCGCGACGGTGCGGTGCTCGCCAATCATCGCAAGGCGTGTCTACCCAACTATCGAGTGTTCGACGAAAAGCGCTATTTCACGCCGGGCACGGATCCGACAATCATCGAAGTCCACGGCGTCAGGGTGGGTGTCTTGGTGTGCGAAGATGCCTGGGATTCAGCGCCTGCACGCGAGGCGCGTGAAAAGGGGGCGCAAGTGCTGTTGATCATCAACGCTTCACCCTATGAGGTCGATAAGCAGACCATGCGCGAGCATCAGGTGGTGCGGGAGCGGATCCAAGAAACCGGCATTCCCGTGGTGTTCTGCAATTTGATCGGCGGACAGGATGAACTGGTGTTCGACGGCAATTCCTTTGTCATGGATGGCCAGGGCAGGGTGACGCAGCGCGCGCCTGCCTTCACCGAGGGCTTGTACGTCGTGGATCTAGGACTCGATGCATCCGGCGCCGTGCGTCCCATTCCGTCCGACATCGTGCCTCTGCAGGGCCAGGAGGAGAGCGTGTACGGCGCGCTGGTGCAGGGCACGCGCGACTACGTCACCAAGCACCGCTTCCCGGGCGTGGTGATGGGTTTGTCGGGCGGCATCGATTCCGCGCTCACCTTGGTCATTGCGGTCGATGCGCTGGGCGCCGACCGGGTGCATTCGGTGGCCATGCCCTCGCGCTACACCTCGCAAATGAGCAAAGATGACGCCGCGCTGCAGGCGAGAAACCTGCACGTCAAGCACAGTGAAATTTCGATTGAAGGGATGTTCGAAGCGACCTTGGCCGCCTTGAAGGACGAGTTCGCGGGACGGGCGCCGGATACCGCGGAGGAGAATATTCAATCGCGCTGCCGGGGCGTGTTGCTCATGGGTATTTCCAACAAGACTGGGAAAATGCTGCTCACCACCGGCAACAAAAGCGAAATGGCGGTGGGTTACGCCACACTCTATGGTGACATGGCCGGGGGATTCGCACCCATCAAGGATTGCAGCAAGCTACTGGTCTATCGTTTGTGCCGCTGGCGAAACGCTCAGTCCGAAGTGATTCCGGCGAGAGTCATCGATCGGCCTCCGTCCGCGGAACTGCGCTTCGATCAGAAGGACACCGATAGCCTGCCTCCCTACGAGATTCTCGACCCCATTCTCGAGGCTTTCATCGAAGAGGATCTTTCAGTCGATCAAATTGCCGCTCGGGGCTTCGATCGGGTTACCGTCGGGCGCATATTGGACTTGGTGAAGCGCAACGAATACAAGCGCCGCCAAGCCCCGCCGGGCGTGCGCGTGAGCGGCCGGGCATTCGGCCGCGATTGGCGCTATCCGATTACCAGCGGCTACAAGTCGCACTGACTTTTAGCGGAAGGATTCCGAAAATTCGAGGCCCCTAGAAGATGCGCTGATACCAATGCTTCTTGGGTTCGAGGTCCTTGGTGGGACCCGGATAGTTGTCGGCGTACACGCGCTCGGCGTCCTTCGCCAGATCTACCATATGAAGATCATAGTAGGCGTTGACGATGACTTTCATCGAGCCTTTCACCGCCGGCGCGCCATCGTAGTTTTCCACGCAGTATTTGGCGCGATTGAGCGCGCCGACATAGGCGCCGCGGCGCATGTAGTACAGCGCCACGTGCAATTCGAAGTCGGCCAAGCGGTTGCGCAGGTAAACCATGCGCTGCTGCGCGTCGCCGACATACTGGCTGTGTGGGAATTTCTCCAGCAGCTGCTGAAAGGCATCGAAGGATTTCTTCGCGTTGATGGGCGGACGCTGCGACAGGTCGACGCCAAAGCGGCGTTCCAGCCAATTCGACTGACGCTCGAAGTACACCAGACCTTTCATGTAGTAGGCGTAGTCGACGCGCGGATTGGTCGGATTCTCGCGAATGAAGGTATCGGCGGCATCGACCGCCGGATCGACTTCATGATTTTTATAATAGGCATAGATCAAATCGAGCTGTGCTTGTCGGGCGGGTTCGCTGAAGGGGAAACGCGACTGCAGCGCTTCGAGTTGCTTGACCGCCTCCGCATAGCTGGAATTTCGAATGGCCTTTTGCGCCTTGGCGTAGATCTGCTCGGGACCGGACTTGGCGTCCTCGGCGCGGTGGCTGCGGCAGCCGGTGGCCAGCAGCACGACACCCATGGCCATGACGAAAATTCGGCCTGGTTGGACAAGATCACGCAGTCTCACAAGCGATTCCTTACAATAGCTGGCCCGGTTGGCTGGGCCCGAAAGCGCGGCAGTATACCCGATGCCCCGACGGTAGCTTCGAGTGCCCTATGAGTGCAGAGTTCCAAGTGATCGATCTTACGATTCCGCCGGAATTGGCGGGGCGTCGCTTGGATAGCGCCTTGGCGCACCTATTACCCCAGCATTCGCGCACACGAATCAAAGGCTGGATCGAGGAAGGCGCGGTGTTGGTGGGCCGGCAGCGCTTGAGGCCCCGCGATCCGGTGGCGGCGGGTGCCCGCGTGCACGTGCAAATGAGGCTTGAGCAGCCGTCGGAGGTTCTGCCGGAGGCAATGGCCCTGCGGCTGGCCTATGAAGATGCAGATGTGCTGGTCATCGACAAGCCGGCAGGATTGGTCGTACACCCCGGAGCAGGGAATCCCAGTCACACCCTGCAAAATGCCCTGCTGGGGTTGGATTCCTCGTTGGGAAAATTGCCGCGCGCCGGTCTCATCCATCGCCTGGACAAGGACACCAGCGGCTTGCTG
>Ga0210402_10001014_pt1 | contig 29863 bp, 30 predicted proteins | sample IncBWC7MmetaG_FD_161055 | JGI IMG/M metagenome (GOLD analysis project Ga0210402, IMG submission 161055) | Forest soil microbial communities from Barre Woods Harvard Forest LTER site, Petersham, Massachusetts, United States - Inc-BW-C-7-M | ecosystem: Environmental > Terrestrial > Soil >...
CGGTTGAAGAACTGCCGCGCCCTCGGGTCGGCGCTGCCGTCCCTGAGCGCGGCGGGCTTGCCTTCGGCGATGATGCTGCGCGAATGCGGGTCGAGCATGATGGCCCGATCGGCGATGGTGAAGATGCTTTGCAGCTCATGGGTCACCACGACAAAGGTAAAGCCCAGCGACTGGCGGAGCGTCAGGATGGTGCGATCGAGGTTGGCAGCCGTGATCGGATCGAGCCCCGCCGACGGCTCGTCGAGCATCAGGATATCGCAACCGAGCGCCATGGCGCGGGCGATTCCGGCGCGCTTCAGCATGCCGCCCGACAGTTCGGCCGGCATCAGGGATTCCGCCTGACCCATCTCCACCTGGCGCAGCAGGAGCCGCGCCGTCAGGTTTTTCTCCGCCAGACCGAGGTCGGTGAACTGGTCGAGGGGAAAGCGCACGTTCTGGAGCACGGTCAGCGAGCCGAACAGGGCGCCGCTCTGGTACATGACGCCGAGGCTGCGCTGCAGCGCGGCCTTTTCCGCGAGCGAGGCCTTGACGATGCTCTTTCCGGCGATGCTGATGTCCCCCGCCATCGGCCGCTGGAGGCCGATCATGTTCTTCATCAGGCTCGACTTGCCGGAGCCGGAACCGCCCAGGATGACCAGGATTTCGCCGCGCCTCACGTCGAACGACGCGTTGTCGAGGAGGATGTGCGAGCCGTAGCCCATGCGCAGTCCCCGGACGCTGATGACGGTGGATGGGCCGGTCGAGACTTCCATGGCGGCTCCCGGTCAGCTCGTGAGGATGGCGAAGACGCCATCGATGACGACGATCATGATGATGCTGGAGACCACGGCCTTGGTTGCCGACAGTCCGACCGAGGTGGCGCCGGCGCCGGTCGCCAGCCCACGCTCGCAGCCGATGGCGGCAATGGTCAGGCCGAAGACCACCGCCTTCACCAGGCCGAGCATGAAGTCGCCGATGTCGACGGCGCCGATCAGCTGGTTGTAGAACTGCAGGAAGCCGACATCGAAGGTAACCATGACCAGCGCCCCGCCGAACAGGCCGACAATGTCGGCCATGATGACCAGCAGGGGCAGCACGAGTGCCGCCGCGATGAGGCGCGGCAGAACCAGGAAATGGACGGGGTCGAGCCCGAAGGTGGAGATCGCGTTGACCTCCTCGTTGACCTTCTGCGTGCCGATCTGGGCGGCGAACGCCGCTCCTGTCCGGCCGGCAAAGACGATCGCGGTCATGAGCGGCCCGAGCTCGCGCAGGATGGCGATGCCGACGCCGTTCACGACATAGATCACGGCGCCGAACTGCCGGGCGACGAGGCCGACCTCGAAGGCGACGATCAGGCCCATCAGGCCGCCGACCAGGAGAACGATCGGCACCGCATTGGCGCCGGCCTCGGTCGCCACGTCGAGCACCTCGCCCCAGCGTATGACGCGGCGCTTCCACAAGGCCTCGACGAAGGCCGCGGTACAATCGTGGGCAAAGTCCACGACCTCGCGGGCGTAGCCCGCCTCGCGCGCTGCCGTGCGGCCAAGCTGCTCGAAGAAGGGGATGGGTCGGACGGGCTGGGCGGCCTGATCGAGCTCCTGGGGATCGTAGCCCTCGATCAGCGACGCAAACTTCGGCGCGAGGCCGCGTATCTCCACGCCGGCGCCGGAGGCGCTCTGCCGCGTCGCCAGGTCGAACAGCAGGGCGATGCCGACATCGTCAATATGTTCGAGATGCGAAGCGTCGACGATCGCCGGCCGCCCGCCCGAGGAACGGCGCAGGGTCTCGAGGGCGCGTCGCCAGATCGGCGCGGCGGTATGGGCGGTAATGCTGCCTTCGAGCACGATGGCGGCCTCGCCGAAGCCGGGAGCGGGCGGGCTGCGGCTCGACACAGGATTGGTTTCCATAAACCACCCCCGACTTGGCAACCGAGGACGATTGCCTGCTGCCTTTCCAGGCGTCTCCTCTACCGTGGCTTCTTGAACGAAAACCGGCAAAAACGCAAAGAGGCCGCAGCCGTTCTCGACGAGGGCGAGCCCGGGGGCAGCCCCAGATGGCTTTTTCCGCCCCTCATCAACGAGGTGCTATCTGCGGCCGGGCCGTGCCGCCAAGCCGCTTGCCTGAGTCGTGGCCGAGACCGGACCAGACCAGGACTGGTCGGCGACGGCTTTTTTGACGGTATTGCGTCTAGAGATGGTTCTCGGATCTCTGGCTGTGCACATCAGTCGTTTGAGCCGAAGACGGTGTTGATCAAGTCGCGGACGCGCTCCTCGGGAAATGGCCTGTTCGTCATCAATCGACAAAAGAAGATGGCGCCGAGCAGCGCGAAAGCTGCGATTTCCGGATCGATGCGAGGCGGGAAGTCTCCCGTGGCAATTCCACGGGAGATCAACTCGATGATCGGTTTGCGCGCCTCGGCCTGAAAATGGTGATGAAACCGCCGCACCGCACGATTTCGCTCGGCTCCCTCGATGAGAGCCGGAAGACAAGACGAGAAGGGCGAATCTGCAACGACACCGGCGACATGGCGAAGAATGCGCTCGAGTTTCTCACGGGGTGAGCCGGTAACAAGCTGCGGGTCCCGCTGTTGCTGAAGCAGCTTGAACGCATCGGCGATCAGCGCGATCTTGTCTGGCCAATGGCGATAGATCGTTGCCTTGCCGACGCCGGCCCGACGAGCGGCGGATTCTATGGTGAGCGCGCCATAACCCACGTCACTCAGCTCTTCGAGCACCGCCTGTAGAATCACCTGTCGCGAACGCTCGATTCTCGGGTCGATGGCCGACTTCGGGCGCGGTGCGCTCATTCTTGGGCTCCGGTCATTGCGAGCGCGACGCGAACCGCTGCTCAGCGACCGCCGGCTTTCGAACCCGAACCAGGCGCGCGATATGCAGACGTGTTGGCCTGAAACAGCTCGACGAGATTTCCCGATGGGTCTTCCAATAGGATCTGCTTGCCGCCGGTGCCTTGGATCACGTCGCTGCGAAAACAACAGCCGGCCGATTTGAGCTCGGCAATCGTTCCTTCCAGCTCCTCCACAATGAGGTGGATGCGGTTCCAACCTCCGGGTTTTTGCTCTTCGCCCGAGGGCATTGTCGCGCCGCCGCCGCCGCCGGGAGACGGCCGGGTGAGATAGATGTGCATGTCCCCTCGTGAGATTTCGGCAAATCCCGGTGCCGGGTGCATCTCTACCTTGAAACCGAGATGTCCGGTGTAGAAGTCGATCGCGGCATTCACATCGTTCACGATATAGCGGAAGCACGCGGCCATGGTTCCTTCCTTTCCTTGCTCGGCCTTGCCCTCTCATACAGAACGTATCCGTATCACAGAGATACGTCAACGTATCATAAGTCGGGTCCCGGGCAATCCCGCCACACTTGTAACTCCCGCCATCCAATTTCCGGTCTTATCTCTCTCCTGGAGCAACGCAGAACGAACGGTACGATGAACGCACACCCTCCAATTCCCGCCGTGGCCGACCAGCCATCCCGCGCGGCTGCACCACAGGCCAACCGTCGCAACCACGGAGAAGACTGATGCAAGAGGCCCTCGTCGTCCGCCGCGAGACGCACGTCGCGGCGCCGCCCGCCGCGGTGTTCGCGCTGCTGACCGATCCGGAGAAGATCCTGCGCTGGATGGGAACGGAGGCGCAGGTCGAGCCGCGGCCGGGCGGGCTCTATCTCGTCAATGTCACCGGCGCACGCGTCGCCCGCGGCGCGTTCCGCGAGGTCGTGCCGGTGCACCGCCTGGCCTACAGCTTCGGCTGGGACGGCAGCGAGGCGGTGCCGCCGGGGTCGGGCCTGATCGAGATCGACCTGGTCGAGCGGCCGGATGGGACGCTGCTGCGCTTCACCCACTCCGGGCTGCCGACGGCCGAGCAATGCGCCGGCCATGCGGAAGGCTGGGCCCACTATCTCGGCCGGCTGGCCGAGGTTGCCGCCGGGCGGGATCCAGGCCCGGATCCCTGGCGCGGCCGCACTGGCAAGGAGTGACGGGCCGCGACTGACGGCCTGCGCCTCTTTCGGACGGCGCGCGCGTCTCGCGGGGCGCAGGTGACAGGCGAGGGGCCCCAGCCACATGATCGCGGCATGGATCTGCCCGCGCCGCTTGCCTGGCTGGTGGACGAGGCAGGCGCCTCGCCCGGCCCTGACAGGTTCCTGGCCGAGCTCGGCAGCCGGCTGGTGGCCGACGGCCTGCCGCTGGCTGGCGGCGCGCTCACGCTTGCGGTGCCGCATCCGATCATCGCCCGTCGCACCTGGCTGTGGCGAGTGGAGACCGGGGCGGTGATCGAAGCGCTGGGCTTTGCCGTCGGCGGTCCGCTCGGCCAGGCCGGACGCGACTGGCTGGCCGGGCTCGGCCCGGTGCACGAGGACACGATCGGTCCGCCTTGCATTGCGGTGCCAGATGGGCCCGTGCTGGGCTGGGCCGGCACCCGGCCGTTCGCTGCCGCCGAGGCCGACCGGCTGCGTCAGGCCGCGCGCTTCGTCGCGGCGCCGCTCGCCGCGCTCGCCGCGCGGGCGGCGCTGGCCGCGCTGCTCGAAGCCTATCTCGGTCGGCGCAGTGCCGCGCGGGTGCAGGCCGGCGCGCTGCGCCGCGGCACCGGCGAGACCATCCGCGCCGCGCTGCTCTATGCCGATCTGCGCGGCTTCACCGCGCTCTCCGAGGCGACGGCGCCCGCGGCGATGATCGCCGCCCTCGACGCCTGGTTCGACCGCGTCGCCGGGGCGGTGCAGGCCTTCGGCGGCGAGGTGCTGAAGTTCATCGGCGACGGCGTGCTGGCGATCTTCCCGGTCACCGGCACGCCGGCCGAGGCCTGCGACAGGGCGCTGCGCGCTGTCGCCGCCGCCCGTGCCGGCATGGCCCATCTCGATGCGGTGCGGCAGGCGCAGGGGCTGCCGCCGCTTCCCTTCGGCGCGGCGCTGCATCTCGGCGAGATGCTGTGGGGCAATGTCGGCGCGGCCGACCGGCTGGACTTCACCGCCATCGGCCCCGCGGTCAACCTGGTCAGCCGGCTGGAGGGGCTGTGCCGGCCGCTCGGCCGGTCGGTGCTGATCTCGGGCGCCGTCGCCGCCGAGACCGCCACGGCGCTGCTGCCACTGGGCGAGCACGTGCTGCGCGGCATCGCGGCGCCCTGCGCCGTCTTCACGTTGCCGGATGTGTGAGCGGCTGGTCGCACAGCCCGTGAGCAAGGCCGCGTGGTTGTTCGCCTGCTCGATCTCGTGGCGAGGACTTTTTCACGATCGCTTTGCGGCGCAGTCCATTGCGGTCCGGCTACTTTTTCAGAGAACCGATCCCCAGTGAGCCATTGGGCGCCGATGGTTGCGGCTCGGATGGAGCCGCACTCTCGCCTTCGCTGGGGGGCGCAGCCGCTGCTTCGGCCGCGACGTCCTCGAGGAACGTCGCGGTCGGCACGAAGAACAGCGTGCCGGTGACGGCCCGGCTGAAATCCAGCAGCCGGTCATAGTTGCCGGGTGGCTTGCCGACGAACATGTTCTCCAGCATCTGCTCGATCCGGCGCGGCGAGCGGGCATAGCCGATGAAATAGGTGCCGAAGTCGCCCTTGCCGACCTCGCCGAACGGCGTGCCGGCGCGCACGATCTTCAGCTCTTCGCCCCCTTCCTCGATCGTCGTCAGGACGTTGTGTGCCGAGGTCGGCTTCACGGCGTCGTCGAGCTCGATACCGCTGAGCTTGGCCCTGCCGATGATCTTTTCCTGGTCCTCGACGGGCACTGCGTTCCATCGCTTCAGGTCATGCAGGTACTTCTGAACGATCGCGTAGCTTCCGCCGGCGAAGGCTGCGTCCTCCTCGCCGATGAGGGCGGCGTCGACGGCCGCCTGGTCGACGGGATTCTCCATGCCATCGACGAACCCGAGCAGGTCGCGATCGTCGAAGTACTGGAAGCCGTGCACCTCGTCCGCCGTGGAGACGGCGCCGCCCAGCCGCGACATGATCTGGGTCGCCAGCTCGAAGCACAGATGCATGCGCAGGGAGCGGATATGAAAGAGAATGTCCCCGGGCGTTGCGACAGCGTGATGCACGCCGCGAATTTCCTTGAACGGATGCAGTTCCTTCGGCCGCGGCGCGCCGAACAGTCGGTCCCAGGCGGCGGAGCCGAACCCCATGATGCAGGACAGCCGGCCCTCGAGGTCCCGAAAGCCGACCGCGCGCAGGAGGCCCGCCAGATCGCCGCAGAGGGCGCGCACGGCGGCGTCACAGGCCGGCCCCGCGCTCATCGTCACCACGAGGGACATGACGGCGGGTGTGGGCGGCGCGGCGACAGGTTGGGGAATCATGGATGGCACGCGTCGCTCCTACGAGTCTGTCCGGGGGAGAGTTTATCTTGCGGTTGTCGAGGCCGAAGAGAAATTTGCATGTCATGGCCATCGGGCGTTCGCCGCGCGCGCATCGGCACGCAAGGTCGTCGACTTCCTTGGCCGACAGGGAGGAGCGTCCTGCGGTGCAGGCTATTCCGGTCCGGCTTCCTTTTTCAGGGAACCGATGCCGAGCGAGCCATCGGGCTTGGACGGTGACGACTCGGATGGGGCCGCGCTCTCGCCTTCGGTGGAAGCCGCTGCCTCGGGCGCGACGTCCTCCAGGAACGTCGCGGTCGGCACGAAGAACAGCGTGCCGGTGACGGCGCGGCTGACATCCAGCAGCCGGTCATAGTTGCCGGGCGGCTTGCCGACAAACATGTTCTCGAGCATCTGCTCGATCCGTGTCGGGGTCCGGCAATAGCCGATGAAATAGGTGCCGAACTCGCCTTTGCCGACTTCGCCGAATGGCATGTTGGCGCGCATGATCTTGAGCTCGACGCCTCCTTCCTCGATGATGGTCAGGGCGTTGTGCGCATAGCTGGGCTTCGTGGCATCGTCGAGTTCGATGTCGCCGAGCTTGGTCCGGCCGACGATCTTCTCCTGCTGCTCGACGGGCACCGCATTCCACGCCGCGAGGTCGTGAAGGTACTTCTGGACGATCACGTAGCTCCCGCCGGCGAAGGCCGCGTCCTCCTCGCCAATGAGGGTGGCGTCGACGGCCGCCTGGTCCACGGGATTCTCCGTGCCATCGACGAACCCGAGCAGGTCGCGATCGTCAAAGTACTGGAAGCCGTGCACTTCGTCCGCCGTGGAGACGGCGCCATCGAGCCGCGACATGATCTGTGCCGCCAGCTCGAAGCACAGGTCCATGCGCGTAGCGCGGATATGGAAAAGGATGTCGCCCGGCGTCGCGACGGCGTGATGCACGCCGCGGATTTCCTTGAACGGGTGCAGTTCCTTCGGCCGCGGCGCGCCGAACAGGCGGTCCCAGGCGTCGGAACCGAACCCCATGATGCAGGACAACCGGCCCTCGAGGTCGCGGAACCCGATGGCGCGCAGAAGCCCGGCCAGATCGCCGCATAAGCCGCGCACGGCGGCTTCGGCCGCCGATCCCGCATTCACGGTCACCACGAGAAACATGGCGGCGCGCGTGAGCGGGGCGACGACCGGCTGCGGAATCGTGGATGGCACGCGTCGCTCCTGGGCTGATTTGTCCGGGGAAGAGTTTATCCTGTGGTTGTCGAGGGCGAAGAAAAATTTGCGTGTCGACAGCAACGCGGGAGGATCAGGATGGCGCGTATCTTCATCTCGGGCTCATCCACCGGGCTCGGCCTGATGGCCGCGGAGCTTCTCGCCGAGCAGGGGCATCGGGTGGTCCTGCACGCGCGCGACGGAACGCGCGCCGGCGATGCAGGGCGGGCGCTGCCGCAGGCCGACGCCGTCGTCGTCGGCGACCTCGAGACGATCGCCGGCGCCCGCGAGGTCGCCGCGCAGGTGAACGCGCTCGGCCGTTTCGATGCGGTCATTCACAACGCCGCCGTCGGCTACCGGGAAGGGCACCGCGTCACCGCCGACGGCCTGCCGCATGTCTTCGCGATCAATACGCTCGCCGCCTATATCCTGACGGCCGCCATCGGAAGGCCGAAGCGGCTGGTCTATCTGAGCTCGGGCCTGCACCATGGCGCACAGGCTAACCTTGACGACATCCTCTGGCGCAGGCGGCGCTGGAATGGATCGACGGCCTATGGCGAAAGCAAGCTGCACGATGTCCTGCTGGCCTTCGCCGTCGCCCGCCTGTGGCCCGACGTGCAGTCGAACGCGCTGGAGCCCGGCTGGGTGCCGACCCGGATGGGCGGCCCGGGAGCACCCGACGATATGGACCAGGCGCATCGCACGCAGGCCTGGCTGGCGGCGAGCGACGATGAAGCAGCCCGGACGACCGCCGGCTATTTCTATCACCTCAGGCCGCGCGAGCCGAACCCCGAGGCCCGCGACGTCGCGCTGCAGGACCGGCTGCTCGACATCTGCCGGGAGGTCTCGGGTGTCGAGCTGACGGCGTAGGGCTGGCGCACGCAAGAGTCATTTGTCAGCCGCACGTGCGCGGCCGAAAATGGGTCCGTCATCCGCAACCATGAAGGAGTACGCGATGGTTGGTGCAGTTCGATGGGTGGCTACGGCAGCCGTGTTGATGAATGTTCTCGCGGGCGCCACGGGCGTCGGCGCGCAAACGGTGGCGGCGCCGCAGGCCGGCAGCGCCACGGCGACGCCGGACAACGCCATCCTGATCACGGTGTTCCTCAAGCACGACCAGTCCCGCCCGCTGGGCGAGCTCAACGCACAGCTTGCCAAGCAGGGATTCTACAAGGCCTTTCCGCCGACTGGGATGGACGTGGTGAGCTGGTATGTCGCGATGGGGATCGGCCAGGTGATCACGCTGCGTCTCCCAGCGTCGCGCATCCGCGAGCTCAACCGCGTTCTCGAAGACACCGCCTGGGGGGCCTACCGGACCGAGTTCTACCCGACCTACGACTTCAAAGCCGTCGGCGTGGCAGAGCACGAGAAGGCGATAAAGATACAATAAGATCGGCTCGGCTGTTCCCGCTACGCGGGCACCTCGCCGGCAATCAGGTCAGCCAAGGTTGAAAGAGAACGCGATGTCCGACAATCGACAGGTCGTGGCGCCGGACAGTACGGCGGTACGGGTGGCCTTGTGGCGGGCGATGCACGTCCAGATCGACCCGCCGCCGCCCGTGCTCGAGGATGAAATCGGCCTCGAGCTGGTGGCGCCGGAAGACAGCTGGCGCGACCGGCCCGACATGGACCCGCGCTTCACGCGCCCCTTCCGCGCTTCCATCGTGGCGCGGGCGCGCTTCATCGAGGATCTGGTCGCGGAAAACGTCGGTCGCCGCGTCGGTCAATACGTCATCCTGGGCGCCGGTCTCGATACCTTCGCCCAACGCCGGCCGGAGATTGCCTCCCGCCTGAAAGTGTTCGAGGTCGACCCGCCGGGTCCGCAGGCGTGGAAGCGGCGGCGTCTGGTCGAACTGGGCTTCGGCGTTCCGGACTGGCTGCGGCTGGTGCCGGCCGATTTCGAAGCGGGCGACACGTGGTGGCAACGGTTGGTCGTCGCCGGTTTCGACACGGGCCAGCCGGCCGTGGTGGCCGCGAGCGGCGTCAGCATGTATCTCGCGCAGGATGCGATCACGGCCATGCTGCGCCGGGTGGCGGCGCTCGCCGCGGGCTCCACGTTCGCCATGACATTCCTGCTGCCGCTGGAATGCGCGGACCCCGAGGTGCGTCCCGGGCTCGAGCTGGCAGCCAAGGGTGCGCGCGCCAGCGGAACGCCTTTCGTCAGTTTCTTCATGCCGGCCGAGATGCTGGCCCTGGCCCGCGCAGCCGGCTTCGGAGACGCCCGGCACGTGTCGGTAGACGCGCTTGCCCGGCGCTACTTCGCGGGGCGAGCCGATGGCCTTCGACCGCCGAACAATGCCGAGGAACTGCTGGTCGCGACGACGGGGGGATGACGGCTCCTGTCCCGCTGTCATCCTGGGCGCCCCGCGAACCACAGCTTCGGATCGGCCGCCCGCACGCGCGCTTCGGGCAGGCCGAGCTCGCGGCGGACGATGTTGGTGCCCTCGACCAGCGCGACGCACTTGTAGAAGGCGATGCGCCGCGACAGGCCCTCGCGGCCGAAGCCGCAATCGGTGCTGATGACCAGCTGCTCCTGGGGGATGTATTGCAGCGCCTTGCGGATCAGCGCCGCCACGTGCTCGGCCGGTTCGACCACCGTGTTGCAATGGTTGACCACGCCGATGGCGATCTTCTTGTCGGTCTTGACGTGCTTGAAGAGCGGCAGGTCCTGGCCGTCCGAGCTGGCGCATTCGATGGTCAGGACATCGCAGGTGAGGCGCAGCAGATGGGGCAGGGCGCGCTCGTAACTCGGCACCTTCCAGTGCACGCGCTGCTGGTTGGGATTGCCCCAGCAGGTATGCACCCAGATCTCGGCGTTGACGCCGGCGAGCTGTCGGTTGAAGGCCTCGGTCTGGAATTCGAGATCGGCATCGGTGGTGCCCTCCTGCAGGGCGCGGCTGTGGTGCGGCGGCTCCTCGACCTGGATCAGCGGGCAGCCGGCATCGGCCAGCTCGCGGAACTCGGCGTTCATGATGTCGCAGAGATCGAGGATCATCGCCTTGTCGTCGGCGTAGAACTCGTTCCACAGCATCGAGGCGAGCGCCGGCGCGCAGATGGCGCCGAACTTGAGCGGCCGGTCGGTCAGGCGCTGCGCCACTTTCCAGAGCTCGGTGTATTCCAGCGGGCCGCGCGAGAGCTTCTTGCGCACCACGCCGGGCTGGTAGGCCTCCTGTACCTCCCACAGGATCTTGCCGGGGCGCAGGCCGTGGCGCGACATCCAGCCGCGCGAGGTGTCGCGGTGGCCGTCGATGCCGCCCAGCCGTTCGATGGGATAGAAGAACCACGACTTGCCGCCCACGGTGAGATCGAAACGGCTGTCGCCGTCGGTCACGATGTCGAGCCCGGCAGCTTCCTGCTCGGCGATGATGCTGGCAACCGCGTCGAGATACTGCTCGCGGAACAGCGAATCGCCCAGCGCCGACTTGAACGACCGCCCGGCCAGGCTGCGGTCGAACCACAGCGGGCGCGGGTAGGAGCCGGTGACGGTGGTGGGCAGGATCATGTCGCGCGTGACGGTGAGCACGGAGGGCCTCCCGGGGTTGGAGGCGAATGATACGGCGGCGGTCTCTCCACTGAAAGGTGGTCGACCCTGGCAGCGGATAGTGGGCGAGAGCGGACGTGCTAGTGTCGGCCCGAATGACTCGCCGTGGAAGCGCGCGCCTGCTTGCCCTCTGCCGACGGGCGATCGCCTGCGCCGGGCTGCTCTTGCTGCTGGCGGAGCCGGCACGCGCCCAAGACATCAAGCCGCCGATCCGCGGGCTGGTCTCGATGGGCGCCTATCGCTTCGTCGGCTACGGCGGCGATCCGGTCAATACGCTGGAGCCACTCGATGCCAAGCCCGGCATCTTCGGCGGGCTGGTCGTGATCGCCAGTTGGAAACAGTTGCAGCCCACGCCTGACTCGGAAATCGGTCCCAACAACGTCATCGACCGGGCGCTCGGCGAGGTCCGCGCCTACAACGACAGAAATCCCGACAAGCCGCTGGCGGTCAAGCTCAGGGTATGGGGCGGCTTCGAGGCGCCGGACTGGGCGAAGGCGCTGGGCGGTCCGCCGATCGAGACGATCTTCAACGAGAAGCCGCGCAGCGTCGGCCGTTTCTGGAGTCCGCCCTATCGGCAGGCGTGGGCCCAGCTGCAGCAGCAGCTGGCCGCGCGCTTCGACCGGCGGCCGCTGATCCGGGAGGTGGCGGTCACCGCATGCATGTCGTACACGGCCGAGCCGTTCGTCGTGCCGATGCAGGAGGGCGTGCTGACGCCGCTGCGCGCCGCGGGCTTCACCGACGCCGCCTACAGGGATTGCCTCGCGCACGCCGTTGCCGACTACGCTCCCTGGCAGCAATCGCGGCTGGTGCTGTCGGTCAATCCCCTGCGCACCGCGTTCGGGCAGGGCAACGGCGACCAGGCTTTCACCGAAGGCCTGATGCGCGGCTGCCGCCGGACGATCGGACGGCGCTGCGTGTTCGACAACCACGATCTCGACACCGACCTGCCGGGGCCGCTTTACCGGATCTACGCCACGATGAAACAGCTCGGCCCGGAGATCGAATTCCAGACCTGGCGGACGACGCCCAAGGACTTCGACGGCACGATCCGGATGGGCGTTGCCTACGGCGCGAGCTCGATCGAGCTCTACCAGGACTATGGCGGCTTCCCGCTGGTGCCGGCCGCCAGGCTCCGGCAATGGGCGGCGCTGCTCGAGCGCAACGCCGGCGTGCCGGCGCGCTGAGCGATCGTGCGCGCCGCCCGGCCCGTCGGTACCGTCACGCCGGCAGACGCCGGTCGTATTCCGTCCGCAGGCGGCTCCAGCCGTCCCAGAAGGGAGGGGGCTCCTGGCCCGACGCGCGGGCGACCAGGATGTCGAGGTGCATGTGCCAGCCGGCGCCGACCATCAGCATGGTGGTGCGGTCGGGCAGGCGGCGATGGATCAGGGTGAGCAGCACCTGGTCGCCCTTGGGCTCCAGCTCGATGGAAACCTCGCCGCTGTCGCCCCAGGTGATGACAAGCTTGCGGGGCGGATCGAGCGCGGTGATCCGGCTCTGCCTGCGGTGCTCCTCGCCGAAGCCGGGCGGCCGCTGGCCGGGCGGGTTGGTCAGCTCGTCGTTGCGCCAGACCAGCTCGAAGGATGCGCCGACCTTCATCTCCATCTGGCCCGCCGCCAGCCATTTGCGGCGCAGCTCGCTCTCCGTGAGATACGCCCAGATACGCTCGATGGGGCCGGGCATCAGCCGCTGGAGCTTCAAGGTGGTGGGCTCGGTCAGCACGCCGTAGGCGTCCCGGGTCGCGAGGTCGGTCATCGGTCGTCTCCTTTGCGGGTCGGGGATTTGGCGGCGTCCTCGTCGCGGAGGAGCCGTTCGAGCACATCCAGACGGTCGGTCCAGAAGCGCTCGTAGAAGCCCAGCCACTGGTGGGCGCTGGCGAGCGGGCCGGGGTCGAGGCGGCAGAGATGGGTGCGGCCGCGCACCTCGCGACGGATCAGTCCGGCGCTCTCCAGCGCCTTGATGTGCTTCGAGGCGGCCGCCAGCGAGATTGCGAAAGGCTGCGCCAGCTGGCCGACCGTTCGCTCGCCGCGGCTGAGGTCGCGCAGCATTTGCCGGCGCGTGGCGTCGCCCAAGGCATGAAAGACCGAATCCAGCTGAGGTGCCTGTAATTCAACCATGTGGTTGAATATAAGCACGTGGCCCTGAATTGTCAACCAGTCGGTTGAATGATCGGGCAGGCGGCCGGTCTAGGTGCCTTGATTGGCCAGCGGTGCGAGATCGCCGAGGATCGTCGGAATGAACTCGGCGACCGTGGGATGGATATGCACGGCGCGCTGCAAGACCGTGTAGGGCGCCTTGGCGTACATGGTGTCGAGCACGCAATGGATCGCTTCGTCACCGCTCGTGCCCAGGAACGACGCACCGAGGATCTGCTTCGTCTCCGCGTCGACGAGCACCTTCATGAAACCGACGGTCTCGCCCTTCTCGAAGGCGCGCGAGACATCCTCCATGGCGATCTTGCCGACAAGCGCTGGACGGCCGCTCCGTCGGACCTCCGCCTCCGTCATCCCAGCCCGGCCGAGAGGCGGGTCGGTATAGAGCGCATAGGCGACGATGCGATCGCTGACGCGCCGCCGATCGCCGTCGACGAGATTAGCCGCCACGATCTCGTAGTCGTTGTAGGACGTATGGGTGAAGGCGCCACGCCCGTTGCAATCGCCCAGCGCCCAGATGCCGGGCACATTGGTCCTGAGCTCGTCATCGACCTCGATGTAACCGCGCGCATCCCGCCTTATCCCGGCGCGGTCGAGTCCCAGATCGTCCGTGTTGGGTCGCCGTCCCGTCGCCACGAGCAGGTGGGACCCTCTGACCTCGGGAGGCCCCTGCTCGCAATCGAGCCCCATGACGATCTCGCCGTCCCGTTGCGAGACGCTGATGCATTTCGCGTTCAGGCGGAGATCGACGCCCTCGCGGGCGAGGAACGCCCCAACCGCCTGCGAAACATCCTCGTCCTCGCGCGCGATGAGGCGCGGTCCCATCTCCGCGATCGTGACGTCGCTGCCGAAGCGGCGATACATCTGGCCGAACTCGAGTCCGATGTAACTGCCGCCCACCACCAGCAGATGCCGCGGCAGGAAATCGAGGTCCACCATCGAGCTGTTGGTGAGATAGTTGACGCGGTCCAGGCCGGCGATCTCGGGCACCGCGGCGCGGCCGCCGACATTGATGAAGATCCGGTCGGCACTCAGGATTTCCGTGCCGACCGCGACCTCGCGCGGCGAGGCGAAGCGTGCGTGGCCGCGGTAGACGCGGCCGTTCTCGAGGGTCGTCATCGAGCGCTCGACGCCGCGGTTGGACAAACCGACGACGTCGTCCTTGCGCGCCTTGACGCGCTTCATGTCGACTGTAACCGCACCACCGGTACTGAACCCGTAGTCGGCGCCGCGCCGCGCCATGTGCACGGCGTAGGCGCTGGCGACCAGGGTCTTGGTGGGCGTGCATCCGGTGTTGACGCAGGTGCCGCCAAAGCGATCGCGCTCGACGATCGCGACTTTCATGCCCGCGCCCGCCAGCCGCCGCGCGAGCGACGGTCCGGCCTGTCCGGTCCCGATGATGATCGCGTCGTAGCTCGTCATCCCGTTCTCCTGTCCGCGCGTTCTGCGGCGACTTCCTGGCGCGCTCAGATCATGTAGTCGCCGCCGTTCATGTTCAGGGTGGCACCGACATAGTACGAGCCCGCGTCCGAGGCGAGCAGGACGACGGTCGGGGCGACCTCCTCGACATTGCCGAACCGGCCGATCGCCAGCTCGGCCCGCTTGGCGTCGCGCCAGGCCTGCGGGATGGCTTGCGCCAGCGGCGTGTCGATCGGGCCGGGACAGATCGCGTTCACCGTGATGCCGTCGCGCGCGACCTCGTAGGCGAGCGCCCGGGTAAAGCCGATGACGCCCGCCTTGGCGGCGCAATAATGGACCATCTGCGGCGCGCCCTTGTGGCCCAGCTGGGAGGCGGTGTTGATGATGCGTCCCCACTTCTTGCGCCGCATGGCCGGCAGGACCAGGCGGGTGCCGAGGAACACGCTGCGCAGATTGACCCGCATCATCTCGTCCCACAGGGCGATCGGCATGTCGTCGAGGAAGCTGATCGTGTCTATGCCGGCGTTGTTGCACAGGATGTCGACATCGCCCAGCGCGGCCGTGACGGCGCCGAAGGCCCCGGCCATCTCGACCTCGTCGCCGACGTCGGCAGGGGCGGCGAGGGCGCGCACGCCCAGCCGGGCCGTCTCCTCGGCCGCCGTCCGGGCGCCGGCGGCGTTGCGATCGACGATGCCGATATCGGCGCCTTCAGCCGCCAGCGCGCCCACGATCGCCCGCCCGATCCCGCTCGCCCCGCCGGTGACGAGCGCCACCTTGCCGCTCAGCTTGCCCATGGTCGTGATCCTTTCGCGTTGTGCGGCAACGTCGGCGAGACCATCCGCTTGCCGTGACGGTCTGCGCGCGAGATGCTACGATTTATGCCATCGGCAGGTTCAGCGGGGAACTCATGTCGGGCAAGCTCACGCGCATCTTGCATATGGCGGTTGCCGCCTTGCTTGCTTCGGCCGGCGCGGCGCGGGCCGATTCCGGCCTGGGGCCGGCCGACGCGGAAAAGACGCTCGGCAACTTGAAGTACATATGCGTGCTGCAGTCGCTGTGTCCGCTCAGCGCCGTGAATTACGACACGCTGAAGCGCGCCATCGCCGGCCAGCGCGACAACCAGTTCCTGCTCGGCTTGAACCTGATCAATGGTTCGGGCGTGCCGACGGATCGCATGGCCGGCATGGCATGGGTCGTGAAAGCGGCGGAGGCCGGCGCACCGCTGGCCGTGAGCTACGTCGAGAACAAGCTGCAGAATGGCGAGAACATCGAGATCGACGAGACCAAGGCCGCGACGATCCTGAAGAGGCAGGCGGACTCGGGCGACATCGAGTCGATGCGGGTGCTGGCGCCGATGATGATCCGCGGCCGCGGCACGGCGCAGGACCCGAAGGCCGGCATCGCGCTGCTGCTCAAGGCCGCCGGGCGGGGCAAGGGCGGCGACATAGAATACCAGATCGCCGATCTCTACCTCATCGGCACCAATGGGCTGGCGGCGGACCATGAAGAAGGCATGAAGTGGTATGGGATCGCCGCCGGCCACGGCAACGTCCGGGCGATGGCGACGCTGGCCGGCCTGTGGGAGAACGAGCCGCTGATGGACATGCGCAAGCTCCTGGAGACCGGGCGGATCCCCGAGCAGACTTTCAAGCGCGATATCGTGCAGAGCTATTGCTGGCGTATGCGCGCGGCCCTGATGGGCGATTCGCTGGCGCACTACGAACTCGCCCTGATGCGCAGCCGCCGCAATTCTGACAGTCGCGGCAATGTCATCGAGCCCGACCTGATCCAGGCGGATTTCTGGTTCCGTCTCGGGGCGCGCGATCGCGAATACGACAATTCGCAGGTCCGCGGCGCGATCGAGCCGAAGCTGACGACGGCCCAGCTCGATCAGGTCAAGAAAATGGTGGCCGACTGGCACAAGCTCGATTTCGAGCAGATGAAGGCGACCCCGATCGCGATTCCCGGCGACGAGCGGCGGACCTGCCCGCCGATGACGTAGGCCGCCGATGGCGTCGGCGATCGTCGGCTACGCGACCGGCGGCACATCGTGCCTGGCGACCATGCCCTCGAGCGCCTTCGAGGGCGCCGGATAGCGCGCCATCACCAGGGGATCGTGGCCTGGAATGATGTGCTGCGGCGATTCGGCCAAGGCGCGCAGCCTATCGTAGCCTTCGACCATCTCGCCGACATGGAACGCCGTCGGGAAGACCCGGCCGGTCTCCATATGCTCGTAGTAGTGACTGGTGTCGGATGCCAGCACGACCCAGCCGCGTTCCGTCGCGACCCGCACGCATTGCCGGGCGCGCCACGAGGGGTCGATGGTTCTTTACGGTCGCCGTCCCTGGGCGCGCCGCTTCGGGGACTTCGCCAGCTCCGAAATGCGCGACGGGCTGATCGTTATCGACGGGAACTGATCTTCGGTCGAGAGCTTGGCCGCCAAGGCCGGTTTGCCCTTCGAGGCGAAATAGTGCTCGAGGTGCTTGGAAATCTGCGTGCGCATGAACGCCGTGGCCTGCGCCGGGTCCTGGATGTCCTTGGTGCGCAGCGTGTTGCGTTGGCTGGGATGGGGATCGAGATTGACCGATCCGTTGAGAAGCTCGCGCTGCATCGCATCCAGATTGTCGGGCTGCGGCGGCACGGAAAGGTCGGGCGTCGTCGTCCGCCAGCTGTGCTTGCCGTTGTCGACCAGGTACTGCTTGGTGAGCTTGTTGGCCTTGGCGTCACGCTGGGTCAGGAAGCCGCCGGGCAAATTCAGGGCTTCGATGACCGAGCCGACGATCGTCGAATGGCTGTAGACGGTCGAGTCGACGGCCGGCTCGAACCAGGGCGAGACCAGGATCGCGGGCACCCGGAGGCCCAGCCGCTTGAAGTCGAAGGGCACCAGGAAGCTCTGGTCGGTGCGTCCGGCGATGCCGTCCGGCGACACCGTCGCGGGCGGCGGCACGTGGTCGTAGTAGCCGCCGTGCTCGTCGAACAGGACGATGAGCAACGTCTTCTTCCAGACATCGGGGTTCGCGCGCAGGGCGCCGTAGACGTCGGCCACCAGCTTCTCGGCCGGTCGCACATCGGCGGGGGCGTGCATGCTGTTCACCGGTTGCTGCGCCGATCCGAGAAATGCCGGCGTGATGAAGGAGTAGGTCGGCAGGCTGTCGCCGGCGACGTCGCCCACGAAGTTGGCGCCGAACAGCACGTGGTTGGTCGCATCCTTCTTGAGGTAGGGGTAGAGCTCGACGATGTCGTCCTGGTCATGATAGTAGCTGCGCCACGACAGGTTCGGCTTGGCATTGATGCGGTCGTACAGCGTCTTGCAGGTGAAGTCCGGCTTCCAGTTGGCGTTGTAGGTGTAGCCCTGCGACGTGGCCGCATGCATGAAGGCGCGATTGGGCATGGTCGGGCCCGGCACGTCGGCGAACCAGCGGTCGCACAGCACGAAGTTCTTCGCCAAGGTCGACAGCACCGGGAGCTGCACTGGATCGAAGCAGTTCATCGCCTGCTGCAATTCGCTGTTCGTGGGCGCGCGCTTGAGGTCGTACTGCAGCGCCGTGCGGAACGACGCGACGAAGCCGTTGAGCGGCGGCGTTTGGGCGGCGACGGCAGGCGTCGGCTTGGTGACGCCGAACAGCTGCATGTTGGTTTCCTTGAGGCTGTGCGAGGGTCCTTGGCCGATCGCGGTGTAGTCGCCGCCCTCGCGCGAGGAGAATGCCGGGCTGGTCTTGTCGCCGGGCTTCAGATAGTTGATCGCGCCGCCCTTCAGCCCGTCGCCGATGCCGAGATAGCCGAACAAATGGTCGAAGGACCGGTTCTCAAGCATGAGAACGACAAAGTGATCGAACAGTAATTTGGCCATGGTCCGCCCCCCTTGAGATCGCATCGTCCCGAACGAATCGCTGCGTGATTGCGAGTCTCGATACTCTACGCGCCAGACTTGCATATCTCAATAGTAGAACAATCGGTGATGGACGATCGGGCGGGCGTGAGGAACGTTGCAAAATTTTGACTGCGCGTCTTTCTGACGCCTACCAACGGCACCTACCCGGATCCCTGGGATCCGACGGTCTTCCATTTGATCCTGAGGGTCGAATTTCCCGTTGGCGCTCCAAGCGTCGCCCGCGTCGTGGAGGCCTTCTGACGATCGCCGACGACGAACCCGAAGGGTCGAGCCTATGCTGCGATTCTCCCCGCCCAGGCAGCGGCAGCCCGCGCGGCAGTCTCGAGATGATCGGCCGCCGAAAAGCCCGATATGCTCTTGCGCGGCTTCAGGTCGTGATCGCCATCCTCCAGCCAGAGGATTTTTATGGTTTTAGACAGCGCGTAAGTCGAAACCTCCGCGCGGCTGCCGAAGGGGTCGCGCGTTCCCTGCACGATGAGAGCCGGTGTCTTCAGCTTCACAAGATGAGCGGTTCGCAGCTGCTCGGGCCTGCCGGGCGGGTGGAAGGGATAGCCGAGGCACAACAGGCCGGCGATGCGGCCGGCGGCATGAAGATCGTCGGCGATCATGCTGGCGATCCGCCCGCCCATCGACTTACCGCCGATGATCAGCGGGCCTTTGGCTTTGAGCGCGTCGATCGCGGCGAGGTATTCCGGACCGAGCTTTTCGGCGCGGGGTGGGGGCTTGCGGACGACCGAGTGGCGGCGGGCGGCCATGTACTCGAATTCGAAGCGCGCGACGCGGAAGCCCACTTCCGCCAACGCCTTCGCGGCAGCCGTCATCGTCGGGGTATCCATCGGGCCGCCGGCGCCGTGCGCCAGCAGGATCGTGCATTCCGCCCGGGCCGGGCCATCGACGAGGAATTTGGTCGCCATCGGACTCAATGCGCGTGCTGATGGCCGCGACCGTGTGAGGCCGCCCTGGCTTTCAGCTCGGCGTGAAAACGACCCATCTCGCCAAACAGCTGCAGAACGTTGAGCGGCTCCGTTGCCCCGAACTCGCGGTAGAGCGAGGCGACGTTGACCACGATGCGCTCGGGATCGCCCCAGCCGGCGAAGCGGTCGAGCGCGATGTCGCGCGCGGCGGCCGCGACCGGCATGCCGGCATCGAAGCGCTTGCGCGCCTCTTGCTTGACGTAGAGGAGGTAGTCCTTCATCGCCTGCACGCCGCGCTTGTCGGTGATGGGGCCGTGGCCCGGCACCACGGTCTCGACGTCCCAGGCGAGGATGCGGTCGCAGGCGGCCACCCAGTTGTCGACCGGGCCGGCCCACAGCACGGGGTGGCCCTCGACGAACAGGATGTCGCCGGTGAAGACGGTGCGGTCCTGCGGCACGTGCACCAGGACGTCGCCCCGCGTATGCGCCGGCCCGACATTCTTGAGCAGCACCTCCTTGTCGCCGACTTTGAGCTTCAGCTCGTCCTCGAAGACCCGCGTCGGCGGCGTGTTCTTGACGTGGTCCCATTTGAACTTGCTGCCCATCACTTCATGGAGGAAGGCGCCGGCTTCGCCGAGCTGGCGCCAGTTGCGCTGCATGGCCGCCAGCTCCTCGGCCGGCCGCTCCTTCATCTCCTCGGCGCAGGCGCGCGAGGCGATGATCTCGGCGCCCGCTAGAAGCTGGTTGCCGAAGGTGTGGTCGCCGTTGGCATGGGTGTTGACCAGGCGGCCGATCGACTTCGCTGCCGGCACCGAAGTCCGCATCTGGCCCAGCATCTCGCCGGTCAACGCAAGGTCGAACAGCGTGTCGACCAGCAGCGTCTGGTCGCCATCGACGATCAGGCCGGCGTTGCTCCACCCCCAACTGCCGTCGGGTTGCAGGTACGCAAAACAGCCGGTGCCGAGATCGTGCAGCCCCTTGGTGTACTGCCATTTCGACATATCGCCCTCCCGCGGCGGCTTTCCGCCCGGCCTCAGACCTTGACCGTCGAGGCCCGGTAGATCTCGTCGATGGAACTTGCCAGCGCCGCGTCGAACTCGGCGTCGCTCATCGAACGGTTGAGGCCTTCGGTCAGGGCGCGCGAAAAGCTCGCGATCATGCCGTGGTTGCGGGCGAGGCGCTGGCAGGCATCGGCCCGCGTGTAGCCGCCCGACAGGGCCACGACCCGCGCCACTCTCTTGTGGTTGATCAGCGACGAATAGAAATCCGGGACCTCGGGCAGGGTGAGCTTGAGCATCACCTGCCTGTCCGCCGGCAGGGCGTCGAGTCCCTTGATCAGTTCGGCGCGGAGAAGGGTTTCGGCGCCGGCCTTGTCGGGACTCTTGATCGAGATTTCCGGCTCGAGAATCGGCATCAGCCCGTGCGCGGCGATCTGCGCGCCAACCTCGAATTGCTGGGCGGCGATCGCCGCGATGCCTGCTTTCGAGGGCAGGTTGATGACCGAGCGCATCTTGGTACCGAAGATGCCGAGCTTGACGGCGCGGGCGAGCAGAGGATCGAGCCCCGGCATCGGCTTCATCAGGCTGACGCCGTCCTTCTCGGCCTCGAGACCCTTGTCGACCTTCAGGAAGGGCACGACGCCGCGATCCTCCCACAGGAAAGCGGCGACCGGTTTCCCGCGCACCGCGCCGTCCATCGTGGCTTCGAACAGGATGGCCGCGACGATCCTGGCGCCGGTGAAGGCGGGCGCCGTCATGATGCGCACGCGCATCTCGTGCATAAGCCGGAACATCTCGGCATCGCCGCTGTAGGCGCTGTCCGGAATGCCGTAGAGGCGAAGCGCGCCGGGTGTCGACCCGCCGCTCTGGTCAAGAGCTGCGATGAAGCCGCCCTTGCTGGAGATCTGCGTCCGCATATTGTCATTGGCCATGATTCTCACCTCATCCCTGATGGCCCTCGGGCCGTAAAACCACATCAACTAATTGGATAATCCGCGCAAGCGGGTTTGAGCGCTCCATAGCTTTTCCGAAACCCATCGTCCGCGGCAAAGCATCACCCCCGAAGCAATTCGGCCGGGCAGGGATTGTATGCCGCGCTGCAATCTTTATCGTTTAGCCGGTGGGACGCTGCGCACACAAGCGATGCGGGACCTGCAAGCCAGGAGGAAAGCATTCAATGAGTGACAAGATCAGGCTAACCACGCCGCGCCGCAAGTTCCTGACCGCGACTGCGGCATTGGGCGGCCTGCAGCTTACCAGCCCCTTCATTATCAAGGCTCGCGGCGAGACCCCCGTCAAAATCGGCTTCATCGATCCGATCACCGGCAGCCTGTCCGCCCTGGCGGTCAGCGAAGTCGAAGGCGCGAAGTGGACGGTCGAGCAGATGAACAAGAAGGGCGGCATTCTCGGGCGGCCCGTCGAGCTTCTGGTCGAGGACAGCGCCAACGACACCGGCACCGGCGTGCAAAAGGCCCACAAACTGATCGAGCGCGACAACGTCGACATCATCATGGGCGACGTCAACTCCGGCATCGCCTACGCCATCATGGGCGTGACCAGCGACAAGAAGGTGTTCCACATCGTCCCCGGCGGACACACCGACCCGATCACCGGCAAGGATTGCAAGTGGAACACCTTCCGCACCTGCAATACCACCGCGATGGACGCCGCCGCGGTCACCGGCGAGCTGGTGAAGCGCTTCGGCAAGAAGTGGTTCTTCATCACGCCCGACTATGCCTACGGGCAGACGCTGCAGGCCAACTTCGTCAAGAACCTGACCGCGCTGGGCGGCACCTGGCAGGGCGACATGCTGCCGATCGCCAGCTCCGACTTCTCGGCAACGCTGATCAAGGCCAAGGCCTACAAGCCGGACGTGCTGCTGAACAACATGGGCGGTTCGGCGCAGATCAACTGCATGAAGCAATTCGTGCAGTTCGGCATGAACAAGGACATGGCGCTGGGTGGCGCGCTCTTCGAGATCGAGTCGGTGCGCTCCGTGCCGAAGGAAGCCCAGGCCGGCTGGTGGTGCATGGAATGGTACTGGAACCAGCCGGACGTGCCGTTGGTGAAGCAGTTCGTCGATGCGATTTCCCCGGCGATTGGCGGCAAAAAGCCGACGGCGCGGCACTGGATGTCCTATGTCTCGCTGCACGCCGCGCGCCTGGCGGCGGAAACCGCGAAATCGCTCGACGCGGTGAAGATGGCGCATGCGCTCTCCGATCTGGAGCTTCCGCCGGAGGTGGCGCTGATGCCGGGCAAGATAAAGTATCGCGCCGGCGATCATCAGCTCATGAGCGACATCTTCGTCGGTCAGGTGCATCCGCCGGGCCCCGGCGGTCCCGACGATCTTTTTAAGATCGAGTCGACGGTCACGGGCGAGCAAGCCGCCGGATCCGTCGAATCAACGGGCTGCAAGATCACCTGGCCCTCGTAGGCCCCAGGCGATACGCCGCGCGGGACGACCGCGCGGCGTAATTCTTCGTCCTCCAGTTCCCGGTCTGGCACATGCTGCAACTCGTCTTGTTCAACCTCACCAACGGGTTGATCGTTGGTGCTTTTTACGTGCTTATGGCGCTTGGCCTCTCGCTGATTATCAATCTCAGCAACGTGGTGAATTTCGCGCACGGCAACTTCCTCGCCATCGGCGGCTATCTCGCCTTCACGCTCACGCCCTATCTCGGCTTCTGGGGCGCGCTGCTGGTATCGCCCTTCCTGACCGCGATCTTCGGCTACATCATCGAGAAGCTGCTGATCCGGCATGTCTATGCCCGCAACCATATCTACAGCCTGCTGCTGACGTTCGGTCTCGGCTTCATCCTGCAGGACGCCTGCCGCTTCATCTGGGGGCCGAGTCCGCTGCCTCTGGGAATTCCCGATATCCTGTCGCTGCCGATCACGGCCGATTTGTTCTTCATCACCTGGTACCGGGTGTTCATGGTCGTCGTCGTCATCGTTGCGGTCGCCGGCTTGTTCGCCTTCCTGCGCTACACGCGGGTCGGCATGCGCATCCGGGCGGGAACGCTCGACCTCGACACGGTGTCGGCGCTGGGCGTCAACGTCGCGGCGCTGCGGTCCTACAACTTCGCCGTCGGCAGCTTCCTCGCGGGCCTCGCGGGCGTGTTGGCCGCCGGCCAGATCGGGCTCAACCCCAACATGGGTGACGACCTGATCATGCCGAGCTTCATCGCCATCATCGTCGGCGGCGTCGGCAGCCTGACCGGCACGCTGCTGGGCGGCCTGCTGATCGGCGTCGCCTCGGCGCTGACCACGGTCGTCTACCCCGCCGGGGCCGAAGCGGTGATCTACATCATCATGGCGCTGGTCCTGCTGATCCGCCCGCGCGGACTTCTCGGCGAGGAGGGGATGCTGACATGAGCACGCCCCTGGCGACCGCGCCATCGCCGGCCGCGCGGCCGTGGCGCCAGCTTCTCATCATCTGGGCGCTCCTCCTGACGGTGCCGTTGTGGCTGCCCCTGTTGGGCGGCTACACGGCGATGGCGGGCCGCGTGCTGGTCTTCGCGCTCGCCGCGATGAGCTTCAACATGCTGCTGGGTTTCACCGGCGTGATGAGCTTCGGCCATGCCGCCTATTTCGGGCTGGGCGCCTACGGCGCGGGCCTGTGCCTGAAATTCGTGGCGGCCTCCACCCCCCTGGCCATGTTGGCGGGCACGCTCTTGGGCGGCATCGCCGGCACCTTGTTCGGCCTGCTGTTGGTCCGTCGCCGCGGGGTCTATTTCGCCATGGTGACCATCGCCTTCGGGCAGGTGTGTTTCTACATCGCCTACAAGTGGGACGATCTTACCGGCGGCTATGACGGGTTGCGCGGCTTCGCGCGCGCGCCGATCGATCTCGGCTTCGCTACGCTCGACATCGCCAACAACGGAACCCTGTTCTATTTCTTCATCCTGCTGGTCTTCGGCCTGGCCGTCGGCCTGCAGGCGCTGGTCCTGGGGTCGCCCTTCGGACGAACCCTGCTGGCGATCCGCGAGAACGAGCGCCGCGCCCGCTTTCTCGGCCTGCCGGTGGAACGGCACATCTGGCTGTCCTTCTCCATCTCGTGCTTCTTCACCGCTTTGGCCGGCAGCCTTTATGCGCTGCTCAACAACTTCGCCGATCCGCTGGGCCTGAACTACATCATGTCCGGCAATATCGTGATGATCACGGTCATGGGCGGCATGCGCACCTTCTGGGGACCGCTGGTCGGCGCCGTGCTGTTCGTGATGCTGCAGGATTACGTCTCGTCGATGACCACCAATTGGATGTTCTTCGTCGGCATGACATTCGTCCTCGTCGTGCTGTTCTTTCCGCGTGGCCTGATGGGCATGCTGAAGAGGAAGGCCGAAGCGTGAGCACGACGGCACCCAAGCTCGAGGTGCACAACGCCTCCAAGAACTTCGGCAACCTGCGGGCCGTGTCCGACGTGTCGATGCGCGTCGAGAGCGGCGAGCTGCGCGCGATCATCGGGCCGAACGGCGCCGGCAAGACCACGTTCTTCAACCTGATCACCGGGTTTTTCCCGCCCTCGTCGGGTGACATCCTGCTGGATGGCCGGAACATCAACGGCGTCCCGGCCGCCGGCAGGGTCAAGATGGGCATGGGCCGCACCTTCCAGATCACCGAGATCTTCCCGGAACTGACGGTGCGGGAAAACACCCGGATCGCGGTGGAAACGGGTCTGGGCTTCAGCCTGCGCGCCTGGCTGACGGGCGCCGACAAGCAGCGCGTCGCCGCCGCGTCCGACGAAGTGATGGGGCTGGCCAACCTGACCTCCAAGGCCGATCGTCTGGTCGGCGAGCTGTCGCACGGCGACCAGCGGGCGACGGAGATCGCCATGGCGCTGGCGCTCAAGCCCAGCCTGCTGCTGCTCGATGAGCCGACGGCCGGCATGGGCGACGAGGAGACCTACCAGATCACCGGCCTGATCCGCCGCCTGCATCGTGATTCGAAATACACGATCGTCCTGATCGAGCATGACATGCGTGTGGTTTTCCACCTGGCCGACCACATCTCGGTCCTGGCCGAGGGCCGGCTGCTGGCCGAAGGCACGCCGGAGGAAATCGGCGCCAACGAGCACGTCCAGAACGCCTACCTGGGAAAAGCCGAATGAACGCCATCGAGGTCAGCCGGCTCAACACCTTCTACGGCAAGAGCCATATCCTGCATGACGTTTCCCTGGTCGCCGAGGAGGGCAGCATCACGACGTTGCTGGGCCGCAACGGCGCCGGCAAGACCACGATGATGCGCAGCATCATGGGGCTGACGCCGGCCCGGTCCGGCTCCATCCAGGTGTTCGGCACCGAAGCGGCGAAGCTCGCGCCCTATCAGGTGTCGCGGCTGAGGGTCGGCTACGTGCCGGAAGGGCGGCGTGTCTTCGCCAACCTCACCGTCGAGGACAATCTGAAGGTGCCGCAGGGCGTCGCGGGACCCTTCGATATCCCGCGTATCTACGCGCTGTTCCCGCGGCTGGAGGAGCGCAAGATGAATCGTGGCCGGCAATTGTCGGGCGGTGAGCAGGAGATGCTGTCGATCGCCCGCGCCTTGCTGCTGAACCCGAAGGTGCTGATCCTGGACGAGCCCTCGCAGGGGCTGGCGCCGCTGATCGTCAAGGACGTGTTCCGCATCGTCACCACCATGAAGCAGGAGGGCATGACGGTCCTCATCGTGGAACAGAACGTGCGCATGGCGCTCGACATTGCCGATACCGCCTACGTGCTCGATCATGGCATCGTGGTGCATCACGGGCCGGCCGCCGTGCTGGCTGCGGACGAGGGGTTGATGCAGTCGCTGGCGGGCGCCTCGGCCGAGGAATGGGACCTCGACAAGGCCTGACTCGTCATCGAGAGGCGGCATGAAGGTCGGACGGAAAGAGCTGAGCGGATGACCCGGCTTCGCGTGGCTCTGCGGGTGCCGGTCGGGCGGCCCTTGCCCGACATTGCCGATTTCGTCGTCCGCTGCGAAGACGCGGGCTTCGACGGGGTCGGCGTCCACGACCATCCGTCCAGCGGCCGGGATGCCTACCTGGCCTTGGCGCTGGCGGCTCGGGCGACGCAGCGGATAAGACTGTTTCCTGCCACCTCGAGTCCCATGGTTCGCCATCCGCTGGTTCTGGCCTCGCTCGCGCACAGCTTGGAAGAAATAGCGCCTGGCCGCACCTGCCTCACCGTGGCGCCCGGCTTCATCTCGACGCGCAGCGTCGGCAAGCCGCGCGCCGGGGTGGCTTTCATGCGCGACGCGATCGTCGATCTCCGCCGGCTTCTGGCCGGGGAAGAAGTCGGGTTCGGTCCGACGTCGACCCGCCTCAGGAACCGAAGTGCGCCGCCGACGCCGGTGTATCTGCTGGCGGCCGGTCCGCGCATGATCGAACTCGCCGGCGAAGTGGCCGATGGCGCCTTTCTCATGGTCGGCCTGCATCCGGCAGCGATCCGCGCGGCCTTGCGCCACCTCGAGGAAGGGGCGAGGCGGGCCGGCCGCTCCCTGGCGGGGTTTCCGGTGACGTTCGTGGTCACGCTCGGTCTCGGCTCCGATGCCGAGGTGGGCGCGCGCTGGGTCAGGAGCTGGGTCGCGCCCGGCCAGCCCTTCCTCGCTTATCCGAGCGTCGCGAATCTGCGCTGGCTGGGGGAAGCCGGTTTCGACATCGCCGAATCGCACGACCCGGCCGCCATCCCGGAGGACCAGGCGCGACGGATTGCCGATGCGTTCGGCCTGTTCGGCTCGCCGGAACGCTGTGCAGAGCGGCTGCTGCAGGCGCGCGAGGAGGCCGGCGTCGAGGATGTCTTCCTGTTTCCGGCGCACGATCTTGCCGGCGGCTACACCATGCCGGAAGCCGAGGTCGAGGCCTTCGCGCGAATCATCCGCCCGCGGCTTGCCGGCTGAAGGCCGTATCGACGCGGGTTCAGTCGGCTGTCGTCTCGACCATCAGGATATCGAGCAGGAACGAGCCGTCGGCTTCGATCGCGAAATGCGCCCTTGTCTCCGACGAGGCGGCGGTCTGCAGTGCCCGGATCGCCCGGATGTTCTCGTCGGGTGTGCGCATGCGGGCCGTCCAGACGGGAAAGTCCATGCGCAGCCGCCATGTCCGGCAGCCGGCCAGCGCGAAGCCCGCATGGGCGAGGGCGGCGGTCCATTGCGAGGCCGTGTAGTCGCGGACATGCGAGGTGTCGCGCAGCAGTTCGACGGCCTGGAGATGGGTGTCGAACAGGGCAGGGCCGGCCGAATGGACGTCGATGAAGACGGCGCGCGCGCCGGGTTTCAGCACCCGGCGCGCCTCGCCGAGGCCGCCTTGGAAGTCGCGCCAATGATGGGCCGAAAACCGGCAGGCCAGGAAATCGAAGCAGCCGTCGTCGAACGGCAAGTGCTCGGCCGGCGCCTGGACCGTCTCGATATTGGCAAGACCTCGCTCGCGCGCCGCGGCGGCCACGGCATCGAGCATGTCGCGCGATAGATCCGATGCCGTGACGGTGCCGGCATGGCGCGCCATCAGATAGGAGACGTGACCGCCGCCGGTGCCGAGATCGAGCGCGTGCGCGGGGCGCAGTTCGCGCACGATCGCTTCCAGCGCGTCGAGGTCGGCGCCCTGAGCGTGAACGGCGCTTTCGACATAGGCCTTGGCGCGCGGCCCGAACTGGGCCTCGACCACATTCTCGTGCACTCTCTCCATCGCTCTGCTCCTGGTGTCGATCGCGCAACGCTACTTCAGTCCCAGCTGGCGCGCGATGAGATTGTCCACGAAGCGCTTCGGCAACGTGGTGGCCATCAGGTTCTGGACCGGATTGGGCGCCACTGTATAGCGGGTCTTCGGGTTCGACAGGGTAAGGGCAGCCTTGACCGTTTCGCCCAGCTTCTCCACGGGCAGGCCTTTGCGGCCATTGGCGATCATGAAGGCCTTCAGCTTCTTCAGCGCCGGCGCATAGGGCGTGTCGGCGAAGGGCGCCAGATCCAGGGCATCCGCCTTGTCCCAGATCGGTGTCGCCACGGCGCCGGGGGCGACGATGATCACGTCGATGCCGAACGGCATGAGCTCGCGGCGCAGCGATTCGGACATCCCTTCGAGCGCGAATTTCGACGCGCTGTAGGCGCCGAGGAACGGCATCGCGTTCTTTCCGCCGACCGAAGAGATCATCACGATGCGCCCGGGGGCACCCTGGCGCGAGCGGTCGACGCCGAGCAGCGGCGCGAAGGCCTGTGTCACGATCAACTGGGCGGTGACGTTGACCGTGAGCTGATGTTCGAAGTCGTCGGTCTTGAGATAGAGCAGCGGTCCCGGCACGGCAATGCCGGCATTGTTGACGAGCCCGGACAAGGTCTCGCCGCCGAGCGCTGCTTCTACCTGCTTGGCGGCCGCGGCTACCGCCGCTTCGTCCGTCACGTCGAAGAGGAGCGGCGTGAAGGTCGGGCCGAACTCCTGCGACAGACGATCGGCATCGGCCTGTCTACGCACACTGCCGAAAACCCGTGATCCGCTCGCGATCAGGACTTTTACGCAGCCCCAACCGATGCCGGTGGACGCGCCGGTCACGACGACAGTCTTCATCGACGGACTCCCTGCGAACGTGCCGGGCGATGCGGAACGACGCGCGGATCCGATGGTAGATCAGCAGGGAGGGGCGATCCAGCGCCGGCGGGACGGCCGGACGCCGATCACCGCCGAAGGCGCGCCACTGCCGCGGTGGCGCGCCCCGGCAGCTCAGCCCTTTTTGCTGATGACCGCTTCGAGATACTCGCTGGGCAGGACCAGCGTGCCGTCCTTGGCGACATTGTTCTCGTCGAGCAGGCTGTAGAGATCCTTCTCGAGCGCCTGGCGCGCCTCGGGACTGAGCGCGGCAAAGGCCTTCAGCACCGGGCCGTAATAGTCGCGGAAAATTTCCAGCCAATGGGCGGGCGACTTGTAGCGGAAGACAAAGTTCCGGCTTTCCGCCGCGACCACCGCCTGCGACCCGAACAAGGCATCGAGGCGCGCCTTGGTGCCCCACAGCGACGGCGGCGCCACCCCGGCGACCGGAGGTACGTATTTGCCGAGAACCCTGAACATCTGGCCGATGAAGCTCTCCGGCGTCCAGTTCGCCAGGCCGATCTTTCCGCCTGGCCGGCAGACGCGCAGCAGTTCGCGGGCGGCCTTGTCCTGGTTGGGCGTGAACATGACGCCGAAGGTCGACAGAACGACGTCGAAGCTCGCATCAGCGAAGGGCAGCGCCTCCGCGTCGGCTTCCTGGAAAGTGACCGGCAGGCGGTCGGCTTCGGCGCGCCGGCGTCCGCCTTCGAGCAGGGCTGCGACATAGTCCGTCGACACGACGTCGGCGAAGCGGCGGGCGGCGGCCAGCGTCGCATTGCCGTTGCCGGCAGCGACGTCGAGGACGCGCTGGTTGCTGCGCAGGTCGACGGCCTCGCAGAGGGTTTCGCCCACGATCTGCAGCGTCGTGCCGACGACGGCGTAGTCGCCCGAGCCCCAGGCAAGCTGCTGGCGGCCC
>Ga0210402_10001015_pt1 | contig 29855 bp, 23 predicted proteins | sample IncBWC7MmetaG_FD_161055 | JGI IMG/M metagenome (GOLD analysis project Ga0210402, IMG submission 161055) | Forest soil microbial communities from Barre Woods Harvard Forest LTER site, Petersham, Massachusetts, United States - Inc-BW-C-7-M | ecosystem: Environmental > Terrestrial > Soil >...
TCTTCAGACCCAACGCGATCAGGTAATCCTCCGGAATGCGGTGCAGTTGCTTCGAACTTTCTACGGCATCGGCGAACGGCTTGGCTCGATGTTCGACGACGCCGAATGTGCCGCCGGGTTTGAGCACCTCGAACACCGCTTTGAACACGGCGTCCAGCGTCGCCGGGCTGTCGTTGAGCCAATCATGGGTACTGCGGAAGGTGAGCACCATGTTGGCGGAATTTTGTGCGCCCAGCGCCACATTGAGCGGTGGCTTGAAGGGGACGATCTTCACGATGTGCCCGAAGACTGAATTGTCCTTGATCCTCTGCTCGATATTTGGCGATGCAGCCTCGATCAAGTGGCCGTTTGCGGCCAAGAAAGGAGCGAGGATTTCCGTGTACCAACCGCCGCCGGGCGCCAGCTCGATCACCGTCATGTTCGTCTGGATCCCAAAAAACTGCAGCGTTTGGACCGGGTGGCGGTAGCGGTCGCGCTCCCGGTGCTCCGCTGAGCGCCAGTCCCCGTCGACCGCCTTCTGCAACTTCGCCGAGGTATCTTCAGTGGACACGCGAGGTGCCGCGCCGGCAGCGGCAGCGAACAACAATGCGCTGGAAAGCCAGATACTCCAAGTGCGGACGTAAGGGAACATGCTGCGACCCCTTTAACGAAGAGCCAAAGACTACGCCCTATGTATATCGCCAGCAATGGGCGGCACTCCGGGAGTGGAAGGGATTGAGTGATCATAGGCGCGATGGCCGGAGTCCGGCCGGCGAGTCGAAGTCACGTCTTTGACTCGCCGGCCTCCTTAACGGCTCCGCGAGGCACGAGCGGAGACGAGGCTTTAAAATCGGGCGCCGCGCCTAGGCGGCGCCCGAAAACATCACGTGACGATGCGGCCGTGTGCACGAGCCTCGTCAGCGTAGGTAGAGAGGGCTTTATCCGCGTCGAAATGCAGATCGCGCTCGATGGGAAGGCCAAGTGGGCCACGCAGTTCGCGGATCTCGCGCATGCAGACGAAGCCAATTTCTGGCGTTCCCAGTCCTAAGTCGCAGAGTCCGTAGGCGATGTCATCGTTCCCGAGTTCTGTCAGGAGCCAGGTGCATTGTGCGTCGGGCGTAAAGAGTTTGACGACGGGTTTGAAATCGATGTCGGAGTGGCCGGCGTCGTTGTTGTTGATTTGCTCCTGGCAGTTGGCGAGGAGCTTTTCGGTCTGTTTTTGAGTGAAGAGTGTCATTGAGAGGTTCCTTTTAGATACGGACCCCATTGGTCCGGTCACAAAGACCCCCGGACCAATGGGGTCCGAGAAGGAACCGGTGACACTTGTAGCGAAATGGGAAGCGGACTTGCCGCATGGATGTGGCAACGGACGAAAGGACGTGAGGCGAGTCGGGCCCGCACGCCTGACTCGCCGGTGCCGGGCGATTGCAGGGATAGCTCGAGCAGCCCGGCAAGACGGAGAACATCCGGTCACGAGGCCCCAGGCCATGAGGGTCCGCGAGGAACCGATCGACACTCATCACAAGACGCGATACCACATTGCATAGGGAGCAGAAGGTGGCAGTGGGCGTGACAGCGGCTTTGCGCTGGCGCTACCGGTGCTACCGAAACGTCGGAGTCAGACGCCGGATGCCGGGCGAGGAAAGGGTGAGCCGCACGCCGGCGAACGCCGCAATAGGAAGTTGCGGCCGGACCGCAAGCGGAGCAGGATAGCGGAGTGAAGCGGGACGAACGGCCCCGTCAGACGAAGAACATCCAAGGACAGGAAGCTCCCATCGTGATTCATTCCATGACCACCTCGACGCACGCCGACGCGCCGCGGGGTATGAGATTCCCATATTCCTTGAACCGATTGAATGTCGCGACGTCGCGCGCGAAGGCGTTGAGCATTTTGGTTTGTTCTTCTCAGCTCTTTGAGCCTGAATGTCACACACCCGAGCATATGCGCATGCCAAATGCCTTCTGTCGATATCTCGAGCTCGCGAGGGAATTGTGAATACGGAGCGAATTTGCGACAGGATGTCGCAACGGATCGAAGGACGGCGGCGACCGAGATCCGGAAGGCGAGTCAGACTCACGCCTTTGGCTCGCCGGCGCTGTTTGAGCCGGAGTCCAGGACGCCGGAGCAGATGCGCATGGCAAATGCCTTCTGTAGGTACCTAGAATTGGTAAGGTGACAACAAATGGCAGATTCAGACGACTTATTAATACGCGTTAAGTCCCTTGAGGCGACAGTAGAACGGCAAAAGGGCAAGAGCTGGATTGAGGTGGCGGCAATCCCACTAGCGATTGCGCTGACTGGAGTTGGAAGTACATGGTTCGTTACTCGTACACAGATCAGTAGCGCTGAAAGCCTTGCCAAATCTAACCTAGAAAATACTAAGCAAATATCAGATTCAACACTGGAGGTCGCACGCCGCGCGGCCGATGGCCAGCAATCCCTCAAGGCGTTGGAGCTTTGCATAAAATATGTTACGGATTCAGACCCCAAGATCCGGGAGAGCGGTGTCAAATTGCTGACCGTGATTGCACCTGATTTGGCCGTAAAGATTCGGGACACCTTGCTCTCACAAGAGAAGAATGAAACGGTACGTAGTGCGGCAAAAGAGATCCAAATATTCGGGTGGTTCCCTGTTGTAGCATCGATTTACGATCGGCCTACAGCGCTCAAGCGAGCGAAAGACATAAACACATCGGGATCGTCACCTTATCCCGCAGAGGTGTACCAGGGTGCATTGGATCCAGCGGGGAAGCCAGTGTTCGCAGTAACATTAGGAGGCTTCCTATCCGAGGCGGAGGCAATATCCCGCGTGGCCTCAGCAAAGGCGTCCGGGATTGCTCAAGACGCCTATCCCACCGGCAACAAAAGCACTTGGGAAAAACTCTACTAGGCTAGCCGTGAGCTATGAGATGAGCCATGGATTCCGTGGTCGAACAGGTCGCTGACAGGCTGGAGATTTGCACACTGACAATCGTCGTGGAACGTCGCCCGTCGAATTGATTCGACACCAGCACCGTCTCTCTGCGGGCCTACAGCTCTGCATTCTCTTTGGACCACATACGTGTGCAATTTACGTCCGCCACCTACACATTTCCAAGATTAGGTCATACGGTACTGCAAGCAACTCCCGAAGCCAGAACCATAGTAGCTTTCTAATTGGGAGATCCATTCGGTCAGGTAGCGGCGTCGCCAGGTGCGTCCTTATGCCGTTGACCGCGAAAAGCATCCAACATCGCGCCTGATGATAGGAACTCGTTGCAATCCAGATTGAAAAGCCATCCCTCACATACTGACGCACTATAGGAATGCAGTACCGTACCTGCTGCCGCGTGTAAGTCCCCCTTTGTTCTGCCACGATATCTTCTGAGAGTACCCCAAGGGTCATCAATTCAGATCGCATAGCGGCCCATTCTGGGTAGCCGGAAGCACCAATGCCGCCAGTCACCAGGTACTTTGTTTTTGGCGATTGTTGACCGCACAACCAGGCACTTCGAATCCTCCGACGCAACGTACCGCTTGGCGATCCATCACCGCCAACAGCCGCGCCAAATACAACTACAAGTCGTGGCACATCAGCCTCAACGGATTATTGGGTATGTAGTCCACCGTGGTAATTCACATGTTTGACTGCATTTGTATCATGGGTGTGACCGAATCGACAGCCGCCCGATTCGGTACGGGTCGCGGGCGCTTTGGACGTATCTCCAACAGGGGGGTTCCGGTGACTCGCCGTCGCAGGTGCGCGGGCATGGGTGAGGCGCATGCTCCGAACGCCGGCACAAGAAAGTGCCGGCGCGTCCGCAGGGGAGCACGGATAGCGAAGCGTCACGGCCGGAGCGGACTGGCCGTCAAAGAACAGTGTCGGTAGTGGATCAGGGGAATCAGAATTCGTCGCTTGAGGTGACGGCTATTGGTGGCCTGGAAGCGGGAATTTTTGGGTCGTCCTCCAAAATCTGGAATCGAGCAGCAATTACGACAGGAAGTCACAATTGATGGAGCCCGGAAGGCGAGTCGAAGTCACGGCCTTTGACTCGCCGATGCCGCAGAGCGAGGGTGAGCCTCAAGTCGGCGAACGCCGCAATTGGAAGTTGCGGCCGGACCGCAAGCGGAGCAGGATAGCGGGACGCTGCGGGACGAACGGTCCGGCCGACGAAGAATACTCAGTTCCAGGGACAGGAAGCCCCCATCGTGATCTATTCCATGACCACCTCGACGCACGCCGACGCGCCGCGGGGTATGAGATTCCCATATTCCTTGAACCGATTGAATGTCGCGACGTCGCGCGCGAAGGCGTTGAGTATTCTGGTGTGCTCGCCGGCGCTTTTCGAGCCGGAATGCAGAACGCCCGAGCAGATGCGCATGGAGAACGCGTTTTGTCGGTATTTGGAAATGGCAACGAGGTGAAAAGACGTTAGCTTTTGATACAAAGACCTGAATGGCGATGTGAATGTCTTTGCTCACTTTTTCACGCAATCTCCGCACCTTGCCCGTTTTGTGGTCTTCGAACACAGCCTAGGAGGAGAGACGGGATCCGAGTCAAATGATCCCCCCAGAGGAACTGGCGGGCAAGCTTCAAATACTGCGACGCTCGTGGCGGAAATGTCGCCGTTAATAAATGAATTGGAGGAAGAGTTATCCTTATTAGAAGCGCACCGCCTAGCGAGCTTTAGCGCGCCCGGCAAGCGGAGATAACGCAGGTTATTGTAAAGCTTGCTGATACTTAGAACCCGATGGCATTCAACCGAACGATCTATTGAGTCTGCCCGACCCGAGCGCCTATTGCTGCTTTCAACCAGCCGGCAGACGACAACGTGAGAAACAATCGAGGGGACAAATCAGCCCCAGACTAGCAGTGACAGCGACACCCCTTACATCTTCATTTCTCGGACTCCGACCTACCTTTCACGGGTGCTTTAATCAAGCTGATGAGAGCACCTTTTGTCGGGCCGACCGCCAGTTCGTGGATGGATCCAAGCGTGATGCTAGGCGTATCTTGCTCGATCGCCAGTTCTTCCTGCAGTATTCGTAGACTGAGCGCTGCGTTCGCCACCAATACTTTTTCGATAACCGGGTAACTGAAACGCCCCGAGGATAAGTATTCGAGCGCTGTTTCTTGTTCGCGGCGTGCGAGTCGGCCGGCGTGCAGTCTTTCTGCCGACTCTCGCTTCACCGCGGACGACAGGGTGGATTCCCAGCTACCGATCGCTTCCAAAGCGTTGCGCACGTCGGCACCAATGCGCGTTCCCATCTGACCGAACCAGTAACCGTGGAAGTGCCACAAGGCCGATTGCAGCAGAGGCAACCCAGAACACTCGCGTAACAGGGTAAGCAATCGCGGCGCAAATTCAACGAAGTGCAGGAAGCCCTGAACGGAAGCGCTCAGTACTTCCATCTCTCCGTCACTGGAATCCTCCGCTCGCGCAGAACTATGCTTCAGAAATTCGTTTGGGCTGCGAAGAGCGTCGATAGTATCCTCAAAGTCGAATCCATCGCGGGCACCGCCGTCCAGGAACCACAAAAATGTCTCGACCGCGCTGCTTGTTTCGAACGGTAGGCTGAGTTCGAAGAAGCTGTCGAACAAAAACATGGTATCCCGCTCCCTAGACAAAGCGTGGCCTTCTAGTCGCAAAAGATGCAACTGCGGTAAATACAGTGGGTAGTTGTCACGGTAATACGCTCGCACGTCGGGATGAAGCAATACTCGCCGTGCCAACGCTTGGTAACTGCTGGGCAGTTCATTGGGTAGAAAGCCCGATAGGCAGCCAATCTCCACCATGCTGAAATAGGCCAGCAGGGAGTCAAAGCCATCGCGTATCCATGTCTCGCTGTCGTTGATCGGTGAATCGTCATGGTGTCGCAATAGCCGACTCAGCTTCCGACGAGGCGCCTTTCGCTGCGTCGCTTTGCGAAAAACTTGCAGCGCGTCCGCGGCGCCTTGTGCATCAGTGAAATACGCATGCCGTATTTGCGCCAGTCTCTGATCGACGAGAGTCATGGCATCACCTCGAGCAGGAACTGCAAGGGCTCTAGATGCTCATCCGTCGGTTTGCAGACCGTTAGGTGCGTAGCGCCCGACATGCGGCGAATCTGGTAGTCTTCCAAAAATTGATTGATGATGACGACCCAGTCTTTGGACCCATGAGCGACCCACGCTCGATGGCACCGAGATACTGCGGCGGCCCCCGGCACCTCCAGCCGCTTCTGTGTATCACGCTCTAGGGAAGTCAGCGTGAGAGAGGCGGGGGTAAGATCGTAAATCGATCGATAAATTCTGCTGGCCACCGCACCTAATACCTTACCAGCCGGGAGGCCGAACAGCAGCAAGGAAGCGATGTTTGCCGCGAGGGCTCCGGAATGCGCGGGCGCGAAGAGGGCCAACCGAACTCTCGACAACCATTCCAATGGAACGCGCTTCGTATTAACGCACTGCAGTAGTGCCAGCCGCGAGACAACGGCACCGAGTGAGTGTGCCGCGATGACAATGTGCTGATACTTGAACTTCGTGGCGCGGGGCGTAAGTCCCTTGGGCAAAGAGGAATTTACGACCTGAGCCGCCGGCTTCTCTGCGACCGCCGTCAAAAAGTTGCGAAAGGCGACGGCGCTGATTGTCGCCGCCTCACGCGTGTCGTAGCCATAGAACAGCAAGTCGTAGCCGGAAGCCTTTTGTTCTCTGGGTAGGCGCTGTGGAAAGTCGATCCAAGTATCGAGGGCATTGCCCCGAAACCCGTGGATAAAAATCACCACACCCTTGGGGGCCTCCGTCAATGCGAATCGCGACCGGCCTTCAGCACTCCATGGCTGGCCGGCTGCATTTCGCATGACCATCGGAAGCGTGTGATTCATCAACACTCCTTGTTACGTGTGACAGGGCGCTTCACGCAGCGTCAGCTAATAATAACGGATGTTTATCGTGGGTCGCCACCATAGGGCAACTCATTCGCCGCGGTGTGCACTAGTCGAGAGCACACAGGTCTCTGCGCAATTTGTCGACGTTGCGCCGGCGCCGATACAAGTTTAATTTGAGTCGGCCGACGCGTGAAACGGGGCGATCCGGAAAAAACAGCTATTGGATATTGACCCAGGAGCAGTTTTGGTCAATAGGACCGCGGCTACAGAGAGACAATCCGGCACACGCGAAGGTGAGCCCGTCGTACTATACGGCCGATCCAATTTCACCGAACCGTACGACGTGTCGACCGCATAAAAGCTCACACGTGTGCGCCAAACGTTCAATTCGCCTTGAATAGCGCTGTGGTGCTAGCGGCAGACCAGGCGGGTTTCCATCCCGCATTTTCTGCCTTCATGACATCGACGGGCACACTCGCGTTTGCGTCATATGGCCACGGCGCCACAGCGAACGCGGCCCCGATCGGCTTCTGTGCCAGGTAGTCAAGGTGGCCGTAGTCCCAGCTTTCGGGCAATTGTTCCGTTATCACATTGAGATCAGCCGGGAGGGGCCGAAACGGTCCGGAACGCCCGAGCGCGGTGCGATCGTAGGGGTGGCCGTGCATCACGATCTCGCCCACTAGATTGCCCGGCGGAAAGGCCCACTTCAGGACGTCATCCTTCACCGATGCGACCACGCAGATCTTTTCGATCTTGGCCGCGGCGTCTGCGTATTCCTTGGCCAAGCAGGTGTCTTCGATCGCGCCTGCCATGAGTATCGCCCGGCGCGATTTGGTATTGAGACCGCGGATGGTTTCCAGCACCGCGCGGGCCCCTAAGCTATGTGAGAAAAAGGACAGGCTTTGTGCTAGCGTCGCGTTCTTGTTGAGGTAGGCGGCAAGAAGCTTTCCACTGGAAATAGCTTCCGATCCTTCATAGACGTAGTCCACGAAGGGCAGAAATCGCGAGTCACCGGGCCAAAGAATACCGACGAACAGGCCGTCGGGGGGCAGTGGGCTACGTTGGCTCCACAGTGAAAGCGATTCGATTCCGGATTGACGGTCGACATTAAAGCCATGCGTCGCGAGCAAGAGATCCTTGCCGGCGACTCGTTGTGCGAAGTCGGCTGCGGACACTTGAACCGTTCCGTCATCCCAGGCCTGCGCGGCATCCGCCACGATGCCGCCCTTGCCGGAAGCTCGAAGATCGATGAAGAGTGTCATGGGATCAACTCCTGAAAGCCTGAGCGGCTTTCACGCCGGCCTGCAATGCGCTGGCGATGTCTTTGGTCATCGGCGCAAGCGGCGCTGCGAGTACGCCGGCGAGCAAAGCGAGCCACATGTCATTGGTGCAGAGGTAAGCTACCCCTGGTTTCACCAGCGTGGATCCGCCAAGGAGCGCAAGTAGGATTGCTACAAAACTAGCTGTCAGCTTCGCCCAGTTTCTATAGCGTTGATCAGCATGCTGATAGGCATCGTCGAGGATGGCGCTCAACGCGAGATCGAAACGGCCGAGAACGTTTGTTTCTGCCTCTTCGAATGGAGTGTTGTTCGACATCTTAGTACCGACCTTAGCAAGGGCTACAGCGTCTACACCTGTGGCTTTTGCAAATTGCGTTGCGGTATCTGCATTCAGTCGTAGTTTGATCAGTGACTTCGCAATCGCCTTCTGGTCATTGAGCTCGCGGCCGTTAATCCAGTTCCCATGTAGCGTGTCGAATAGTATTTTCAAATCACCCTTGGCGGTCCTGCGCCTTTCTGCGGGAAAGAACTCTTGCATACCGCGCTGAAGGAAGGCGTATCCGGAATTGGAAATGCCTATAACCGGCAGGGTCTTGAGGCCGTCGACGATACCAAATGATGCGGTGCCGAGCGCACCGATCGCTGCGACCGTGGATCCTGACGTAAAAGATGCGAAATCCATTTGTCCCTCCTTGGCACACTTTAGAGTTGTCTAGTGGTGAGCGTCACAAATATTCGTTTCCATTTTCAGTCCAAACCCTGACTTGCGCGTGAACATTTAGCGGAGTTACAGCAAATCAGTAGCTACCCCCAAGATGACCTGTTTGTCGTATGAAAGGCCTCTGTCTTTGCCTTCCCGGTAGGTTAACGCCGGCTTCCAGTTGCTGCCGAGATTTGCGAGGAGCTGAATGTTTGAAAGTGAATGCCATTGCTTGTCCGAACCCGTCGTTGCCTTGGACTCCGTGAAATCGACCACCAGTTGCAGCGCTTTTGACTGCTTTCCGATTGTGACCGGCAAGTAAAGATCAAACTTGGCTTCAGTTGAGATGTAGTCCGCCTTGATAGAATCTGGCACGGGAATAGTGGAGCCTGAGTTGTCCTTCACATGATAGTAGGTTGCACTAATGAAGGGCCAACTCGCGAGCCAGCTATTGAGCTCCCAAGGAAAGAGTAACCGTGCGCCGCCGCCCACGATCGCTTGATTGGCTTGGTACTGCTGCCCGTTTTGCGAAAAGTGGCCAAATCGATACTCGAAGCTCGGGTAAAAGGATAGTGCTGCGAGATCCGTGTATGGATCCTTAAGGACGTTGCATTTGTCTTTCAGGAATTCTCCAGAGATCTCTTTTATTTTGACGTTATCTTTTGCAACCAAAGCCGCAGCGAAATCATCTGACAGCTTGTCGCAGACAGCTTGCTCCGCCGCAGTCAGAGGTAGTGGAGCATGCGGACTCACCTTCACGACACCGGCTGTGACAGCCGGTTTGATCGAGACGGTTGCGTTGTTATTGGCCGCCGGCGCCGAACTCCAGCCGGCATCCAGTGTCAGGTCTGCGCTGCCGTAGCTAAAAAATTGATGGGTGTCCTTGTCAGGCGCGTTCTTCGGATCTGGCAAGCCTTTAAAGTTTGCAAAAAAAAGACTTTTATCGCCCTTGAGTACAGCGCCGAAATAACCGTCACTCTCGGGGCCAAAGGAGAGCTTGATGGGACCGAGAGTGTACTGGTGCTGACTGCTGTCCGCAGGGGTTGTGGTCGATTCGTCCGCACACCAGGCATTGAACGAATACGATAAAAGCATCGCGGCGCCGAGGGCCGCTCTGCACCTTGAAGTCCAGTTATCGCGCTGTCCAACGGAATTCCTCATCGGAGGTGGCCAAACACCGCGCTTAAGAAGTCCTGCACCACTTTAAGGCTTCCTAAATCATCCGCGGAGATGGCTGCCCAGGCGTAGGAATTCTCAGACATCGCCACCGCCCATGGTCCGTCCTCATTGTTGAGGTCGAACGCCAGGTGCGTGCGGTCATCCACAGACATGCCTGCTGTCGCGGGCAATTGTAGGTCGTCTGGCGTTGAACAGGAAAAGTGTCGAGAAGTTACCGCCATTGCGAGTTGCAAGCGGTTGGACGATGTCTGTTTTGCCGTCGCAACACTGGCAGCGTGCATGGCATTTAGTGCGGGGGGACCACCGATAACCGATAGCGCTTTTTGCCTCGTCGGCACGCTCGTCAAGTTGCTGAGGGTAACGGCTTTTGGCTTAATGCTTACAGTTTTTGATGCCACTGTAGATCCCTTCCCTAGGATTGAGCTTGCAAGTGAAAGCGGGCTTGTTAGTCCTTTAGTCCCTATAATACAGTACACAGCAAATCCCGTCTGATTGCAACTGGCTTTCGTTTCCGGCTGTCCAGCTGCTTCTCAGGGAGATTGCGCGTTACCGTCAGGAAATGGCCCTCGAGCATTTGTCATCCGGACGCTTTAGCAATGTGCTGGTGGAAAGACTGTTGACGCGGAACGAACGGACGGGCAAAGGGATACTCAAGAGAGGGATGGAGGATTGGACCTTGGCTCGCGCCGGCATTATTGTCGCTTAAAGATCGCGACACCGGTATTGACTATCTGCCATATCCACACTGCTCCAATCAAATTAGCCAAGAGAGAACTGTATTTGGGTGGATTCGCATAGGCGAGGACGCCTGAGGCGACTACCGTGAGACTGACCAGGATTGCAGCGAGGCTTATCCAGCGCTGACGATTGCCGATAAAGCCTGCAGCGAACATGGCGCTGGCCAGTGCCAGCAACTCCCATTTGGCGAACGTACTGAGGTGTAGGGATGCCAATAGCGGCAGAACGTCGGCGTCTGAGCGGGTCAGAGACAGCAAGGCGACATTTTCTGCCACATCGAAGCAGGCGGCAATTGGTCCGAGCAGCGCTGCAATCAGGAGCCAACTGCGCTTCTTAGCGAAGGCGAGATGCGCGCAAGAGAATGCGATAAACGCGCTGTAAAGCGTCATATAGATAAAATCGATGTGATTGGCGTGGTCCAGCGCGGTTCGAACTGCTATGGCGTTCGCGTTTGGTGGATTGGGGCCTATGACGCGGGCGAGGTCAGCGGGGGATTCTGCGAGTTCAAACGCCAGCATGGCTCGGTTGCCATAGGCGCCATGCAAGGGTTCAACGGATTGGAGTTTGAGGGAAGCGAGAACTCCGGTGACTACAAGCACACCCAAACCGGTAGCAAAGGCGAGCAGCGATAGTCGGCGCGACATGCGACCTCCGTGTTTTACAATTTTGTTTTTGCGTGCTTAAGTTGGCCGCGGCCTCGAGCCAAGAGCGACGACCAAACCTCGATTCTCACGATTGCACACAAGATGATAGCGACGGGTGTAGAGGCTCGCATCTCACCAGCATGGCGCAGGCAGCTTATTTGGACAGCTTCAAGCACCCGGAGGGCGCGACGTAGTACGATCTCACTTTGTTTCTTGTCCTTCAGGGCGCTACCCCACCTTTCCGCAGTCCCCTGCATCTTCGACACGAATTTTCACATATCGGGACAGGTATTCCCGATCATGCTCGGTGTGATCACCCGGCCATTCAATCCGTGGCCTTCGGAATTGTCTTTGTCATGAGAGGCTGTCTATAAATTCCATTTATGAGCTGTTGCGGCGTTGCCCGAGAGCCACGTCCCAATGATAAAGCTAGCGCCAAGCAGGCTGGCGCGGAACTTTCTTATGCGAAGTGAATGGCTACGGGATGGGAATGTTGGCTGCATTTTTGACTGCAATATATGTATCAACAATATGCAATCCCAGACGTCGATAGCTTTCAAACTGGGACTCATCGAAGAACTGGTCAGCGGTGGTTTGATGCGGAAAAGTAACTTCGCGTTTGGAGTAGGACAAAACATCGTCGGGCTCGCCCAATCCTTTGCATAAGGTTGGCTTGATATAGATGATTTTGCCGGGCGCTTGGCCGTCGCCGTAGTCGATGGTGCCTTCGGCAAATCCCGCATGGGGAAGCAGCGCCGGCGGGTTCGTGGTGATGTTCATGAGTGGCAGGTCGATTTCGACGCCGAAGTCGACACGGCATTGGCGTATTGCGCGGCCGAGGTCTTCGCAGGCGCGGTGGGGGTCTGCCGAGGCATCGATGAGCCAGATGGTGGTGCAGCGGCGGCGGATCAGCTCGTACAGGCCCATGTTGTCGAAGTGGCCGCCGTCGGAGAGGTAAACAAAATTTCTATCTTCATTTGACCAGCCGAACAGTTCTTGCAAGAAACAGATGAGGCCGAATTTGGGTCCGACCTTGTCCCATTTTTTCTTGGACGGATTTGAACACCAGCGCCCCAGGCGCGCGTTGAAGAGGGTGAGTACGAAGGCCAGGGCTGGACGGGTCATCGCGCCCATGTTGGGGCTGGCGGCCGCACCGGAGACGGCCATGGCGGTACCGAGCGTGATTGCATGATTGTCGGACTCGTCCTCTGCGCTGTACTTCTCTGTGCGCTGGTAGCCGGGAATGGAATCGTACGAGGGCATTTGCGTTGGTGCCCCCGCCGAGTTGTGAGAGTGTTCGCTCGAGTCGCCTTGCGATTTTGCCAGGGAAAATCCGCAGTACAGGGGTGTGAAAACGAAGGATGCGCCCTTGCGCTCCTGCCAGGCGAGATTTTTCCCCTGTGAAATGTTCAGGGTGGTGTTGATGATGTGGAATGGCTTTTGAGTATTGAGCCGGGTCATGGGCAGGTCGTCGCCCTCATCGAAGCCATCAAAGGGTTGCGGTCTGCGGGTTCGGCTCGCGCCTAGATAGGCTCGAATCAAGCGATTTTTATACATGTTGTGCAGGGAGAACTTGTTGACGTCGACGCGCCAGCCGAAAGCGACGAGAACGATAAGGCTTGTGATGAAGGCCAATATCGCAAGGCGCCAGCCGTGAAACAAGGCGCCATCCAGAGCTTCGAGAGCACACGCGCTGGATTGGAGGAATTGCGGCAAGGTGATAGCGATGGGAGCTTGGCCGTGCTGGGCGGCGTCGCTGATTTTGGTCACTAGCTGATTCAGGGTGAAGTCGCTTCCGAAGGCGATGGCAATGACAAAACCTGCGATGACGATGTAGGCGGCAAAGTTGAGGACGGCGAATAGATAGGTCTGCAGGACGTTCGAAAGATTTTTGACACGTGAGCCAAGCAAGGCGGTGATGATGCCGCAGGCCCAAGTGCATCCGGCCAAAGTGGTGAACCAGGATTTATAGGAGGCGTGAGCCCATTCGGTCAGGGGTGCGGCGTAGAAAGCAGTGGCCATGTAGACGAACCAGGCCGTGCCGATCAAGAGAAACCAGGCATTCAGGCGGCTCCACCATTCACGACTGCGTTCGAAATAGGCGCGCCCGGCGAGGCCTACGAAGATGAAACCGCCGAGACCGAAGGTCACTAGGAATGCGGGCGGGCCTAGCACCAACAATCGGATGTAGTCGAAGTAGCCGGTCGCGCCTTGGGGGAAGAAAACGACACGTTCGGCATAGAGCAGAGCGTGCATCAAGAGTGCAGTTATTATTGCGGCGCCTACGAAGGTGAAGGCTTCCACTGCGATGGCCTTGGTCGAGTTCCAGGCGCTTGATTTCGGTGTGCGGCGTAGAATTTTGAGCAGCACGAAAATAATCGCCACCAGCCCGAGCATGCATGCCGGTAGGGGCTGCCATTCGTACCAAGATTCTTCTTGCTTGGGAGCTGGCCCAAAGAGTGCAAAGCTGCCAAGGATGGCGGCAATCAATCCGGGGCAGATGACGGTCAGAACGACGCCTTTCACTTGCATGAGCCATTCGCCAAAGCTGAAGTGTTTGATTTGGCTGGTGACGTTGGTGAGGTTGACAGAGATCATGATGGGCAGTATCAGCAGGCCGAAAAGATCGGCGATGCGCATCAGGTCGCGGGCGTGGGCCAACGTGGGAACAAACCGCAGAATTATTTTTGGGATGAGCAGCAGGGTCACGATGAAGGCAATGACGATGATCATGTTCAGCAACACATTGCGAATCCAGATCGATATCAGCGTCAGCGAATCGATGGATAGCAGGCCGACTCGAGGGGCAAGATAGTTGCTGTACTTGCGCAGCCAGGTGACGGGCGCGGGCTCACCCGACACCGGTTGCGAGTCACCGGCGCTCCCACAGTTACTCAGGGCTGCTTCGACGACCGACAGGTTCTCGCGCGAAATCCAGGCGCTTAGCCAGGAACCAATGTAACCGCCGCCCGAGACCGTGGATAGATAGTCGAAGGTGTGCAATTGGCGGTGTTTGGCCAAGGATTGAAGCGCGCCGAGGGAGAAAGTGGCGCTACGAATGCCGCCGCCGGAAAGGGCGATGCCTTTTGCGCCTATGGGATGAGGGGTGGCGGTTACGGGCGGTGGAGTCGGCGCTTCTGGCGCAGCCGGAACGTTTACATCGGCCGATGAGTCGTCGGCAAACGCCGCTAAGCCGGCGGTGAGATCATCACGTGCAAATGAAGCTCCAGGCCTGGTGAAGGCGGACGGGGACGGCGGTGTTACGGTCCGCCGAGGTTGCGCTGAGGAGGGCGGCTGGCTGAGCGTGGCTTGCTTCGGTTCCGCTGCCACAACCTGAGCGAATGCCACGGGACTGCTGACGCGAGGTTCCTTTCGCCATCTGAACATAGATCATCCTCCTTTGTCCGCGGCTGACCCTTCTATTTCACAGTGTCGTCACCCATTGCCTATCTCGATTGAGTCTTCGGCGACGTTCACAATTGTGGCCACCTGCGATCGATTCGCGCGATCCAGTAATTCGAATTGGATTTCGAGCCCGGCAATTTCTGCCAGGTATCTTAGGAGTGGGTCTGAGCATTTCATCCCTGAAATTGATTAATCATCCGTTTTTGTTCTTGGGTTGAACTTATTCCTAAGCAAATAGCGGGTCAATAGGCCGGCGGGATTTGGGACCCGGTATTTTTCAAAACTGCTCCGGGATCCAAGCGCGGCAGTCGTGCTGCGCCGCAAACCCATCGGGTGAGTTCCGCGGATTGAATGCCTACCGTTATAACCTGGGATGCGCGGACTAAGCTCATTGAATCGCGCTCGCGCACTCGGAGTCGGACATCAAATGACCCTTAGCTCACGCGAGTATATTGCAGCAAGAGAGTCGCACCATACGTAAACAACGGCAACAGAACTGCGCGTACCACGGGTTGTGCCGAAAGGGGAGCGAACGCGCCGTCACGTAAGTTCGAGACACGCTCCAGCAATCGATCCAACTGTGTTATGGCGCCAGATGTCGGGCTAACACCGACATCAGTAGCAAGAGCGCTAAGACGTCTATCCTCGAGTTTGTCTATCACATCGGCACGCCAAGTTTCTGCGGTGCGTCGTATTTGCCAGACAGCAATCACGATAAACGCAGTGCAGATGATGAGCGCAATTGGATTATCGGCAAATCTAAATTTGCCGAACTGCACCGTAATGGCCGCAATAAACATCGCCGCTATCACGCAACTCGGGTACCAGATCAAATTGGCCACCCACTGCGTTCGCCGCGCGACAAGTTGCAGATTCAACCAAATTGTCGCCTCATCACCAGGTAAGTTGACTTTTTCCTGTTCGCGCGCCAGGGCTTGCGCCGGCCATTGCGGCCCAAGACGCTGCAAGGCGAGTGCAAAGGAGCGAGACAGCAGCACCGCATCTGCAACCCAAAAGACAAGGAACTGCATTGCAAACAAGCTGAGCAACGAAATGCTGCTGCCAAACCATTGGTCGATGGATGTTGCATCAAATCCAGGAATCCCACCGCCGAGGGGCAGGGCAGGGATCGACTCCAATTTGTAGAGGATCAACGTAGCGAGGAGCGTCGCAGAGGTGACGCGAACTAACCGCGCGAGCGGTGTACCACGATGAAGGTACTGTGCCAGCAACGCCTCGAGCCCCGAAACATCGCCGCTGGGAAGGCTTGCGGCATGACCCGAAAGACGGCTGAACGGAAACCAAAAGAACTCCTTGACGCGCGCTCGGCGAGGCCAGGCGTGAACCTGCGCGGCACTCCACTTGACCATATCCTCACAGGACATCTGAAGTCCAAACTCGGTGCGCATCTCCTCGGCGTTGTCGCCAAGTTTACGTTGTCCGCGGGCGACGAGAGCCATGACGGCGACAACCGACAATAACTCGAAGAGGTTTGAGGACCAAGGGCTCGCACCGCTGAATATTGGTGCCGGCACGGTGAGCTTGTCGTGTGTTATCGCTCCGATCAGCGGATTCCAAAAAACGACCAACAGAAGCGCGCACGCAACGGAAGCGATTGCGGTTAATGTGATTCGACTCACCGTGCGGGCAGTCAGGGGGATCTCGTATGTGTACATCATTCGTGTACTCCCCATAGACACCCAAAAGAGCCCGAAGGTGAGAATCGCCACTACTAATGCCATCGCGGCTTCCGAAGCAGGCATGGAGCCAAAAAAAATGCTGGTGGCCCGGCTCGCTGCTAGCGATTCGCAATCACCTTCGAAGTCGCAACCTGTCTCTATTTTGGTGTCGTTGGTCAGGTCGTATGGGCGAGAGCGCCCTATTTCGAATATGCGCGGGCGGCTGGTCCAGCCGAGACCACCATTCTCCTTGGAATCAAGCGCGCTCCCCGAAGGCTTTTGAGCTCCGAACGCGCGGTGTATTGCCAGCATAGTGCTAAAGAAGGTCGTTGTCTGATAGGTGTCCCTAAACGGCGGTACATCGCCTTGCAACTCCTGACGCAGTGCCAATCCAATGCTCGACCCGACCAATATCTGCCCGGTCCACCTCAAGTTCTGTGTCTCGAACAGCCGCGCATCCATGTCGAATGTGAAGAACGTCGCGCGTGGAAACGTATCGCGTAGCGCTTGCAGAACAAGCAACTTGTCGTAGATATCGCCCCCGATGACTCCGATCGCCTTGATTACCCTGGGCGCGCAGGCGGTTTTGCTTTGCTCAGAACGAGAGCAATCAGAACGACCTTGTCTGGCGTTCAGGCTCCCCGCCAATCTACGCAGATAGTCGAGTTGTCCAGAACCGCTGGCGGCTTCCGAGGCGAGCGGCACCGCGTCCGATCGTGTATTCGATGGTGATGGGTCCTGCGAGCGTTTCGACGTCGCGAAGCTGGATTCCTGGGTCGGCGGGGTTAGTCCGTCCAAGCCCCGGAGATATGTCATGCACAGCGGGTGCGGCTTTGAGTCTTCTCGGACGTCCGATCCTGGATCGCGACTTGGCGGGTTCTTGCAACCACCAAAATATCTTCCGATTAAGCGCGAATAGAGGCTGTCGCGTTCTGTGATCAGTACAAGATCGTTGTAATCGTGCACACCGCGATACCGAAGCTCGTGCCATAGAGCGTCAGCCGTCCGTTTGTCGCTCGCGACCGTGCGATATAGATGAACATTGGGGGACCAGCAGTTGAAGTGCTGGGCCAGGGATAGCCCAGATTTATCGGCGTTCCCACCAACTGACGCCGCAATCAGGTCCTCGTCATCGGCGGTCGCTCTCGGGGAGAATATGCGGATTTCGTGATCCGCAATGCGTTTATCAATTCGATTGCGAGATAAGCACGAGTGGTCTTTAGTCCTGGAGTCCAGGTTGTTCTTTGTTTCCGGCACCATTTGCGGGATGTAGCTCACTAACTCGGTCGCCATCGAACGGAGCCCGTCAGAATCCGCCGGACCTATGATCGCGACTGAAACCGGAGAAGTCGTGCCTTCGGTTTTGGGCGGGGAGATCGTATTGATGGCAGAAGAGAGCAGTCCGAGTGGCCGATCGCGGAAACCATCCTGGTCGAGCCACATAAGGAGCACATAAGTTTTAGCACCAGACATTACGTCCGGCGCGCTCTCGAACAACTCATATGCGGCCATATCGTGAGCAGGTACGGTGTCGTACAGCTCGGACAGAATGACATAGCCAATATGCTCATGATTTACTGGGACATAGCCAGTTCGGTATAAACCGCTCAGGATTGCGAAGCGCGTTCTTCGACGCGTCTCCATGTCGTCGGCATACGGTGCCCCGCTAACTAAAGCTCCCATTATCATGAGCGACGGGCCTTCTGCGCCAATTGTCACAAGGCTTTTGCGAAGAAGAGCTAATGAGTGTCGTTGTTTGATTGAGACCTGAGCGCATTCGCTGAGTGGGGAAACACTAAGCTTTGATGTTGCCAACAGTTCATCGAAGCACGCCTGGCGATCCGATTGAGCTCTCTTGTCGTCCGCTTCGCGCGCAGCGGCGGCGGCGGCCAAGGGATCCTCCCACAATCTTGCCTCCACGTCCTGATCTTCAGTCGGCGTGTGACGGTAGATAGGTGTATGGGACTCAGAGGGGCGAGCATCTTGAAAAGGTCTTTGATTGAAGGTAAATGCGCCTATTGCCGCTGCAATCAACCCGACGATCACCATCGGCGGAAGACTAAAGGGATTGGATGATTGATCCGCCATGACCAGCGCTTTCCCTGATGCTGTTAGGACGCACGAGATTCGGGCGTTAGTAATACTTCGCCATTCACCCTTTTACGTCCGATGCCCGGTATTCGCACACCGGCACTCTCGTTAAATCCACCACGGAGAGCGATCGCGCAAAAGTGATGGATGGTCGAAGTGGATACTTTCGAGTCCTTTCGCGTTGCTTCTGAAGGCGACGTAATCATTTCATCCTTGAATTGATCAATCAGCAGTTTTGTTCTGCCGTCGAACCTATTCCTAAGCCAATTCCGGGTCAATAGGCCGCCGGATTCACAACCGGATATATTTCAAATCTGCTGTAGATCGAGCGTTCAATACATGTTGCGGCGCAATTCCCTGTCACAATCGAGTGGCCAAGTGCCTTTGACACCGATGGTTCGATCCTGAACAAGCCGGATCGCGCGACGCAAATGGGGAAGTATCCGTGAAGATATGGGAGGCGTGGCGGGCGGCGCTCCCAACCACACCTGCCATGGAACGGCGCAACGATTCTGGGAGTCGCAACGAGTGATCGATGTCATCGGCGACGTGCATGGTCAGTTCGATAAGCTAGTCGGTCTACTCTCATATATGGGGTATCGCGAGACCGGTGGCGCTTGGCGCCATCCGGATCGATCTGTCGTCTTCGTCGGCGATTTGATCGATCGTGGTCCTAAGCAGCTGGCAACGGTGGATTTGGCACGGCGGATGGTGGAGGCGGGTTCTGCGCGCGGTGTCATGGGGAATCATGAATTCAACGCGATCGCTTGGGCGACGCCGGTTCCTGACATCCCTGGGAAATTCTTGCGGGATCATCATAAGCCGGGGAATCGGGAGCAGCATGCAGCGTTTCTGGGAGAGGTGGAGGGCACGCATCTGCAGAAGGAGATCACCGAGTGGTTCAAGACCTTGCCGCTGTGGTTGGATCTTGGCGGCATTCGGGTCGTGCATGCGTGCTGGCATCAGCCGTCGATTGATCTGATCAGGCCGTTGATTGGACCCGGTGATACGGTGACGGATGAGTTGATGTTGTTGGGGAGTCGCAAGGAGCACTGGGCGTACAAGGCCATTGAGACGATTTGCAAAGGGCCGGAGGTGGAGCTGCCGGAAGGGTTTTCATTCAAAGACAAGGAAGGAAAGGTTCGCACGGAAGTTCGAGTGAGGTGGTGGCAGGAGGATTTGTCCACTTACCGCAAGGCTGCCATTGGGCCTGCAGCGGAGATGGAGATGATTCCGGACTTGCCGATGCCGGCGGAGTGGGTCATAGAATTTAAAGGCTTGCCACAGGATGTGCCAACGCGCGAAGCGCGTGAGGCGAGTCGGAGTCACGCCTCTGACTCGCCGCCGTCGAGCGAGCGCATGGATGCGCGAAGGGCTCGACCAGACGAAGAATACCCACCTGTTCTCTTTGGCCATTACTGGTTTTCTGGAAAGCCTGACGTCATCTCGAAGCGGTTCGCGTGCCTTGACAACAGTGCGGCGCGGGATGGGCCGCTGGTCGCGTACCGGTGGGATGGCGAGGAAGAGTTAAAGACAGAGAAATTGGCGTGGGTATGAGTCCGATAAGTCAGACGCCGCGAAACGCGGCTCGGTGCTTGCGCACCAAGAAGGGAGGTCTCCATGGGTGATGTGGACTGTGAGCTTGATTCGCGCGCAAATTACGACAGGACGTGGCAGCGGATCGATGGGCGTTCTCGACCGAGGTCCGGAAGGCGAGTTAGAGTCACGTCTCTAACTCGCCGATGCCGGGCGAGGGCAGGAGCCCGAACGGCCCGGCCGACGAAGGATACCCGGCCAGACGAAGAATGCCCGATTTCGCGGCCCGTCATCGCACTGCAATAGGATGGTCTTGTCCGAATTGGCTTCCCTATTGCGTCTAGATCCGATGAGCGTTATCGTCTTTGTAGGCGAAAGAAATTACAAGGATTGTTCTGCGATTTATCGGCTGCTAGATAGGGATGTCAATCGATGCGTATCAAACGCGGAATACTCAATTCGCCGTCGACCGCCCTTTACCCCGTAGTAAATCGAATGTGCCGTATATTGCGGCATCGCGCCGCGGCAGTCGTTGACGATTCACTTTTGGGCTCGACCACAAACGGTCTTCGACCGGTGAGTTCAGTCAACTCGAGTTGCTTCAGTTACTTGCCGCAGCGGAATCCACTCGGTATGCGGAGCATCAAAAGTCATTTCGAGGCTAATCGACATCTGAAGCATTGAACGGACGAGACTTTCGCTCACTTTCTTCTCGCAAGGAGTGCAACCGTGATCGCTAAACGTAAAGCCACTAAGAAAGCCTCAAGAAAATTGAGCGTAAGTAAATTGCGTAAATCTTCCGCGGGGAGACGCGTTAAATCGAAAACGGCGCCAGAGGACTCCATACGCACGGTGCCACTACACTATCCAAAACCGTCGGTTTCTGTTGCCGAATTGGCTGCCCGGCAGGGCGAATCGGAGGGGGACGTTTTTGACGGCAAGCCGCGCGTCGCGCCGGTCGATGCCCATTTGTCCTATAACGGCGGTCCGCTGCTGCAAAAGGTGCAAGTGTTTCTAATATTCTGGGGCGCCCAATGGCAAACAGCCGCCTCCGCGGCGCCTCTCGTCCAGCAGATCAAGCAGTTCTTTGCTGACATTTTGGTCAGTTCGCTTCTGGATCAGTTAGCTGAATACAACGTGCCGGGCAAAGTCATTGGCCATGGATCAGTAACGGGTAGCGTAATAATAGCCAATGGCGCGCCAGTCGGAAGCGTTACGGATTCGGCCATCAAGGCCCAGTTAAAGAAATGGATCAAGGCAAAAACCATTCCGAATAACAAACCTCAGACACTCTACTTCGTCTATTTGGAACCCGGCACCGTATCGATTATGGGTGGCTCAAAATCCTGTCAAAACTATTGTGGATACCACAACAATACGGGGCCCATTTATTATGCCGTCATGCCGTACCCAAGCTGCGCAGGGTGCCTCGGTGGATTGACGACGCTGGATGCGCTCACGGGTACGAGCTCACACGAACTGTGCGAAGCGATTACGGATCCCATTCCAGGCAAAGGATGGTATGACGATAAGAACGGCGAGATTGGGGACATCTGCGCATGGAACTTTAAGAAGGTTTCGGGTCACAACGTCCAAATGGAATGGTCGAACACTAGCGGACGCTGCGTGTAGAGCCTAAGCCCTGTTGATTGCGGACTGCGGAATAAGCCGGCCAGTATTCGGAGACCCTCGACCACCGGGCGAATTTTACCGCGCGAACATTGGACACAATTTGCCACACAGCCAGCCCAGACGGAGAAGAATGAAAACACGGGGAGAATTCTACGTGGCCAATAATCCCGATAGTACGCGCGTTTGGGCAGAACGCTACCGAAGCGGTAGTTAGAAAACCGGGTAAGCGATTCTTAGGCGCGCCGCTGCCCATTGGCTCATATGCGAGGGAACACTGGGAATTTGCGTGGCTAAGCGATGTGGCCTATCAAGAGACCGCGGCGGGTAAGAAGCATATTGAGAAGATGAAAGGGGAAGCGCCGTCTGACAGCGATGCTGTCGCTCCCGATCCCTTGCCACCCTTGACCGAAGCTGGGTGGCGGAGGTGGGACAATTTCCCCCCGGAGAGGAGTTGCTTGCGAAGATCAAAGACTCTCATCTTCGCGTCCAAGTATGGAAGCGCCTCCGGCCATCGCCGTGACATTCGGCGGCACGGTATTCAACAACGGCTCTGTGGAACCTCTAACTCACCGGTACCGGGCGAGCATACGGACAGATAAACAGCCCCGCTGACGAACAATCCTCGACCAACGAAGAAAGCCGTTCACGGCGCAAAGCGGACCATCCGACATAAATCCGTCGGCGGCCCCAGACGGGGAGGTGTAATCCGCGCATGCGATCCCACTCTTAAGGATCGAGGAGTCAGAACCATGCGCATTTCAACCTCGATGTTCGTTGGAGCGGTCATGCTGGCCGCGCTTTCCTTCGCCGCCCACGCCGACACGTCAAGTCCAGACAAAATCGTTCGCGGTGGCATCGCCGTATATTACGGTGATCTCAATCTTGAAACTGAAACAGATGCCAAGATCATGCTTAAGCGAGTCGAACGAGCGGCCAAGAAGGCGTGCGGTGGTCACGCTACTTTTAGTACTTATACCGGATCATTGGAACGCACCTTTGAGGAATGCCGCCGCGAGACCGTTCAAAGAACAGTGAATAGGCTTGGCTCACCCATGGTGACGCGCCTCTATTCCGAGACACGGCCGCGAGAGTACTGGCATCGCTGATCACCGCAATCCTAACGGTGCCGTGGTCGCTGGAATTCGACCGTTGGAGGCTGAGTTTCGACCGTTCGCCGCGATTCCGCCGCAGCCGTACTGGGGGTCGTATAATTTGTTGCACACATGAACGACTCATTACCCGCACAGCACACTAAGTCGCGGCAGCTCTATTGGATTTATCAGACCTTGGGATGGGGGGTGTACACCGTGACGCGCATCGTAGGCGCCGTCACAGTTTTTGGTCTTCCTTGGCTCAAAGTCACCCTTGAGCTGGTGACTCTCAGTGCCGTCGGGTTGGGCCTTTCCCATGGGCTGCGAAAATACGTGCAGAGGCATCATTGGAATGCCCTCAGCATTCCGCAATTGACCAAGCGTATCGTCGTCGCAGGATTCGTGCTCGGCACGCCACTCGGCATCATAACGCAGCTCACCGACGTGGCCGCCTTGCAAGATCTCGGACCTGTATTGCGGGAATACGCTCCCGGTTTGAACATATACTTCAGCGTGCCGATTCAGTTTGTCCATCAAATTGTTAATTGGGCGATTCTCTACATGGTTTGGCTGGCCATTTATTTTACCGCGGTCGGTCTGCGCGAATACCGGTCGGCGAGACTGACGCAGTCCGAATTGGCGCGGGCACTTCAGTTGGCCGAGCTACGGCTGCTGAAATCGCAGCTCAATCCGCACTTCCTGTTCAACGCCCTGAATACCGTGCGCTCGCTCATCGCTGACAATCCGGCGAGCGCGCAAGGCGCTGTGACGCATCTCGCCAACACGCTGCGTTATACCTTAAGCTCGCGACAGGACGAGTTGGTCACCTTGTCGCAGGAATTGAGCATCGTAGCGGATTACCTCAAACTGGAGTCCATGCGTTTCGAGGATAGGCTGCACATTGAGATTCAGGTTCCTGAGGAAGCGGCGGGCGTGCGAATTCCGGTCATGCTCCTGCAAACCCTCGTGGAGAATGCGATCAAGCACGGAATCGCTGAATTGCCCTCGGGCGGGCTGCTGCGAATATCGGCCGCCGTGCGGGATGAGTTGCTCGTTCTGGAGGTTGAGAATCCACGGCCGCCGGCACCGATCTTTGCTGCCGGCGAAGGCGTTGGCTTGCGCAATGCTCAGGATCGGTTGAAGCTGTTGTTTGGCACCCGCGCCAGTCTCGACCTCGATCTGTCGAAACCCACTGTGGCGACGGCCCGTTTGCGCGTGCCTCGGCAACGATGAAGGCGATGATCATCGATGACGAGCCGCCAGCCCGGCGTGAACTGCGCCGCCTGTTGGCCGAATTCGCGTGGGTTGAAATTGTCGGCGAGGCTGGCAACATTGAGCAGGCCGCCGGTATGGTCGAATCACTTACTCCTGAATTGTTGTTTCTCGACATCCAAATGCCGGGCGGTTCCGGGTTCGATTTGTTGACTCGGCTGGAGCACGTACCGGCCGTCATCTTCACGACCGCGCACGACGAACATGCGGTACGGGCATTCGAGGTCGACGCGCTCGACTATCTGCTCAAGCCGATCGACCCCGCCCGCCTTGCCGAGGCATTAACTCGGGTAAAGAGCGCCCATGCAGAGCGAACGCGGCGGACCGAAGACGTGCTCGAGCAACTTTTTGTCCGCGACGGCGCACGATGCTGGTTCGTGCCGCTTCGCGAAGTGCGCCTCCTGAGTTCTGAGGGAAATTACATTCGGCTGTCTTGGGGCGGGGCACAGCCCCTGCTGGGACGCGCACTCGCGGCGCTTGAGCGGCGGCTCGACCCGAATCGCTTCTTTAGGGCCAATCGCCAACAGATCATTAATCTGGATTTTGTCGAGCATGTGGAGCTCGGAGTAAACGGGCGCCTGCATGCGCAACTCCGCGATGGCCCGGAAGTGGAAATTTCCCGTCGGCAAGCGCGGTTGTTCAAGATAAAGACGAGCATTTAGACCACTTGATTTTAAAGAGTGCCGGCCAGCACCCTAGATCATTTTGATCACGCCGCGAAGATGTTGCGACCTTGGGTATCAACCCAGACGCATCGATTGTTCAAAAAGCCCGAGAGCGCGCGGGAGGATTGCGGGAGTTGTGCCGCTAAGCGACATCGTATTAGTCAGGCGGGATGGATCGCTCGATGTGCCTCGTTGCCGCGCTGCTGCCCAATTGTTCGTCTTGACTTGCTATCGAAGGCCCGTCTCAAGGCCAACAAACCGAGGAACAGCAGGCTTAGCGGTCCGACTCCGCCGCCGCCTCCACCTCCACTCTTTGTGCTGCCGGCCGTACTGGCACTCGTGAACTCTACGTGCACCTGCGCGCTCGCGGCGGGTGGGGCACCAGAACATGTGATCGCGTAGGTGTAATCGCCGCTGGCGGATTCCGTCACCATCATTTGGCCACTTGTTGAAAGGCTGCCGCTCCAACCGTCACTGCCGGTGCCACCGGACGCGCTGCAAGCGGCAGCATTCTGAGAACTCCAATTCAATGTTACCTGTCCGCCGACGGCTAGGCTTGCCTGGCTCGTCGAAAGAGAAACACTGGGTGCGGGGGTGGTTGGATCAGCGCTGCTTACAATGGTATAGGCCACTTGGGTCTGTGCCTGTGAGACATTCGATTGAGGGTCTGTGCAACTGATTGAGTAGGTGACGACCTGGGATGCCGCTGACGTAACTTGCATCGAACCCGATGCGCCAAGTGTCCCATTCCAGCCATCGGAACCGGTCCCACCGGAAGCTCTGCATACGGAGCCGTTAGCGGCATTCCAGTTGAGAAAGACATTGCTGTTGACCGGCACGCTTGCAGTGGCTGCCGCCAAGGTGACGCCCTGCAATGTTCCCGTGAAAGTGACCTGCGTCGAGGCAACCGCACCCGCACAGTTCACTGCATAGGTGTAAGTCCCGGGCGTGTTTTGCGTCGTCTGAAATGCGCCGGAATTGGTAAGCACCGTTCCCCAACCCTGGCTGCTTCCCGGAGTAATCGACGAGCTACAAGGCCCGAGATTGGCGGTCCACTGAATCAGTAGTGTGCCGCCGATGGGCAAGGAACTACTGCTGGCCGTGATGGATGCAGACGGCGCAGCCACGACCGAGGTTGCCTGCGCATGGACGATCTGGGCGCCCGATCCACAAGTGATTCCAAAGGTCACATTGCCGAGGGTGTTCTCAACGACTGTGGTATCACCGTCTTGGACGTGATTGTTCACTTTAGGACCGGCCCAGCCATCGCCGGTCTGTCCGCCGGTGCCGACGCAGGGATAAACATTGGTCACCCACGCGATCCCAGCTGCCGATCCTAATGCAATGGGGTTCGCGACATTCAGCGTAACTGCTGGCTGCGACGTAAACCAATTGACGCTGGTGGTGGCACTCGCCATGTTGCTGCCGCTGCCGCAGGTGACCGTGTAAACGTAGTTGCCGGCCACTGCCTCGGAGTCTTGCACGGAGCCATTGGGCAACGTGCCCGTGATGAAGTTGAGTTGACCTTGCAAGGTGCCGGGACCTACGTAGGCGACGGTGCAGGGGCGGACATTCGTGGTGAAGTTGATGGTGGTCAATCCCGCAGAGCCGGTGTCGGTATACACCTGAGCTTGCGTCGGTGTGGCTGTCGCGGTGACCGCGGCGGCATTGCCGGTGAAGGTCAGCGTTGTACTCGTGCTGGCCGTCTGACCCGCGCCTGTGCAGGTGATGGTGTACGTATAGGTCCCGGGTGCTGTTTCGATAACGTTTTGGGATCCACCATTGGTCGACAGGAAGATACTTCCCGCCCAACCGTCCCCGGCTGCGCCGCCGCTGGCAACGCAGTGGCCGCCGCTTCCCCAGTTCAAGTTGACGGACGTACCGATACGCATTTGATTGGCGTCGGCCACGATCGGAAACACATAAGGCGCGACGACAGTGGTGGTTGCTTGAGCAGAGCCGCTGCGCGCGCTTGGGCCGCACGTCAGAACGTAACTGACGGTCCCAATCACGCTCGCGATGACAGTTTGCGATCCTTGCTGTGCCTTCGGGCCGGCCCAACCATCACCACTGGTGCCTCCAGAGGCCGTACAAGGTCCCGAAGTCGCAGCCCAGTCGAGCATGACGCTGCCGCCGGCTGCTGCGTTAGGCGAGCCATTGAGATTGACGACAACAGGAATGAACTGCCAAAAAACGGACACTGACGCACTGCCGGCCGAACCGGTTGTACTGCATTTCAGCGCATAGGAGAGTTGTCCCCCGGCTTGCTCGGTTAGCTGAAAACTTCCGCTGGCTGGGCGCGAGCCAGCCCAGCCATCACCCGCCGCACCGCCACTGGCAATGCATGAGGTGGCGCCCGGCGAATTCCAGGCGAGGGTTAGCGTATCCCCTGTGGCAACAGTGCTTGAATTGGTAGGGTTGGTCGCCGTCAGCGTGACCTGCAGTAGGCCCATGCCGTCTTGCACAAGCTTGCCCGTGCCTGCGGTGTCGAGCGCCGACTGCAGTGTCGCGGTTCCGGTCGTGCTCGTCGTATCGGCGGTCGAGCTCCAGATCGCCGCCAGCGAGGTGAATTGTGCCGTGATGGTATCCGACGTCGGCGCAGCCAGGGGTGAGGCGGGGCATACGCCCGCAGTGTTTTCGCCGTTAACCAACTGCGCGAACGATGCGCTCCCGACTGCACGATTGTTGGAATCGATCAGTGCGCCGCCGGAGGCGCCCGCACCTGTTCGGCCCAATTGATTCACGACGCCAAGGAAGTTCGAGTCGTAACCGACCTTGAGGGTTGCTGCAGGAATCGATTGCTGCAACGGCTGACCGAACCAGCTGACGAACTGTTTATCGTTGCCGAGCGCATGATGAATGGAGTAGCCGCCGGAGAAGCTCACACCCGAGGCGTCCCACCCCGCAAAGTAAGCGTCGGCAACCACGGGCGTTTCATCCAACCGCAGTAACCAGGCGTCTTGCTGTTCGACAATTGTGGTAGCGCCGCTTTGAGTGGGGACGTTGACGTCGTAAATGCTGGCGAGTGCGGTGCCGCACGGCGTGACGGCATCCCAATACACCGTGATTGATCCTGCGGCTTGAGGACTTCCTCCTCCAAGCTTGCCATTCTCACAATGCCTTGCCGTCAGCACGTAAGGGATACCGTCTCCGCTGGTGTCATTGAGAAGGGTGCCGCTGCATTGACCGATATTGGCAATGACGATGGCAACAGTCGCTTGAGCGGGATTTTGGTTGGCGGGCGTGGCATTGCACATGTAGTTCTGGGTGCAATCACCGTCTGCAGACGCCTTGATGATCTGGCGGTAGTGCGCGTTGTCAGCAATGGCTCCCGCTATGCCGCGGTATCCAGCCTGAAGGCTTTGTATCTCAAAGCGCACTTGGGCGCGCTCGGTCGAGTTGACGGTGAGAGCAAGCGATAACGTACCTCCGACCACGTGGCGCGACCACAGTTCACCCCGTCGCACGTCGCGAGCGGTATAGGACACGCTGCCTTTAGCACCCGTCACTTTGAGTTCCGCGCTGGGCGGCAACGAAATGCTCGATGCATGAAATGCCATCGAAATTGCGCTATCGATGCGCGCCGCATAGGTCCATGTGCTGACGCCGGCGTTCGTCGTCCAGGTGCCCATCGTAGCCGCAGATATCGGACGCACCACATCCACCGCAAAGCGGTCTGGGTAGCGCGCCGCTTCATCGATGAGAGGAGAGATGTCAACGTTGAGTCTGTCGATTGGCGGCGCTGAATGCGCAACGAGCCCGAAAGCCGATAAGAGGATGCCGGCGCACAAACGCCACAGGGCTCGCGTACCAGTCTGGGTATTCATGTTTCATCCCTGAGCTTGATTTATTATTTCGTCGAAGGAAGTCTCAGGTTCCGCCGACACTGACGATGATAGCGCCGATTGGAAACGGCAGCATCCATTGAATGCCGCTTTATGTTAAGGGTTATGTGCGGTCCTACAAGGTTGCTCACCCAGTCGATTCAGAGCTGTCGAGGCCGTACGGTGGTCAGTGCGGGATCGACACGGGACTGATTTCGCCATTACGAAGGCATATGCATTGCAGGGTGATGCCTAGGTCCTGCTCATATCGACGGATGAGGCGGGCCTCGGTTTCCGTGACCAGTGACACTGCCGTGCCATGTGCGCCGGCGCGCGCCGTACGGCCGACCCTGTGCAGGTAGGCCTTGCTCATCGTTGGCATGTCGAGATTGAAGATGTGGGTTACGCCGGGGATGTTGAGTCCGCGGGCCGCGAGGTCGGATGCAATCATGATGCGGATGGCGCCGCTGCGAATTCCATCCATCGCCTGCTTGCGGTTCATCTTGGATAGCTCGGAATTCAAGTCCGCAACAGTTAGTTTGTGATGGGATAACTTCGAGGCGACCTCTTCCGCAACATCGTTGCGATGCACGAACACGATCGAGCGCGGCACGTCGAACGCATGCAGCAGCTTGCGCAACATTTCCGGCTTGTCCCTGCTTTCACAAATCAGATACAGATGTTCGATGTTCTCGTTGACCGCCGCCCCACTCACGCGAAGCATCAGGACATCCGGAGCCAATGTTTCCAAGACCTGACGAGTCTGCTGCTCGATCGTCGCCGACGCAAAAATCAACTGTCGAGCCGGCGGCGCCGCGCTGACGATTTTCTGAATCCAATCCAGGCTTTCGTCGTTCAGCAGTCGGTCGGCCTCATCGATGACGACGGCGCGGATGTGCCCCGTCTTCAGCTTGCCCCGCTCGATGAGTTCCACGATGCGTCCGGGCGAACCCACCACGACGTGCGGCTTGGCCTTGAGCTTGTCGATTTGTCGGTCGGTCGCCGTACCACCGATGAGCAGCACCGAGCGAATGGCGCGCGCCGCGTTTAGCGCAAGTTCACAGGATTGACGATGGATCTGAATCGCCAATTCGTGGGTTGGCGCCACGATCACAACCTGGGTCGCCGCTTGCGAAGGATCTATGCGAGTAAAGAGGGGCAGCAGATAAGCCAGTGTTTTACCGGTACCGGTCTCCGCTCGCAGATATGCGTCCTGCCCGGCAGCGAGCGGCGGAATTGCGGCGATTTGAATTGGGCTGGGATCGAATATCTGTTGCTTCGCGAGCGCAGCGA
>Ga0210402_10001016_pt1 | contig 29824 bp, 16 predicted proteins | sample IncBWC7MmetaG_FD_161055 | JGI IMG/M metagenome (GOLD analysis project Ga0210402, IMG submission 161055) | Forest soil microbial communities from Barre Woods Harvard Forest LTER site, Petersham, Massachusetts, United States - Inc-BW-C-7-M | ecosystem: Environmental > Terrestrial > Soil >...
GTGGACCAATTGGTCGCCTTGCAAAGCACCATCAGCCAGTACTTGAGCCCGGCTCCGCCGGTTTGGGACACGGAAGCGGGCTTCTCGGCGACCGACTACAGTACACCGGCCGGCAATGGCTTCGATCCGATCGCACTGTTTATCCAATCCGCCAAAACGCCCGAGCGGTTACTCATGTCCTGCGCGGCCGGCCTTCCGATTTATATCTACTTTAACCTTCGCGATGCTGCCACCGATCCAACCAATCGCTTGCACAACTTTGGCCTGATCGCCAACGATTATTCCAGCAAGCCGGCCCTCGTGGCGGTGCAGACGCTCGCCTCGGTGGCCCGCAACCGGACCTACGCCGGCCTTGTCCATACCGCACCGTCAAGCCTGGTGGCCATGCGGTTTGACGGCACGAGCGACCAGGTCTTTGCCGTCTGGTCTTTCATTCCCAATAGCAGCGTCACGGTGACGTTCCCCTTAAATGCGTCGGTCATGGATATCTATGGTAAAGCGCTGATACCCGAAATTCTAGTCAACAGCCTGGCGTTGAATGTCCAGGAGTCCACCGGCCCGGTATATATTACCATCCCCCTCCCACCGAGGCCGGCAGGCATCAGCGCTTCTTCTCCCTCGGGTGGCGGTATCAGTGGTAGCAGTAGCGGCAGTGGTGCAGCTGGTGGCGGTGGAGCCCCGAGCCTGTGGTTCTACGGTGCACTTAGCCTACTGGTCGCTGCCCGCAGGTTTACTGGGCGGCGGGGGAAAGACTGAAGACGGAGTTAGTTGAGAGATGAGAGGGCTGAAGACTTTTCTGTCATCCAGAGCGAAGCGAAGGATCTCCGCTGAAGGCCAGTGACCAACGCCGTGCTTCGCCAAGGCTACGAAGGACAGGTCGCGGGGCACGGCCACTAATTGCCGCTAATAATCACTCATCTCAGGATCATTTGTCCCGCGGAAAAATAAGCCAACTACCCGCAGGTCTGGCTCGAAGATTTTTTACCGCAGAGGACACAGAGATCGCAGAGCAGCAATCCGAATTCCTTTGGATCGACCTCCGCGCGCTCGGCATCCTCTACGGCAAAAGCATGTAGGAACCAATCGAAATTTTGCCACGAAGGGTCACAAAGAGCACACGGAAAGACCAAATTCATAACAGCAGAATCTGCATTTTCTTTGAGCGCTTTGTGCCCTTTTGTGGCTAAAAAATCCGACCCAAACATCCGCGCTTATCGGCGCCATCCGCGGAAAAAAGAGAGCCCAACCCCTGATTTGTCCCGCGGATCACGCAGATGTATGCGGATAGTTTTTAGGGACAGGTCAAAAAGGGCAGCTCACGCCATTTGCTCTGCCACCAGCGCATCAATTTCGCCACGATGATCTTCGTAATAGGCCAGACACTCGTAAACCTGCGAGCGTTTCAAGTCGGGGAAGCTGCGGCAAACGTCGTCCACGCTCGCCCCGTTGACGATCAGACCCACCACGTCATGCACGCCGATGCGGGTGTCCTCGATGATCATGCGCCCAGCGCACACGCCGGGGATTTTAGTCAGGTAGTGGTAGGTGGTGGACGGCATGGGCTTAAGATAAGCGATGGGGTACTTTTTCGCAACGTCTTTTTCCCTCGGGTGAGTTTTTAGAGACCGGTCAAAAAGGAAAGCTCTCCGTATCCGCGTAGATCCGTGCCATCCGCGGAAAAAACAAATCCCAAGCCCTGATTTGTCCCGCGGATCACGCGGATATTCGCGGATGAAAAACTGCCCTCATCTTCAGAAATATAAGTTTTTAGGGACAGGTCAAAAGGGAAGCACTCAGCGTCCGGGCATGGCTCTAACCACTAATGCGCGCTAATCGTCACTAATTTCGGGATCATTTTTCACCGCAGAGGAAGCAGAGATCCCAGAGCAACAAACCCCAATTTCTTTGGATCGACCTCCGCGTACTCGGCGTCCTCTGCGGTGAAAGTCTATCCGCGCTTATCCGCGCCATCCGCGGAAAAAACAGATTCCAAGTCGTGATTTGTCCCGCGGATAGTTTTTAGGGACAGGTCAAAAAGGGCAGCTCTCATCCAATCCGTGCACTCACGATTGTAGGGCGCGTCGAGAAGGGATCCAGCCTTCGCACGCGGCTGCGGCGGACAAGCTGACGCGCTCCACCTGACCCTGCCTTCGCTCCCTTCGAATCCTTCGCGAGACACTTTCATCTGAATGATTTTCTCGCGAAGGATACAAAGTAAACGAAGGGCACTACTTCCAACGCCCAAGGGACTGAAACGCTGAAGGCTGAAGACTAAATGCATTTAGGCTTCAGCAGGCTATCGGATTTTGTCCGCCACGCTGCTGGGGGCCTTTCATCTCTTGGGTAAATATTTTTACACAACGCAATGGGTGATAATACCCAGTATAGAGAAAGTATATAGTCAAAAACTTGTAACGATAACGCATATCTATTGTATATATTACAAATTGGAGTATAGTTTTTACATACTCCAATGAATATTCGAAATAATAGCTATGTCACACAAACGGTATTAACTTGTTTTTTACTTTTGTTCATTAACAGCACAGGTAAGGGAAGCACCCTGATTGACAATTTTGAAAGCCCTACTTCACCGGCACCTTGGAAATTCTACAATGGGCAAGAATATCCCGGCGCAACCGGATCGCTTGCGCTCGGTACCGGTTATTCCGGACACGGAGCTCACCTCGCCTATGATTTTTCCAAAGGTGGTCGTTACGTGGAGGCCTATTTGCCCCTGCCTGCACCCATCACCTCCCCCGCAACGATCAGCTTTTGGGTGAAGTCTCCGACTACTATTCTCGTATTATTTCGGATATTGGATTCAGCCGGGCAAACGTTTCAATACAACCTCATCCGTCCGTTAAGTGCCGTGAGCGCCACGGCCTGGTATCAGCAGATGGTTGAACTTGACCGCCCTTCTCGTTTTTACGGGGGCGTCGCGGATGGCGTAATCCATTACCCGATCACTCGAATCGAAATTTTGGCTGGCTTTTCGACCGTACCTGCAGCTGCTGGCGCCATCGATTTCGACGATGTGTATCTCCTGCCAACAAGCACCCTGATCGACAATTTTGAGAGCTCTTCTTCCCCGGCACCATGGATATTCCGCAATGGCGGACAAACTCCCAGCGCGACCGGCTCGCTCACGCTCGGCACCGGTCATGTCGGCCACGGCGCTCACCTCGCCTATGATTTCTCCCAAGGCGGGAGCGCCGTAGAAGCGCTTTTGCCTTTGCCTACACCCATCCCTTCCGCTGCTGCAATCAGCTTTTGGGTCAAGTCTCCGCCTAATATTCGCGTACAGCTGCGGGTGCTGGATTCAACCGGGCAATCGCTTGCGTACATGCTCAGCCGTCCGTTGGCGGCGTCGGATGTCACGGCCTGGTATCAACAGACCGTCGAGCTTGACAGCCCTGCTTCTTATTACGGTGGCGCCGCGAATGGAGTGATCCACTTTCCGATCACGCAAATCGTAATTATCGCGGGCAATCCGATTGTCCCGGGAATCGTCGGTGCCATCGATTTCGACGATGTCTATGCGGTGAGTTCGACCCAGTTCGACCTCGACCCGGCGGCCGCGCTCGTTCCAGCCCCCCCGGGGAGCGGCAACCTGCTTTCCCGCATGGGCGTCAACATCGCCTTCACCTCTGACGATCGCGCACTGGCGATCGCCCAAGCCGCCGGATTTTCCTGGGTGCGCGCGGATCTCGATTGGGACGGCGTGGAAACAACCCCGAATGTTTACGACTGGAGCGCCTATGACCAGCTCATCAGTTCATTGCAAAGCCGGGGAATGAAAGCGTTGTTTATCCTGGATTATGGCAACACGAATTACACGGGTGATCCCATGTTACCGCCCATCACGACGGACCAAATCACCGCCTTTGGCAATTTTGCCCAGGCCGCCGCCCAGCATTTCGCCGGCACGGGCGCTCGTTTCGAGGTGTGGAACGAGCCGGACATCGCCGGTTTTTGGGGTTCGTCACCGAACCCAGCGCAATACTCCGCCCTCGCCTCAACGGCGATCAGCCGGATCCACCAGGGCGACCCGGCCGCGGTGGTGACAACCGGCGGCACCGCCAATTTCAACGAAAGCTACACCAACAGTTTTCTTAAAACAGGAGGCGGCAATGGCGCCAATGCCATCGGCGTACACCCGTATAATATTCAGAATCCGTCTCAAGACTTCATGGATCACCTGGTCGCCTTGCGCAGCCTCGTCAGCCAGTACTTGAGCCCGGCTCCGCCCATTTGGGACACGGAATGGGGCTTCAGCTCGACCGACTACAGCCCCGACGGCAATGGCGCCGAACCCACCGCACGGTTCATTCAATCGACCAAAGTGGCCGAGCGGATCCTCGCCTCCTGCGCGGTCGGTTCTCCGATTTATATCTACTATGACCTTGGAGATGATGACGCAGATCCCACCGATCGCTACGGCAACTTTGGCCTGATCGCCAACGACTATTCCACCAAGCCGGCCCTGGTGGCCGTGCAGGCGCTGGCCGCGGTGGCGCGCAACCGCACCTTCGTGGGTATGGTCCCAACTGCGCCGTCAAACCTGGTGGCCATGCGATTCGATGGCGCGACCGACCGGGTTTATGCCATGTGGAATTATGCTCCCACTAGCACGGTCACGGTGACCTTGCCCACCAACGCGACGGTCACGGACCTCTACGGCAGCCCCATGACGCTACAGAAGGTGGGCGGGCGGCTGGCCATGACGGTGGAAGAAGGCGCCGGGCCGGTTTATATAAGGATTCCCAACAGCTGATGCTGAACGGTAGTTGGTATTTTGTAGTTGGTAGTTGGTAGTTGGGAGCGCGTCAGTTTGTCCGCCGTAGCCGCGTGCGAAGGCTGGATCCCTGACGCGCTCTCAGCGCCCGGGCATTGGCATTCGTATTTGGTAGTTGGTATTTAGTCTGTGTCAGCCTTCAGTCTTCAGCCCTTCAGCGTTGGACGTGAGCAGAGACCCTTCGCTTCCTTCGAATCCTTCGCGAGACACCTTAACCTGGATTATTTTCTCGCGAAGGACGCGAAGTATCCGAAGGGCACGGCCAACGGCAATTTGTCATCCAGAGCGAAGCGAAGGATCTCCGCTGAAGGCCAGTGGCCAACGCCAGTGCTTCGCATGGCACGGCCACTATTGCCACTAATAATCACCCATCTCGGGATCATTTTTTCCGCGGATCACGCGAATATACGCGGATAGTTTTTAGGGACGGGTCAAAAAGGGAAGCACGAAGATTTTTTACCGCAGAGGACACAGAGATCGCAGAGCAGCAATCCGAATTTCTTTGGATCGACCTCCGCTCGCTCGGCGTCCTCTGCGGTGAAAGTCTAAATGCATTTGCCTCACGCCAAGTCCGCAAAGAAAACCTTGGCGTTTGTTGCGTCCTTGGCGTGAGGCACTCATCCATCAGTCGTTAAAAATCCTCTCCGTATCCGCGATCATCCGCGTTATCCGCGGAAAAATAAGCCAACGTACGCACAGGTCTGGCCCGAAGATTCTTCACAGAGGAAGCAGAGACCGCAGAGCAGCAACCCGCCGTTTCTTTGGATCGACCCCAGGGCTCTCGGCGTCCTCAGCGGTAAAAGCATGGAGAAACCAAACGGAATTTTGCCACGAAGGGTCACAAAGAGCACAGAGAAAGACCGAATTCATAACAGCAGAATCTGCATTTTCTTTGAGCGCTTTGCGCCCTTTTGTGGCCAAATACCGCCTTAAGTTTTTCAACGTTACAACGCCCCTTCGCCAGCATAAATCCGTTCATAGTCCGAAACCATCCGGTCGATCGGGTACGACTGCTCGGCGTGGCGGCGGGCCGCCGCGCCCATGCGCGCGCGCTGGGCCGGATCGTGCAAGAATTCCGCCAGGCACCGGTTCGCGCCTTCGATATCGCCCGGGGCAAAAAGAAACCCGCTTTCGCCATCGACAAATTGCTCGGGCACACCGCCCACCCGCGTGGCGAGAACCGGGGTGCCGCAGGCCAGCGCCTCCAGGATCACGTACGGAAAATTATCCGCCCGGGCCGGGTAGACCATGAGGTCGGCCGCATGGAAAACCTGCCTTACCCCCTCCGCCGGCAGGCGCCCGGTGCCGATGTACCGGGCCTTCCCCACCGCCTTGTTCCGGGCATCGCCCCCCACCTCCAGCACCACCAGGCGCGCCGCGTCATGGTTTTTTTGATACATCTCGACCAGTTTTTCCACGAAACCAAAATCCCTCCAGGGCGTGGCCCGGCCTCCATCCGCCACGAAGCAAATCACCCGCTCATCCGGTGCGACGCCCCAGGCGAGCCGGGCCGCTTCCGGATCGGCCGCCGGCTTGAAAAAATCCAGATCGATGCCGTACGGCACCACGGCGGACCGGCGAATGGCCGGGGCCATGATCGATTCGCGCGCGCAATTCAGCAGCCAGGCGGAGGGTGCGGTCAGGGTGCACCCGAGCTGGCGATACACGCCGGCTTTGGTTTGCCAATTGGCCGCCGACTCATCGCGCGACAGCGCCGGATAAATGTCCAGGTGCGGGCAGGACCCACAGCCCTGCCGCCAGCGGTTGCATTCCAAAAAATACGCGCAATGCCCCGTAAACGCCCACGAATCATGCAGGGTATAAACCAACCGGTGGTCCCGGGCGAGCGAGGGCAATCGCCGGAGATCGAAATGGGTCGGGCCGACAAAAAAATGCAGGTTGTTGAGGTGCACCACATCGGGGCGAAACGGCAGCTCCGCCAGGCTGCGGGCCGATCCCGGCAGCCGGAAATCCTCAATGCCCCGGCGCCGCGCCAGGGTGCCCCGCCATTCCTGCGCATGCAAAATCCGCCGCGCAAAATAATGGAGACGATGCCTCGGGGTGCCCGCCGGCATCGCACACCGGATGATGAATTCCAGCAAGCGTTCCAGCCGGCCCCCGCCCCCGGTGACCGGCACTTCATGCACCCATGGCAGGTCGGTTCGCTTGAGGCCGACGACGAGCGCAGCCTCGTGCCCGCGGGCGATCAGCCCCTGGGTCAGTTGCCGGGCAAATCCCGCGGCTCCGCCGCCGATATCCTGGCTGTTGACCAAGGCTATGCGCATCGTGCGGGAAGAAAGGGAACCACCATGGGCATGAATTAAATCGGCCGGCACCCTGAGAGCCAGCCCGCAATTAGGCTTGTGGTTCAAAATCTGGGGATGGCTTTAACCACTAATGCAAACTAATCGTCACTAATCTCGGGATCATTTGTCCCGCGGATCACACGGATCTACGCGGATAAAAAGGGGATCTCATCCCCGGAAAGATAAATCCATATGCGTGGTTATCTGTGCAATCCGTGGTAAAAGCCCGAGGCTATCCGATAACATGCGGTTGCCTTTGCCCCATCCTTGTTTTCCATTCTGGCCCATTGAATGCTGACCCATTGCCAGCGCTGCCACGCGCGGCCGAAATGAAGAAGCCGGTGGAACACCTGGCGTTCCTCGACCAGTTGAGGGGCGCGGCCATCCTGGCAGTGGCCGTTTACCACGCCCTCGATGAATCGTTCGGATTCGACGAGCTTAAATGGCACGGCCTGGTCCGCGATTTTAATGTTTCCCGCCTCTATTTGTTCCTGCTGCCGGCTTCGTGGGGGTTCCTGGGGGTCTCAATTTTTTTTGTGATCAGCGGATTCTGCATTCATCTCAGCCATGCCCGGTCCCAGGAACCGACCTTTGGCACTTTCTTCATCCGCCGGTTTTTTCGCATTTATCCGCCCTACCTGGTATGCCTCGTCCTGTTCTCCTTCGTCTATCCATGGCAGAGGATTGACTTCCAGCCGGGCCAGGGGATCGCCCAGTTCGCCAGTCACCTGGCGCTTTTCCACAATCTCGACGCCCGGTATTTTTACGGGATCAATCCGTCGTTTTGGAGCATCGCCGTCGAAGTACAGCTCTATCTCCTGTATCCCCTGCTTTGGTGTTATGCCCGGCGCCACGGCTGGAGGCGCACACTGGCGATCACGGCCGTCATCGAGTTTACGATCAGGGTGGCCGGAGCCATCCACCTCATCGCCTTTCCCGACACCATGCTTCCGCGGTGGGTGACCGACAGCCCCCTGGCTTTTTGGTTCAGCTGGTGCCTGGGCGCAGCCGTTGCCGACGGCTACCTGAAACAGCATTTGCCGACGGTGCGACGGCGCACGTTAGTCCTCCTGGCGGGCGGCACCCTCGCCGTTTATTTCCTGAAGCCCGCGACCGTTTTCATGTTTCCGCTGGCGGCCCTGTTCACCGCCGGGCTCATCACCAATCGATTGGCCCGCGCCCAATCCCCGGCTGGCCCGCCGGTCAGCCGCTGGCCGTGGCGCGTCCTTTCGAAGCTGGGCTTCGTCAGCTATAGTTTCTATCTCCTGCATCAGCCGCTGTTGGGCCTGGTGCCCCGCATGCTCAAGAGACTGTCTCCCGGGACCTCCCATCACCTGGTTTGCTTTGTCGGCTGCCTGGCGGCGATCGGCCCCATTTACCTGATATCGAAGTTGTTTTATCGTGGGGTGGAAATGCCCAGCATTTCTGCGGGCAAATGGTTCATTAAAAAACAACGGGTGAGCCTGCCCAATCCGAGCCATTGAACCTCGAGTAAATGCAAAACAGTTTTTTAACCACTAATTGCCACTAATAACCACTGATCTCGGAATCGTTTTTTCCGCGGATCGCACAGTTTTTCATGGCAGCCTACCAGCCTCACGCCAAGTCCGCTAAGAAAACCTTGGCGTTCGTTGCGTCCTTTGCGTGAGGCACTCATACAATTGTCCAACCCCCGCCAACCTGCTTTGCGATCTTCGCCCGTTCAACCCATTCGGCAGGCTCAGGGCAAGCGACCTTGGTGTAAAAAATATTTTTATGGCGGAGATCCTTCGCTCCGCTCTGGATGACAAAGAAGGATAGGTGAGCATCAGTGTCCATCAGTGGTTAAAAATCCGTATCCGCGTTTATCTGCGTCCATCCGCGGTTAAAAAATCTGAACCAAATTAACAAGTGAGCATAAGTGTCCATCAGTGGTTAAAACAAATCCGTGGTCGAAGCTGGGCGTTGTCCGTGCTCAGCCTGTTCGCCGCGGTGACGGCGCCGGCGGCCGAGCCGTTTCATTGGGGGATGAACGGCCATCCGCTGAACCAAGCGGCTTACATGGACGTCTCCCTCGAGGCCCAGTTCGACCTCCTCGCGGAACTGGGCGCCGGTTGGTACCGCTGCGACGTGGACGCCCCTGTCTTCCAGGCCGACCCGGCCCGGTTCGATGCGCTGGTGCGCACAGCGGAAAAACGGAAGGTTAAATTGCTGCCCATTCTTCTGCCCTCGCCGAACTGCCAGAGCGAGGAAGCCACGCCGAAGCAGATCCATGACACGGCCCGGGCCTTCGCGAAGGACATCGTCAGCCGGTACAAGGGCCGGATCACCCACTGGGAACTGGGCAACGAGTACGATACCTATGCGCTGATCCGCAAGGGCGAGGTGACCCAAAGCGGCAAACGGTGGACGTGGGACGGCGATCCCGATGGCAACAGCCCGGACGATTTTGACCCGGGCCGTTGCGCCCGGGTGAAGGCGGAGATCATGGGCCTTTATGAAGGCGTAAAGGCGGCCGACCCGGCCGCCCTGACCATTGTGAACACGGCCGGCTGGCTGCACTACGGATTCATTGACCGCCTGGTCCGGGAAAATCCAACCGTCCCGTTCGATATTCTTTCCTGGCACTGGTATTCAGAAATGGGTGACATGACCGCGGTGCAGGGCCGGCTCAATCTCGTCGAACGGCTCCACCGCTATGGCAAGCCGCTCTGGATCACCGAGGTGAACCGGCGGGATGGCAGCAAGGGCGCAAAAGAAGCCGAAGCGTCCGCCTACATGAGTGGCGAGATTGCGCGGTTGGCGGCGAACCCGGGCATCGACGGCCTGTTCATCTACGAACTCCTGGACGAACCCTATTTCGGCCCGGACGGTGAATCGGATTACGGCTTGGTGACGTTAAAGCAGGATCACGATGGCCGGTGGCAGATCGCCAGGAGAAAGAAAGCCTTCGCCGCGTATCAGGCCATGATCAGGGCAGGCGGACGGAGTGGCAGGTAGTTGGTGGTTGATGGTTGGTCATTCGTCATTGGTCATTGGTCATTGGTCATTCGTAGTTGGTAGTTAGTAGTTGGTACTTGGTCTGTGGTGGCCCATCGGGTTTAGCCTTTCAGACCACTGTCATCCAGAGCGCAGCGAAGGATCTCTGCCGTTGTAATTGGCAGTTCGTAGTTGGTGGAACGCGGCGTCCCTGACGCGTTTATTTCGGGTCTTCCCTCTTCCATTTGAGCGCGTCGGGACGACGCGCTCCACCCTCAACTCAGTTTCATCTCAAGACGTCCATGGATTCTTTTATCCTTGCGGATATCTGTGCACAATAAGCTCAAATTCTATAAAAAAGATGCGTTTTCTTTGAGTTCCTTGTGCCCTTTTGTGGCTAAAAAATCCGACCAAAGCATCCGCGTCCATCCGCGGTAAAATAAATTCCGAGCTCTGATTTGTCCCGCGGATCACGCAGATATACGCGGAAAAAAAGGAAGATCATGCGCGGAAAGATAAGTGCCCATCAGTGGTTTAAAATCCGGGGTATGGTTCTTGGTGGTTGGAAATCCGGCATTCACCGTTCACGGCCACCCGATCCGTCTCTTCAGTTCCACCGGCAAGCGCGCCCAGGAATGAACGATCCGCTTGGTATCGATCAAGGTCAGCTCGCCGCAACTGGACAAAGTATGAAACCCGTCCCGGTGCGAATCAGAAACGAGATCGCCGGTGAGACGCGAGCCGGCGGGCTCGACCGCAATCCGTTCGGGCGTCAGCGTGGCAAACCGCAGGAAGTTGAGCGCGCCCCCATAGGTGTGGCCGCAGTCCTGCACGGGTAGCATGACACTTCCATCCGGTGCGACGAAGGGGGTGCCACCCGGCCGCCCTCGGGAGCGATCGTCAACCACGGGGTTTTGGGCATGCCGCCGCCATGGGCCGGTCAGCGAGTCGGCATAAGCCACATGCAGTTCCCGCAGCTCACGGGTCTTGTCGGGGCCAACGATGATGAAAAACATCCACCAGCGTCCTTCGTGCCTAAGCAACGATGGCTCGGCCCCGGGCACGCCAGGCAACAGCGCGGTTTCGCGCACCCAATCGCCAGGAAAACGGCGGGCCCGGTAGAGGGCGATCTCCCCCGCGCGATGACTTTCCGGGATCATGAAAACCTCGCCGTTGTCCTCGACCAGAAATGGATATGAGAGATGAAACGGGCAGGCCAGGGCGAGATCCTTGTTTTTCCAGGCCAGGTCGGGGCCGAATGCATGGTGCTCGATCACCCCGTGCTGGGTCCGGTAATCGAACGCCTCCACAAAAACGTGGGTCATGTCCCCGCGCTGGAGGCCGAACGGATCGGCCACATAGCCCCAGCCTCCGGGCCCAGGCAGCCAGCTGATTTTTTCCCGCAATGCCGCCAGGGCCGGGGCATGGGATGCCGCCGTGATTTTCGCCGGCACGAGGCCCACCTGCCAGAAATCGGTCTCCGGCGGACATTTCATGGCGCGAGGGTGGCAGCCCAAACAAATTTCTGCAGCACGACGCTCATTCTTCACTCACTATCGGCACCGCACGCAACGGCCTGCAACAGCATATTTTCCGCGAAAACGGGTCGTGGGGCAATTTGCTTTCCCTGAAGAATGTGGGAACGGGTTAACCCCGCGACATAAAAATGTTCTTGTCCGCCTTCGCTAAAGCTACGGCGTGACATTTTTTCGCATCGCGAAAAAATGGTGCACCCGGAGGGAGTCGAACCCCCAACCTCCAGATTCGTAGTCTGGCGCTCTATCCAGTTGAGCTACGGGTGCGCGTAAGACCTCAAGAACAAGCAAAGTTTGCGCAGCGGGCGCAAGAGAAATTCGGCGTTACGTTGTCATTTGTCATTGGTTATTGGTCATTGGTCGCAGTTGGTAATTGGTAGTTGGGCTCCGGCTTTTTTGCCAACTTGTCCGTCGCAGTTGGTCCCTTCGCTCCCTTCGAACCCTTCGCGAGACACCTTTATCTGGATTATTTTCTCGCTAAGGAAGCGAAGTATCCGAAGGGCACGGCCAACGGCTAATACAAGAATCTATCCGCGTCCATCTGCGGTTAAAAATCCGGGTGTGGTGGTCGGAAATTCAGCCCTTCAGCCTTCAAGGCCGGCCTCCAATCGACGAGCGTGAGTTGCAGCAGCTTGCGGCCGTTGAAATAATTCCACGCCAGTTCGACCGCGAGGTCGAGCGGCACACCGGCGGGCGGCAGGCGGCGGGCCATTTTCCACGCCACGCCTTGGAGGCGGCGGCCGGGCGCAGGGCTGAGCTGGAAACGAAAATGGTGTTCCTTGAAGACCTCGGGCGGCGCGGACAGCACGACGTGGCGCAGGCCGAAGACCGGCTCGGGGTTGCCCTGGCCGTAAGGATGCATCACCGCCAGCTCATCCATGAACGGTGCGTTTACCTCCACCGGCGTGAGCCAGGCGGCGATCTCGAGGCGGGGTTCGGCCAGTTGCCCGCCACCGCCGGTGCGCACGGCCTCGGCGAACTGCGCGCGGAAGGCGCCAATTTTTTCCTGCGGCAAGGAGATGCCGATCGCCATCGGATGGCCGCCCCAACTGGTGAGGTGTTCGTCGCAGGTGCCGAGGATTTCCACGAGGTTGATGCCGTCCACGCTGCGCCCGGAACCCTTGGCGAGGCCGGCCTCGTTGCCGAGCACGATGCAGGGACGGTGGTATTTGCGCGAGACGCGGCCGGCGACGATGCCGACGACACCGGGATGCCAGTTCTCGCCGAAGAGCACGACGCCGGGCGTGTCGGCAAAATTTTTCTCGATGATCCGCTCCGCCTCCTCCGTGATCGCGCGCTCAATGTCCTGCCGTTCGCGATTGAAGGCATTCAGCGCCTGCGCGGTGTCGGTGCAGAATTTTTCATCCTCGCTGAGCATCAACTCCACCGAGAGCGCGGCGTCGGCGAGGCGCCCGCTGGCGTTGATGCGCGGGCCGAGGCGGTAGGAAATGTCCACCGGCAGAATTTCCTGCGTGGTTTTCACGCCGGCCACCTGCATGAGCGCGCGCAGGCCGGGCCGCGCGGTGCCCTGCAAAATTTTCAAACCGTGGCACGCGAGGATGCGGTTCTCGCCGGTGAGCGGCACGAGGTCGGCCACCGTGCCAAGCGCAACCAGATCGAGGTAGTCGCTGAGCTTGATGCCCAGTGCAACCGGATCGTTTTCCGCGCGGAGCTGTTTGAGCAGGCCGTGGGCGAGCTTGAAGACGAGGCCGACGGTGCAGAGATGCCGCCAGGCGGCGTCCGAGCCATCGGCGCAGGCATTGACGTGCGGGTTGACGAGCAGGCCCTGCCCCGGCGGTCGTTCCTTCGAGCGGTGGTGGTCGATGACGAGGACGTCAATGCCCTGCCCATAAAGGTAGGCGATCTCCTCGTGGGAGTTGGTGCCGCAGTCGAGCGCGATGAACAGGCGCGGCCGGCCCGGCTCCAGCGCGCGATCGATGGCGCTGCGCGAGAGCCCGTAACCGTCTTCCATGCGCCGCGGCACGATGAAGCGCGGGTTGGCGCCGAAGCGCCGCAGGATGCTCACAAGCAGGGCCGTGCTGGTGACGCCATCCACGTCGTAGTCGCCGAGCACGACGATGCCTTCGCCGTTCACCAGGGCCGTGCGCAGGCGCGCCACCGCGGCGTCGATGTTTTGCAGCAGGAACGGGTCGGCCAGCCCGGCCAGCGCGGGCCGGAGAAATTTTTCCACCGCACCGGCCTCAGGCAGATTGAGGCGCAGGAGCAGCTCGGCGAGCACCGGGCTCACGCCGGCACTGCGGCCGAGCGCCTCAACCTCCGCAGCGGGGAGCGGCGTGTAGTTCCAATGCATGGGTAATTTTTTGTGGCCGGGGCGAGGTCACCCCGCCCACAAAAAATTTACCGCGAAGCGCGGCTCGCGCCCTGCCACTCGTATTTCGGGGCGATATCGGAATGCGCCTCGACATGTTTGCGGTCACCCTTGTGCCAGTAGTAGAACACCTGCGAGGCCACGAAGATCGCTGAAAACGTACTGGTGACAATGCCGACGAGGAAGGTGAAGGAAATATCGTGGAGCACGCCGCCGCCGAAGAGGAAGAGCGCGAGCGCGGCGAGAAAGGTCGTCGAGGCCGTCATAATCGTGCGCGCAAACACTTTTCGGATCGCGGTATTGATGACATCGCGCAGCGAGCCATTGGGATTGAGCTTCAATTCCTCGCGGATGCGGTCGAAGACCACGACGGTCTCGTTGATCGAGTAGCCGGCGATGCACAGGATCGCGGCGACCATCGGCGCGGTAAACTGGTGGCCAGTAAGCACAAAGATGCCAATGGTCATCAAGATGTCGTGCAGGGTGGAAACCATCGCGCCGACGCCGAAGCCGAATTCGAAGCGAAAGGCGATGTAGACCAGGATCGTGGCCATGGAAACGCCAATGGCGAGCAGGGCATTGAGCTCGATCTCCTTGCCGATGGAGGCGCCGATGTGGCTTTCGCCGATCTTTTCCAGCCCGGCTTGCGGGAAGGCGGTTTGCAACGCACCGAATACAGCATCGGCTTTGCCTTCGGGCGTTTCGATGTTAAGCGCCTGTCCGCCGCCGCCGATGGAATTGACGGACGTAATATTGATATCCGAGACGCCGCTGGCCTTGGCCACCGCACGAATCTTCGCCACATCGGGCTGGTGCTTGAACTGCACGTTGATCATGTCGCCGCCGGCAAAATCAATGCCGTAGATCTTGGGTCCCTGGTAAACCACATAGCCGACACCGATTAAAACGAGCAGCCAGCCGCCAAAGAAGGCGGCTTTGCCGTAACGGATAAAATCGACCTGGATGTCCTTCAATATGCGGTTCATCCTGATTTTTTTCACGAGGCCCGATTCGATAATATACTCCATCACGAGGTGGGAGGTGATGAGCACGGAAAACAGCGTCGAAAGCACGCCGATGGCGAGCGTGACGCCGAAGCCCTTGATCGGCCCGGTACCCAAGCTGATCATAATGCAGCAGATGATCAACTGCACGGCATGGGCATCGAGAATAGTCCAGAGCGCCTTGAGGTAGCCGCTTTGGTTGGCCGAGGCGAGGCTCTTGCCGAGGGCCAGCTCTTCGCGCATGCGTTCGAAAATAAGGATGTTTGCGTCCACCGCCATGCCGACAGTGAGCACGATGCCGGCGAGGCCGGGCAGCGTCATCGTCGCACCAAAGCTGGCCATGACGCCGAGGATGATGACCAGGTTGACCGCGAGCATGAGCACCGCCACCAGGCCGCCCGTGGTGTAGAAGGTGACCATGAAGGCGGCGACCAGCGTGACCCCGATGATGGACGCGCGCACGCCGCTGGAGATCGCATCGTCGGCCAGCGAGGGGCCGACCTCGTACTGTTCCTTCACGATGAGCGGCAGATCGAGCGGGTTATTGAGGACATTGGCGAGGTCCATGGCTTCGCGGTCGGTAAAGTTGCCGGTGATGACGGCGGCGTTGCTGTCGATTTCCTCCCTGACTGTCGGCGCGGAGTAAAGTTTGCCATCGAGCACGATGGCCATGCGGCCGAGATGGCCGGTGCGCTGGCCCTCCGCGGCAATGGCGCCGGTGACATCGGCGAAACGCTTCCGGCCATCGGTGGTGAACTGCATGTCCACCTCGGGTTTGCCGTACATATCGGGCCGCGCGTAGGAATTCGAAATGTCCTTGCCGGTCATCTCGGGGATGCGCTTCACGAAAAGGGTTTCCTCGAACTCGGTCCCGTTGCTCTGCTGTTGGGTATAGCTCATCTCCTGGTAGCCAGGAGGAACATCACCCGGCGCCACGTCGCGCGGGGTGAGCGTGGGATGCACCAGACAAAAGGTGAGCTGCGCGGGTTTCTTGATGTTGTCGAGGATTTCAGGATTATCCTTCGTGTTGACGCCGGGCAGCTCGATCTCGATGCGGTTGTTGCCGACCGGGCGGATGACGGGCTCGACCACGCCAAAGGCGTTGATGCGGGCGCTGATGATCTCGATGGCCTTGGTCAGTTTGTCCTGGCGGATGTTGGCGGGATCGTTGCCCGCCGCCTTGGAATCAACCTCGAGCGTGACGGCGACGCCGCCCCTCAGGTCAAGGCCGAGCTGGAACTTGCTCTTGGAGCGCTTGAGCAGTTCGGTCAGCAGGATGTCGTTGCGCTTGTCGACATTCATCAGCGTGCTCTCGATGTTGATGTCGGGGTAAAATTGCGTGAGGTCGATCTTGCGCTCCCTGGCGATTTGCTTGAGCGCCACGAATACGCTCGGCGCCTGGCCGGCTTTCTGGCGGGCGGCGGCTTCGTCGAGGAGCTTGGCGAATTCGGTGGGTTTGGCCGTGGCGTGCGTGTGCGCGTAGTCGGCGAACGGCCGGTCCTGCAGCGGGACCAGTTCGGCCACGGCAAAGGTCAGGATCAGGGCGCTCAAAATGAGCTTCCAGAGGTTGCGTTTAAACATGTCGGGGTTGGTTAAGAATCGAGGTCAAAATTGGGGCACGCGGCAAGGCGGGCCAGCGGTCACTTGGATTTTGCGTCGCTGTCCTTGTTCACCACCGCCTGGATGAAGCCCTTGCCGACCTCGATCTTGGTGTTGTCGGCAATGCGGACCACAAAGCGGTCGGGTTTCACCGCGGCAATGACGCCATAGATACCGCCGGTGGTGACCACTTCGTCGCCGGTGGCGAGCGCGCTGATCATGGTGGCGAGTTCCTTCTGCTTCTTGCGCTGGGGCGCGAAAAGCAGGAAATACATGCCGGCGGCAAAGAGGCCGTAGACCAACAGCATCATCAGCCCGGAACCGCCTTGCGGCTGGGCGGCCGGCGCGGCAGTTTGTTGCGCGAGAATCAAAGTGAGTGTTTGCGTCATTGCTTGTTGATTGATTTGAAAAAAGAAAACAGGCACTTAATCGAATCCCGCCCCCTGAAGGCAAGCACAACCTCCGGTTACCACCCGCCATCATTGAAAAACAAAGCCTCATCCGCCTGGTCCACCGAAAAAGCCGAGGAACTTTACGGCCTTAAGCGCTGGGGCGCAGGCCACTACTCCGTGGACGCCGAGGGGTGCGTCTGCGTGCAGCCGCGGGCCGACGGCCGCGGCATCCGCGTGCTCGATGTCATCAACGAGGCGCTCGGCATGGGCCTGAAGGCGCCGATGGTCATCCGGTTCCAGGACTTGCTGCGCCATCGCGTCGTGCAGCTCAACGAGCTGTTCAACAAGGCCATCAAGGAGGAGGGCTACAAGGGCGACTACCGCGGGGTCTTCCCCATCAAGGTCAACCAGCTCCGCGAAGTCGTCGATGAGATCATCGCCGCGGGCAAGGACTTCAACTACGGCCTCGAGGCCGGCTCGAAGCCCGAACTGATGATCGCGCTCGCCATGCACGAGGGCAACCAGCGCCTCATCATCTGCAACGGCTACAAGGACCACGATTACATCCGCCTGGTGCTGCTCGGCCGCAAACTCGGCAAGAAAATCATCCTCGTCGTCGAACAGCTTTCCGAGCTGGACGACATCATCCGCCTCTCCGCCGAGACCGGCGTGAAGCCGATGATCGGTTTCCGCGTAAAACTCCAGACCCGCGGCGAAGGCAAATGGGCCCTGTCCACCGGCGACAACGCCAAGTTCGGCCTCAACACCTCGGAAATCCTCTTTGCCTGCGAAAAGCTCAAGGCCGCCAAGCTCGCCTCCGCGCTGCGCCTCGTGCATTTCCACATCGGCTCGCAGGTGCCCAACATCATCACGATCAAGAACGCCGTCATCGAAGCCACGCGTTTCTACTGCCAGCTCGCCAAGATGGGCTTCCCCATGGGCTACCTCGACGTCGGCGGCGGCCTCGGCATCGACTACGACGGCTCGCGCACGAACTTCGAGTCGTCGATGAATTACTCGGTGGAGGAATACACGCGCGACGTCGTCTTCAACATCCGCGAAATCTGCCGCTCCGCCGGCGTGTCCGAGCCCGATATCGTGAGCGAGTCGGGCCGCGCCGTCGTCGGGCCCCACTCGATGCTCGTCGTCGAGGTCTTCGAGCGCATCAACAAGCGCGAGTCCCTCGGCCAGCAGCACGAGCCCAAGGAAAAGCACAACGTCGTGGCCAACCTCGAGGTGCTCCTCAAGAACAAGGCCAAGCTCGGCCGCCTCGAGCGTTTCCACGACGCGCTGCAGAAAAAAGAGGAGGTGTTCTCCCTGTTCAACCTCGGTTACCTCAACCTGGAAAACCGCGCCGCCGCCGAGCAGATTTTCTGGCAGATTTGCGAGCAGCTGGCGAAGGAAAGCCGGAAGACCGGCTACCAGCCCGAGGAATTGCACGAACTCTCGCGGCTGCTCGCCGACCAGTACGTCTGCAATTTCTCCGTCTTCCAGTCGCTGCTCGACCACTGGGCGCTCAAGCAGCTTTTCCCCATCGCCCCGCTCCACCGCCTCGACGAACGCCCGACCGTCAACGCCATCCTCGTGGACATCACCTGCGACTCCGACGGCAAGATCGGCAGCTTCATCGACCTGCAGGACGTGAAGGATTACATCACGCTGCATCCGTTGAACGGCAAACCCTACTACCTCGGCGTGTTCCTCACCGGCGCCTACCAGGACATCATGGGCGACCTGCACAACCTCTTCGGCCGCGTCAACGAGGTTCACGTCCTGCTCGAGGACGACGAACCCAACGGCTTCTACATCGAGGAGGCGCTCAGCGGCAGCCGCATCGCCGACGTCATCGAGGGCGTGCAATACCAGCAGGAGGAGCTCTGCCGCCGCATGAAGGCGCAAATCGACCTCGCCACGCGCAAGGACATGGTCAAGCCGCGCGAAGGCGTGCGCCTGCTCGAGCTCTACGAGAGCCAGATGCTCAACAAGACCTACCTCAACATCGAGCATCTCAAAGGCCGGAAGAAAAAGAAGCCGTGAAAGGCCGTTGCGCCCGAATGATACGGCAAACGTCATATTTGAATTTGAGGTAGGGCGCGTTATCCTTAGCGCCCCGGATAGACACGGTTAAGATCAAACTCGGCGGATTAGGGATAATCCGCCCTACCGGCGCTACCGCGCCAAAGCCCAGCGATAATTGGCAGCGCGGGTGGAGCGACTTGTCCTCAAGGCTCTTACTGATCGCATTATCAAACAGCGCGTTGGGGACAACGCGCTCCACCTCGGAAGGCTGAATTTGAACCGTAACTGGCGTGAGTTCATTGGTAGTCGAGCGAGGAATCTCAATTTCAGTTTGTAACGTATTATATTACAAACGAGATTCCTCGCTCGGCTCGGAATGACAAAACAGAAGATGCGTCCTGTCTCCAACCTGGCAATCATTCGCGTCTATTCGCGTTCATTCGCGATTTGATTACATGGATTCGGCTTAAGCAACGCCGCGAATAAAAACGTGCCATTTGCGGTTTGCCCGGAAAACGGAGGCCTGATTGGTTTTCTTTTCCTCTTATGTCTCATCCTCTGCGGCTGTCCCTGGCTGTCCTGTTATCCTCGATCCTTTCGCTTTCCGCCCTCGCCAGCGACCGCCTCACGCTGAATTTCAATCCCGGCTGGAAATTCCTCAAGGACGACCCGGCGGGCGCGGCCGCACCCGGCTTCGACGACCACGGCTGGACGACCGTCTCCGCTCCGCACACCTACAACGACACCGATACCTTCGACCAGTGGTCTTCGCCCGACATGCACGGCGAGCAGGACCAGTGGAGCGGGCGCACCTGGTATCGGAAAACCTTCGCCCTGCCCGATTCGTTCAAAGGCAAAAAAATCTTCATCGAGTTCGAGGGCGTGCGCCAGGTCGCGGTGGTTTATCTCAACGGCCACCGGCTCGGCGTGAGCAAAAACGGCTTCATCCCCTTCGGCTTCGACCTCACCCCGGATCTGCGCTTCGGCGGGGCGACCAACGTCATCGCCGTGATGTGCGACAACCGCTTCATGACCGATCCGCTCGATCACTTGGGTGACGCTCCCATCCGGTTTGCCACCGATGTAAACGCGGCCATCCCCGACGACGTGGATAAAATCGAGGCCGGCCAGATTCCCTGGAATAATCCGCGCTGGCACCCGCCGCACGGCGGCATCTACCGCAACGTCCGGCTTTATGTCACCGACCCGCTGCATATTTCGCTGCCGCTCTACAGCTTTCTCCAGACCGCCGGGCCTTACGTTTACGCAACCGATATCTCCGCCCAGTCGGCCCAACTTCACGTCGAAGTGCCCATCCAGAACGAACGGCCCACCAGCGAGGTCGTCGCGCTGCACGTCGAAGTCTTTGACGCCAAAGGCAAGCCGGTGCTCACGCTCGATCACAGCGGACGGATCCCCGCGGGCGGCCACGATGAATTTGATGTCACCGGCTCCATCGCCCATCCGCGTTTGTGGGAACCGGCCTATCCCCATCTCTACCGCGTCGCCTGCTCGTTGCGCGCGGGCGGGCAGACGGTGGACTCGAATGAGATCCCCTGCGGCATCCGCACCGTCCATTGGGATGCCGAAACCGGTTTCTACATCAACGGCCATCATTTGAAGCTTCACGGCTGGGGCCAGCGGCCGACCGACGAATGGCCCGGCCTCGGCACCGCCCAGCCCGACTGGATGCATTTCTACACGCTGCAACTCACGAAAGAAGCCGGCGGCAATTTTATCCGCTGGGGCCATTGCGCCGGGGCACCGGTCATGATCGCCGCCGCCGACCAGCTCGGCCTCATCACCGACCAGCCGGGCGTGGACGGTGAATTCGACACCGTCGGTGGCGCCTGGAAAATCCGCGCCGACGCCTTCCGCGACATGTTGATCTATTTCCGCAACCACCCCTCGATCCTCATCTGGGAAGGCGGCAACCAGAAGGTCACCCGCGAACACGCGAAGGAATTGCGCGGCTACATGGACCAATTCGACCCGCATGGCGGCCGCGCCTACGCGCACCGCCGCGCGGACCAAATCACGGCCGAGTTCATGGATGTCGGCATCGGCACCGAGGGCGGCCGAGAAATCGCAAGCCTGCCCGTGGTCGAGGGCGAATACGACCGCGAAGAATCGCCGCGCCGGGTGTGGGATGGCTCTTCACCGCCGAACTTCGGCTACCCCGACGGCCAGGGCCAGGCCTACGACCTCACGTCCGAACAATATGCGGTGAACCAAGTCGGCCAATACGTCCACAAACTCGGTGCGCCCGACCACTGCGGTGGCGCCAACTGGATTTTCTCCGACACCACCAGCGGTGGCCGCGTGTCCACCGAGGTCGCCCGCGTCGGGGGCGAGGTGGACGGCGTGCGCCTGCCAAAGGACGCCTATTATGTGTGCGCAACGATGTTTCGCGATGATCCCCAGGTTCACATCATCGGGCACTGGACCTACCCGGCCGGCACAAAGAAAACCGTTTACGTTACCTCGAACGGCGACGACGTGGAGTTATTCGTCAACGGCAAGTCGCTCGGCCACGGAAAAGTATCCGACCATTACTTATTCACGTTCCCGGACGTCACTTGGGAACCCGGGGAAATCAAGGCCGTCGCCTGTAAAAATGGAAAGCCCATCGCCACCGATGCGAAGCACACCATCGGCCCGGCGGCCGCCTTGCGGCTTACACCCATCACCGGCCCCGGCGGTTTGCACGCCGACGGTTCGGACATCGCGCTCATCGACGTCGAAGCGGTGGACAAGAACGGCGAGCGCTGCCCGACTTTTCAGCAACGCGTCGATTTCTCTTTCACCGGTCCCTGCATCTGGCGCGGCGGTTATAACAGCGGAAAACTCCATTCGATCAACAACCCCTACCTCGACCTGGAGTGCGGCATCAACCGCGTCGCGGTGCGTTCCACCCTCGCCGCGGGGCCCATCACCATCAGCGCGAATTGCCCAGGGCTCACCTCCGGCAACGTCACCATCGATTCCCAACCCATTGAGTTGACCGACGGTTTCACCACCGCCCTGCCTGAGCTTCCGCCAACAGCCCCGCTGGAACCCTCACCCTTAGTGCAAGACGCGTGGACGCGCATCGCACAGGTCAAAGCCACGCCGGTGTCCCATGCGACAATCATGGCCGGCCGGTTCACCAAGACATTCGCTTACTCCGGCCCGGCCTATGCCAAGGTTCACATCCGGCAAAAAGTCCGGGACGGCACAAAAGTTTATGCGGACCGCGACATCTCCTTTGCCAGCCTGCCACCAGGGCTCACCGGTGCCGACTGGATTCAAGCTGCGAACAACGATGCGTTCTACAGCGCGGTTGACCTCATGCAGATCGCCGTGCGGGCCGGCACCACGGTATTTGTCGCGCACGACGACCGCCTGCCCCGCCCCCTTTGGCTCACCAGCCAGTTCCAACCGACCGACCTCTCCCTCACGGTGGAAGGTCATTCGATGAAAATCTTCCAGCACGCCGCCACGCACGAAGAAAGCCTGACGCTGGGCTCCAACACCGACGACACCACCGTGAAAACCGGCCACATGTACGTCGTATTCGTGAACGCCGGGCGGTAGACTGTAGACTGGGTAGGGGCGGCTGCCCTCAGCCGCCCGCCGATTTCGGCCCGTTGGGGGCAACGGGCCCCACCTTTAATGGCGACGATGTTTAAAAATCGCTCGAATCAGTGAAGAATCCCGCCGGCCCGCAGCATTCCCACGATACCGACCATAATCCAGAATACGTTCAGGAAAATATAGGCCGCGTCTTTTTTAAGCGTGGAACACCAGGAAAGAATCACGGCGTCGGTCGTGTTAAAGGCCCAGACAAACAGGAACGGGCTCTTGGGCCCAAGCCAGCTGACCAGGCTGAAACTGAATATCCTCATCATCACACCGATTATTTCGATGATCTTGATGCGTCTGAGAATGAATTGATTTATGCGGGCTGGGTTCATGGTTAAAGATTTTGGTTTCTGGCGCATTTTCGGTTTAAATAGGTGAAATTGTCATTCTGAGACCCTGAGCAAGCCACACAGCGGCTTGCGTGGAACGCGACAATGAACCGATTCGCGCGGCAGCGCGGGTGGAGCGCGACCCTCCGGGCGCGCTCTGAGCGGTCGGGACGACACGCTCCACCTTGGAAGGATGAATTTGATCCTTAACTGGGATGAGTTCATTGGCAGCCGAGCGAGGAATCTCCGTTTTGCTTTGTACCGTATTATATTACAAACGAACGGACTCACTGCCGTGTTTGTAACGTATTATGTTACAAAGGAGATTCCTCGCTCGGCTCGGAAGGACAAAACAAAGGATGTGTCTCAATGGCATTGCCGGTGGGGTAAACTAAATCGAAAAGGCGCTACCGCCATTCGTGGCGCGGATAGCGCCGCGAGAGTTCGGCCTTCACTTTCGGATACATGTCGCGCCAGAAGCTCGTGAGGTCGTCGGTCACCTGGATCGGGCGCTGGTTGGGCGCGAGCACTTCAATCTTCACCGGCACGCGCCCGTGGCCAAGGGTAAACGTGCCCTCGACGCCGTAAAGTTCCTGGATGCGCGCGCTGAGCACAGGCGGGCCTTCCTGGTGGTAGGTGATGCGCGAGCGCCGGCCGTTGGCCATGGTGAGACGCTCGGGCAGGTACTCGTCGAGCACGGCAAGCTGCTCGGCCACCAGCCAGTCGCGCAGGATGGGCATCACTTCCTTTTTCATCACGCCGCGCCCGCTCGTCTCGCCGTAACAAATCTGCTCGACCAGCGTCGCGCGGTCGGCCTCGGTGAGCGGATTGACTTCGAGTTCGGGAAACCACTCCGCCAGCCGGTTTACGCGGACGATCCACTGCTCCACATTTTCGTCCCACGCCTCGATCTTGATGCGGCCGGCCAGCACTTCGCGCGCGAGCAGGATGGCTGCTTCGTTGGACGGCACGTCGTCATCGCTGCCCGCTTTCGCCTCCAGCACGAGGTCGCGGAACCGCCGCTCGCGGCGCGCGACCACCCGCCGGGACGGTTCGTCGTAAACCACGCCCTGCGCCGAATAATAATCGCCGGGAAAAAGTTCCTGCAGCCATGCCTCCTCGACCGCCGTGGCCAGGCTGAGCAGCACGTTGACCTCACCGCCGCGCCCTTGGACTTCGCTCACTTCCACCGCCACCAGCAGCGGCGCTTTCTGGATGGCGCTTTCGCGCGCGAGTACCCCGCGGCGGTGGTGCACGAGCTCGCAACGCAGGGTGCCGGCATCGAGTCGTTTCGCGAGATGGTCGGAAAAGCCCGCGAGCACGCATTTGCGCACGGCCATGCCATCCACCCGTTTCTCCGCCACATCGAGGCCTTCCTTCGCGGCGATTTCCAGAAACTGCTCGAACAACGGCCCGACCTGCCGCGCGGCCTGCCCGTGCACGCCCAGCCGGCGGCAGGCGTCGAGCGCGTAGTTGTTCTTGTCGGCGTAGCGCCACGCACGCATGAGCAGGAAAAAGTCGCTTTCGTGCTCCTCGCCCAGCAAATCCTCGCGCGCCTGCTCGACCTCCTTGGGCACGCCGCGCAGGAAAAAATTCCGGCCTTGGGTCAGCGCAGCCATGAGTGCGACCGGCCGCACGCAGCCGCGCGCATCGGCCTCGAGCAGCATGCGCGCATAACGTGGATGCACGGGAAAACGCAGCATCTTGCGGCCGAGGTCGGTGATTTGGGTAGGGCGAACCGTCCCGGTGAGCCGCGTTGGATTCGGCTCGTCGGGGACGCCTCGCCCTACCTCGGACACCGCACCCAAATCGGCCAGCAACGCCTCCGCCCGCTCCAGCGAGCGCGGATCGGGTTTTTCCAGCCATGGGAAATTGGTCACGTCATCGATGCCGCTGGCTTTAAGCGTGAGCACGACCTCGGCGAGATCGAGGCGTTTGACCTCGGGCAATTCCTGCGCGGGACGCTGCGCGTGCTCGCGTTCCGTCCACAACCGCACGCCCACGCCCGGCGCGGTGCGGCCCGCCCGGCCCGCGCGCTGATCGGCGCTGGCCGCGGAAATTTTTTCAATAAGCAGCGTGTTGATGCCCCGGTGCGGATCGTAGCGCGCCACGCGCGCCAGCCCGCTGTCAATGACGGCCGTGACGCCATCAATGGTCAGCGAGGTCTCGGCGACATTGGTGGAAACAATGATTTTCCGCGAGTCGTAGCGCGCGACCGCGCGGTCCTGCGCGTCCGGGGGAAGTTCTCCATGCAGCGGAAACGTCACAAAACTGCGCAGGGTTCGTTCGCCCTGCACCGCCTGGACCGTGCGGCTGATTTCGTAGGCGCCGGGCATGAAAACCAGCAGGTCGCCTGGTGTTTCCGCCGCAACCCGCGCGCACTCGCGCGCCGCCACATCCCACACCGGCTCGCGCTCGAAATCCACCGCGCGCGGCAGATACTCGATTCTTACCGGGAAGCTGCGGCCCTGCGAGGTCAGCACCTCGCACGGCGCGAGGTAGTCGCGCAGCACGGCGGCATCGAGCGTCGCGGACATGACGACGATCTTCAGGTCGGGCCGGGTGGTTTTTTGGATTTGCAGCGCACGCGCCAGCGAGATGTCGCCGTAAAGGTGCCGTTCGTGAAACTCGTCGAACACCACTGCGCTGATGCCGCGCAACGCCGGGTCGAACGACATTTGCCGCAGCAAAATCCCCTCGGTCACAAAGCGGATGCGCGTGCGCTCGCTCACGCGCGACTCGAGGCGGATCTGGTAGCCGACGATTTCGCCCAGCGGCGTGCCGGCTTCCTCGGCCACGCGCTTGGCCAGCAGCCGCGTGGCGAGCCGCCGCGGTTGCAGCACCGTGACTTCTCCGCGAGCGCCCAGCAACCCGTGGCGCAGCAGCATCTGCGGGATCTGCGTCGACTTGCCCGAACCGGTCGGCGCCTGCACGATGAGCCGGCCCGACGCGCGCAACGCGGCGACGATGGCCGGCTCGAGTTCATAGATGGGCAGATCACAGGGAGGCATGGGCTGAACATTCAACATCCAACATCGAACGTCCAACATCGAAGTTTCGGATTTCGGAGTCACCCGGATTTGGGCGTTGGATGTTCGGCGTTCGATGTTGGATGTTCAAGGCGTGAATAACCGGCGCATAATATTGCCCGCAAGTTATTCACAGCCGCTGGCGCCGTGAGTAAATTGTGAGGAAGAAAGTCTTTAATTTGCGTTAGTCCCCGAGCAACTTGCTCTCGTTCCTTGATAGAACAGTCGCAGCGCGGCGGCCTGAAAAACCCGCCGCAAGCACGACTGGGATAATCCCGGGCAACCGGGGAAAGGTTGGCCGCAGCTGGTGCGGGCAGCCCCTCCACCCGCGCTTTGGCGCGACCGTGACAGGCAAATATCACCAGTTCCTCTGGACGGTTTCGTGACCGTTCCAGTCCACACACGAACAGGAGCTGTGCGGCGAGCCGCGATTAGAAACCGCGCGCGAGCCGAGTCAGGTCCGCAGGAAGTTTCGACCTGCGCACCGACGCAGTTACCCAGAGGGTTATGGTTGCTACTGCGCAGACTAGAACGCAGTCGTGTTTCCCGGCGGGACGACCCCGCCAAAAGACCCCGGCCGTCACAAGTCGGGGAGCGCAACGGAAACACGGCGGCGGGGAGCGAACGGGCCAGGCAAAGCCCGCTAAACCTCCTCTACAGGGCGGTGCGAAAAACCGCATCACCCTACTGCAAGACCAAAGCAACCTGAGAGGCAAGAGGTCAGACCCGTAACGCGGGGCCAACGCCCGGCCACAAGCCGGGGCCGTCCCCGCGAAAAAGGTGCCGACGCGAATCACGTCCTTGCAGGCGTGTCTGCACCCCGTCTGGCGTACTGTCACTGGCAAGTGACAGCCGAACCGGGCGAAGAGGCCTCACTCAAAAAACCGCAGCCGGCAACAGCCGCGGCGATCCCGCCATGAGATCGAAATCTTCGCATGCCGCGGAGAGTGGCGTCGGGGAGCACACGGCCCGCGAAAGCGAGGCGCCCAACAGTGTGCGCATGGGAAAGAGCGCGTGGCGAACGCCGACCCCCAAGTTTGGCCCCGGAGTCGCAAGACTCCGGGGCCTTCTTGTTTTCAAATGGGGCGATCTCACCCTGCAATAATATCGCAGGGGACACCTCTACGATCACGGCCCCCAGGCACTCGCCTCACTCGCGGGCGCGAGCAAATACGGACTGAGCTGCTTGGCTTTGCCAGAGACAGTATCGAGAATCCAAACCGTGCTCGCGCGCGGCGTGCGCGCGGTGTAAAGCAGGTGCCGGCCATCGGCGAGCCAGCACGGATTCACCGCGTCATAGGGTGCGTGCGAAGCTTGCTGGCTGGTGTGCGTCGAGAAATCATAGACCGCCACTTGAAACATCCGGCCCGCCCGAATGGTAAAGGCGAGTTTGGTCGGGTCGCCGTGGCTCCAATCCGGCTCCGCGCAATAGCTGCTGATGTCGGTGTAAATCCGCTGGGGCGTCCCGCCCGCGGCGGACATGAGGTAGAGTTGCGGGCCCGGCTCGGAGGTAAAAACCAGCTGCGTGCCATCGGGCGACCAGCAGGGCGAGGCCTTGGCCATATTGGACCGCGTGCGGCGCGAGACGGCCCGGCCCTCGGCGTTGCTGACGTAGATGTCGGGGTTGCCCTCGCCGCTCAGCACCATGGCCACGCGCGAGCCGTCGGGGCTGAAATGCGCGCTGTCGTTCGTGCCTTGGAAACTCGCGAAGGTTTCCCGCCGCCAACCGCCGTTCTCGTTGACCAACTCGAACACATCGGGCCGGCCCGATTGGAAATAGCCCGTGTAGATGACGCGGTGTCCGTCGGGCGACCAGCGCGGCGAAAGCGCCAGGGCATTATCGTGGGTGATCTGCTTGGCCTCGCCAAAAAAGAGGTCGGACGTGTAAATCTCGCGGCGCCCCGTGCGCTGGCTGATAAAGACCAGCTTCGAGGCAAAGAAACCGCGCAAGCCGACGGTGCGCGCCACGGCAATGTCGGCCGCGCGATAAAAGGCGTGGTGGGTGCTCGTGCCAGTCGCGATCTCGCTGGCGATGACCTGCCCGTCGGCGCGCGCGATGTCCACGCGCACTTGCGCGGGCGCGAGCAGCGAGAAGCGCACGTCGTAGTCATAGCCGCTGGCCACCAGGCGGTAGGCGCCATGGGCACCGAAGGCGAGTAGCGCGAGATTGTTCAGTTCAGCCGTGTCGGCCGACACGCGGATGGGCGTGGTCTTGAAATTGGCCGTGACGTCGATGGGGCCGATTTCGCGCTGGGCGAAGGCGGCGGTCGCACCGAGGCAGCCGAGGATGAGGACGAGGCAGAGGCGTTTTTTCATGTGGAAAGACAGAAAATGGAACAGCATTCGCGAAGAAAGTTCATTTCTATTTACACCATGGCGCCGCTTAACAACGATAAACCGTTTGATTTTAGAAAAATTTTCCCGTGACACCTGAGGACATCAAGGAAGCGCTCAAGCAAATCAAGTATCCCGGCTTCAGCCGCGATATCGTGTCGTTTGGCCTGGTGCGCTCGGCGGCCCTGGTCGATGGCACCGCCAAGGTTTCACTCGGGATCACGACGAGCGACCCGAAGGTTCCCCTCGCGCTCAAAGCCGAGGTCGAGCGCGTGCTGCGCGCGTTGCCCGGCGTGCGCGAGACCATCATCGACCTGGCCGTCGCGCCGGCCAAGACGCCCGCCGCCGGCGGCAACCTCGCCGGCACCGGCGCCGCGCCGCGCCACATCAAATATGCCGTGGCCATCGCCTCGGGCAAGGGCGGCGTGGGCAAAAGCACCTTCGCCGTCAACCTCGCCTGCTCGCTCGCCCAAGTGCTCACGGCGCAGGGCCGCCCGGACCGCGTGGGACTGATGGATTGCGACATTTACGGGCCGAGCGTGCCACTGATGCTCGGCCTCACCGGCCGGCCGGAAATCGAGGGGGACGGGCCCAACGCCCAGATTTTGCCGCTGGAACGGCACGGGGTAAAAGTGATGAGCATGGGCTTCCTGGTGGACGACAACACGCCGGTCGTCTGGCGCGGCCCCATGATCATGAAGACCATCCAGCAATTCGTGCAGAACGTGAAATGGGGCGAACTCGACGTGCTGCTCGTCGACCTGCCGCCGGGCACGGGCGACGCCCAGCTTTCGCTCGTGCAGACGCTGCCGCTCAACGGTGCCGTGCTCGTGACCACGCCGCAGATCGCGGCCACGAACGTCGCCCGCAAGGGCGGGTTGATGTTTCAAAAAGTAAACGTGCCCCTGCTTGGAGTGGCGGAAAACATGAGCTGGTTATCCGACGCATCCGGCCGGAAAAATTTTATTTTTGGCGAAGGTGGCGGACAGAAGACCGCCGATGCGCTCGGCACCACGCTGCTCGGGCAGGTGCCGCTCATTCCCGAAATCCGCGCCGGGGGTGACTCCGGTTCGCCGGTCGTGGTGAGTGCGCCCCAGAGCGAAGCCGCGGAAATATTTCGATCGATCGCGCTGGCTTTGCTCGAAAAACTTGGTCACGGCCCGGCAAGCCACTCTATTGCAAATTAACTACGCATAGTGTGAACACCCTAGGCATTGACAGCGCCACCTGCCCCCTTACTATCCTCCCCACCAACCGTATGGCACCAAAAAGTGAAACGCTCGAGACCGCACCCTCTTTCCTTTCGGCCATCGGTTTTTCCCTGCCCGCAACAACCCGTATTTTTGATCCGTGTTACTTGTGCTGAAAAGCATTCATCGATAATTTGCCGTGGTCGCCATGACGCAATTTACAAAAAACGAGCCCGAGGCCTCCCACGATTTCGTGAAGCGGTCTTCGCTCTACCAGGAATTCCTTGCCGAGCGCGAAGAAATCCTGCGCCACAAATGGATTGAGTCTGAACGGCTGGGTTACGACATCGGCTTTGAGCGGGCCCTGCTCGACTGGAT
>Ga0210402_10001017_pt1 | contig 29824 bp, 27 predicted proteins | sample IncBWC7MmetaG_FD_161055 | JGI IMG/M metagenome (GOLD analysis project Ga0210402, IMG submission 161055) | Forest soil microbial communities from Barre Woods Harvard Forest LTER site, Petersham, Massachusetts, United States - Inc-BW-C-7-M | ecosystem: Environmental > Terrestrial > Soil >...
ACCGTCTCCGGCGGAAGCACGCTGCCGTAAAATGACCGTCCAATTGCACAGGGAAATACGTTGGGCTCGTCGACTACATATCTATCCGGGTCGCCGTCTAAGGCCCTAAACAGCGCGTTGAAGTCATTCGACGCTTGATCCACGTGATATATAACAACCGGCCGGCGGGGACCCAGGCGGGCCCGCACTGTTTGGATTGCCAACCGCATGGGAGCGAGTGAGTTCTTCCCCTGCGACGATCCATAGTCCGCGATGACGACCGGCCGATCGCCGTCGTCGATGGCAGTGTCGCGAACCGTTTGTTCGAAGATCGGAAGCGCTGATCCAATTCCCTGCGCCTGGGGCTTGGCGTATTTGTTATACGCGCCGCCACCTTCCATTACAGCGTGCGGATTAATTGATGCTTCGGACATGCGACGCGCCTACTTAGGCTATTGTTCCCAGTGGTGCCCCGGGCGGGAAGGGTACTCCAGTCACTCCCGGATCTTCCAGTCCAGTCTTCGCCAATTTCAAGGGTCCGCGAATGTACGCCTTGGCGTCGTTGCGGATCCCCTGGCGAGATGCACTCTCTGAGAAATCGAATTATGCTAGATGCAGACTAGCCGCCGGCGACGATCGCGAGGGTTCGCGAACTGATGTGCTCGCCGCGCGGCGCGGAGCATCGCGGCCTGCGGATCGGTCCTGATCAATCGAGGGAACATGCCGGAAGAGGCACCGACAGCGATCGCGGATCATGGGATAGATCGACTGCGTCTCCGCGTGGCTTGGCTGTGCGGTTTGGTGTTATTTCTCGAAGGCTACGACATTGGCGCCGTTGGCAACGCAATCCCGTCGCTCGTCGATGCATGGCACGTGCGCCCGTCGGTGTTCACCCCGGCGCTCACGGCCGGCAATATTGGGCTGCTGCTCGGCTCGCTCTGCGCGGGATTGCTGGGCGATTGGCTGGGGCTCAAGCGTGTAGTGATCGGCTGTGTGGCTATGTTCGGCGTTTTCACACTGCTAACTGCAGTTGTCGTATCGCCGTCGCAGTTGATTGGCCTGCGACTTTTGACGGGGCTGGGTCTCGGCGGCGGAATCCCGCTCGCAATCGCGCTCGCTTCGGACTTTGCCCCACGTATGACCCAAGGTCGGTTCGTGATCTTGACTTCTACGGGTGTCCCTGTCGGCTTGGCGGTCGGGGGTTTGCTGGCAAGCCGGCTTGTAGACCGCTTCGGTTGGTCCGCAATCTTTTGCGTCGGTGGTGTGCTGCCGCTCGCGATCGTGCCACTGCTTGCGCGGCAGCTGCCAGCGTCCAGGGTGCTGCACGCCGAGGATCGCCGACGCAATCTGGTCGCCGCGCTGTTCCGCAATGGGATTGCGCCGACCACGTTGCTGCTCTGGTCGATCAATTTGCTCAGTCTGCTCGGTATCTATTTCATTCTGCTGTGGATGCCGGCCATCTTGCACAGTGCCGGAATGAACCCCTCTCGGGCGATTTTCACTTCGACAATGTATTCCATGGGCGTCATCGCGGGTCCGTTGCTCGTAGCGCCTGTCGTCGACCGCATCGGAATGGAGCGTGTGCTGACCTGCGGGCTGGCTTTCGGTGCTCTGTGCGTGCTTTCAATAGGATTGTTCGATCCGCCGCTCTGGTTGCTTTCGGTTCTGATCGGCGGCGCCGGGATCGGCGGCGGCTGCCAGTCCGGAATCAATTCACTCTCGGGGCTGGCCTATCCGCCTGTCATTCGCTCAACCGGCGCTGGCTGGGCGCTGGGTGTGGGGCGAGTAGGCAGCATCGCGGGACCGCTCCTTGGCGGCGCATTGCTTGCGTTAGGGATTCCCATTCGGGAAATATTCGTTGCTGCTGCAATCCCAGCATTCGCCGTCACGCTATTGATGGCAATTCTCGGGCGGTTACGGCGCAGTAGCCGGGTCCACTAAAAATGCTTGTAATTGTGCTTGTCACATAACTTCCGATATCCGCATTTCGATGCAGCCTCGAGCACGAAGTGCGCGCGCCCGTTTCGCGATTCGCTCGTGACAATGTCTTGAGTTCGCGACACTTTTGTAAACATCAATAACAGCGTATTTTCTGGCGATAAAGTTACTGGCCGCCAGTCAATTTGGGTCGATCAGCGATAGCTCGCTAAGCTCTTGGAATTAATTTTTTCGTCACAGGAAGTGCCCCATGCGTGTTATTCCGTTGCGTCGTCTCCTACCCCTCGCACCCATTGTTACCTTTGTGATCGCCGTCGTACCAACAGGGCGCGCTATTGCTGCCGATCTTCTTGGTCTTTATGTGGGCGGAGCTGTAGGACAATCGCAAGTTGAAGCCAATGCACCCAGCGTCGGCGACTTCAAGGAAAACCATTCGGCATTTAAAGTGATCGCGGGGATACGTCCGATCCCGCTGATTGGCGCCGAACTCTCTTATATCGACTTCGGCCATCCAAGCGGCGATATAAACGCCGTCTCATCAAACGTGTCCGAGAAGGGCGCCGACGCATTCGCGGTACTCTACCTACCGGTACCCGTAGTCGATGTATTTGTGAAAGCAGGACTCGCGCGACTTCAAAGTACATTAAATTCGGCCAACGGCGGGGTTGGGACGTGTACGATCACGAACCCTAATTGTGCGCTTTTTCGATTGGACCGCACCAACACGAACTTCGCAGCCGGCGCGGGAGTTCAAGTGAAATTTGGCTCGTGGGCCGTGCGCGCCGAGTACGAGCGCTTTAACGCAGCCGGAGGAAATCCGAGCCTAGTATCACTCGGACTAACGTGGACATTTTTGTGAATGAACAATGATAGAGAATTCGTCATGCCAGTCCGCAGGGCAACTTAGTACGGTGCCGAACAGTCGAATCTTTTGAAAAGATGACATTGCTTTATCGCTCGCAGAGGCGCTTGCATTTAAATTGCCCAGGGAAATCGGGTCACCACTTAATGGGCATTATTTGAGGGGAAACCGATACACGCGATCAGCCGCAATTGCTTCTGGACTTTCTCCAAACATATTGTTTATTTTTGATCAGCGGGCGCAATAAGCATTGAACCCATTACCTCGACAACAGAGAGATCCCTCGACACGAATTGGCCTCCAGGTGCGCGGCCACAGAGCTCGTCAACTCGATCGAAACACGCATCGAGGGTTGTACACGCCATGTGTTACTTCGGCTGCACCGCCGCCTCGGCGCTGGCCCTGGCATCTGCGCGCGCCGTCTTGTAGTCGGCTTCCGCCTGGTCCTTGCACGCCTTTTGAGCAGAGCCGCTCTGCGATTCGCAAGTCGCGAGGGCTACTTTGCGGTTGCCATCGGCTTTTGCGATGGCCACATTGTAGGTTTGGTGTGCGGCATCGTTGTTGAATTTGATTTCCTGCTCATTGACCTTCTCGTACGATTTATCCAGCGCGCTCTGCGCGCGTTCTTCGCTCTTCGTCACCTCGTTGTTCGCCTTCTGCTCGGCCTTGGCTACGTCCTTCGAAACATCTTCCGGCGACTTCGAATTGTTGCAGCCGGTTAGCACTAAAGAAGCGACCACGAAAATCGGTATCAGGTATTTACGCATGCAATTTCCTCTTGTTATACGTACGCGATCTGCCCGCGCGTTACCCTTCGTTCAGTGCGAGCGACTATCCGTGTAGACCTTAGCGTAGCGCAGGAGCCCAACGGCCGCTATAGCGACAGCGATTCTTGAAAGTTGACTGGACGGTCTTGGCCGGAAGTCTCCGGACACCGGGCTAGGCTTGCGGCAAGCAAACTGCGCCACTATCCACTGCTTGTTTGCCAGCGCTCGCCTTGTTCGCAGCGGGCGTCGTGCTGTCGGGGCCCCTTTCCCTCAACAATATCGTGGGGATTACGCTTCCCGCCGCCTTGTTGTCATTCGTGCCAGAAATGATCTGGCGAAAATACATCTGGTTTAGTGACAGCAGCTGCGCTGCTCTTGGATAGGTGGACACGCGACCGAACCGTAAGAACAAAACACGCAGCAGTCGCCCGCCTTCGGTTTGAGCAATGCCTTGCAGCTCGTGCACTCGTAGAAATATTGACACGCATCAGTCGGCATGACTTCTTCGCGCTGCGTGCCGCAGCTCGGGCAGGTGAGCACCGACTCTAAGATCACCGTGCTCACGGCTTCACAATGAGCTTAGAGGGGAATCCCGCCTCGGTTGTCGCCTGTGTGAGACGCGCGGCGCTAACCTTGGCTGGATCAAAGGTAACGGTAGCCGTTTTCTTATCGAAATCGACCGATGTTGCACTTACACCAGGCACACGCTCGAGAGCTTTCTTGACCACAATGGGACAAGTTCCGCAGGTCATATTCTCGACCGCCAATGTGGCGGTCTGAGGAGGAGCGGCAAAGGCGACGCCGGTAAAAAGCACCGTGGCAGCCAGAGATGAACTAACGAGATTGATGCTGCGCATTGTGAATTCCCCTTTAGCTCAAAAGTAACGGGACGTACCACGGGAATGCTATGAGCGCTGCGAGTCCCAGGACAACGACCCAAAAGATTTGCCGTTGCCTGCGCTGCAGGCGTGGATTTGCACACGCCTCGCCTGGAGCACAACGCGCGGGCACGATATACAGCTGTCGAAACGCGAGAGCCAAAAAGACCAGCATCACGCCTATAAAGATCGGCCGATAAGGTTCGAGGGCCGTCAGTTGACTGATCCAAGCACCACTGATGCCGAGGGTTAGCAACACCAACGGCGCGACGCAGCAAAGCGAGCCAACAACGGCCGCTGCCGCGCCGGCCCATAGTTGCTTGGTTGCGGTTTGCATAGGGGTGTAGCCTACACCGTGTACTTAGGTACGGAGTCAACTATGACTGAGGCGAAGCTCACAATTGGTCACATTGCCCGCACCGCCGGGGTGAATAGAGAGACCATACGCTACTACCAGCGTCGCGGGCTCGTGAGTCTGCCCGCAAAACGCGCACGCGGCTTTCGCTATTACACGCCGGCGATGGCGAGCCGGGTGCGTTTCATCAAGCGGGCACAGGCTCTCGGGATGTCACTGAAGGAAGTACAGCGTCTGTTGAAGCTCGAAGCCAAAGGGGCGTGTACGGAAAATCGCTCGCTCGCGGTAGCGAAGTTGGCCCTCGTCGAGAAAAAACTGCTGGATTTAGCCAAATTGCGGGATGTGTTGCGAGGGTTGGTGGCAGCCTGCGATCAACCCCATGGGACAAGTTGTCCGATCATTGAGCAATTAGAAACTGAGGCTGCTTAGACCCCAATGCTTAAAACCGCTTCATGAGCCCAAAGCAATTCATTCTCTGGTTAGCGGCGTCTCAGCGATAATGGTGTTTGCGGGAGTGCCGCGCGGGCCAATCTTTTGCCGCTGCCCGAGAGCGGATCGAGTTGATTGATCGACGCACCTCACAGCATCCCGACGTTCAATTTCTGCGCAGGTTGCCGCAATGACTGGCGACTGCACGTGGCGCAAACCATTCACAAATCTATGAGGGAAGAGAACTCTTATGCCTGAAACTCAATCGCCATCTAAACGTGGTTTGCTCGAACGTCTTGCCGGCGGTCCGGTCATTTGCGCGGAGGGTTATCTCTTCGAACTCGAACGCCGCGGATACCTGCAGGCCGGCCCCTTTGTTCCGGAAGTCGTGATCGAGCACCCTGATGCCGTTACCCGCCTGCACGAGGATTTTGTTCACGCGGGCAGCGACGTGGTGGAAGCCTTCACCTACTATGCGCACCGCCAGAAGCTGAAGGTCATCGGCCGCGAAGATATTCTGGAGTTGATCAATCGTCAGGCGCTGCGTATCGCGAAGGATGTCGCCGATCGCCATGGCTGCCTGATGGCCGGCAATATCTGCAACACCAATGCCTACGAGGCTGACGACCCTAAGACACACAGGGCCGTCCGGGCCATGTTCGAGGAGCAGATCGGTTGGGCAGTCGAGGAAGGCGCCGACTTTCTCATCGCGGAAACCGTCGATTGGTATGGCGAGGCGGCCATCGCGCTCGATGTCATGAAAGCAACCGGATTACCCACAGTCGTCACGCTCTCGGTGCATCGGGACGAAAAAATGTTTGATGGCATTGAGGTGGTCGATGCTTGCAAGCGACTGGAGGCAGCCGGTGCTAACGTTGTCGGTCTCAACTGCCAGCGCGGCCCCAAGACGTTGATGCCGGTAGTGAGAATGGTACGACAAGCCGTTTCTTGTCATGTGGCATCGCTGCCGGTGCCTTACCGGACGACCGACGCCGAGCCCACGTTTCAGTCGCTCACCGATACTGCTTGCGCCTGCATTCCCGGCAATCGACCTTTCCCGACCGCGCTGGATCCGTTTACCTGCAATCGATATGAATGTGCCGAGTATGCCCGGGAGGCGTACGACATCGGGGTTCGCTACATTGGACTTTGCTGTGGTGCGGCTCCCCACCACATCCGCGCAGTCGCAGAAGCACTCGGCCGGAAAGTGCCCGGCAGCCGCTACTCGCCGGACATGTCGAAGCATGCCTTCTTTGGCACTGACGCAGCCATTTCGGACAAATACAAGGAACGCAAAATTGAGATTTGATCAGACAGAGTTGTGTTACGCAGGTCACCGCGTGGGCATCCCGCCCTTCCAAGGCATGAGGCACTATTCGATGGTGTCCTCGCGTCGGGGACTAAAGCGACGGCCCGCAAGCTGTCGTTCGACCCGCATACAATTTCTGAAATAATGGCAGTGTCCACCACCTCCGAGAGACACCATGCCGTCGATGTTATCGTCATTATCCCGTATCCGATGGCTTGTGCTCGCTGGCGCCTTGCCGGGCGCCTTGTTAGCGGCAGACCTGCAGATCGAGCATGTTACGATCGTGTCTCCCGAGAGAGTCGCTCCGATGCGTGATGCCTTGGTGCGCGTGCACGATGGGCGCATCGTCGATATCCAGAGAGCCAGCGCAACCGCTCAGTCGCGAAGGGACGCAAACGTCATCGACGGTTCCGGACTGTTCTTAGCTCCTGGCTTGATCGACAGTCATGTTCACCTCGGCGAAATCCCTGGGATGAGATCTGATCAGGAAGCCCAGCATCCGGATATCGGCAGAGCGGCATGGGATCAGATTCCGCGCAGTTACCTGCTGTACGGATTCACGACACTGATCGATCTGATCTCGACGCCGCAAGGCATGGCGCGCTGGAAAAGCCACGACATCGCTCCGGACGCGTACTTCTGTGGCGGCGCTGCGCTGATGGATGGTTACGCGATGAATTACGCGCCGAAGCCAAAACGCTATCAAGATTGGCCCTATATGCTCATCGAGCCTGGCACCCAGGCGCCGGACGGCATCGATCCCGCCCTGCACACGCCACACGCGGTGGTCTCAAGGATGAAGTCCGATGGTGCGATCTGCGTGAAGACACTCTTTGAACGTGGATTTGGCGGGGTTCGGAATCTGCCGGTACCGAAGCTCGAAACGATTCGCGAGGTTGTGAAGGTCGCGCACGCCGCAGGAATGCCAGTGTTGATGCACGCCAATTCAGACGAGGCTCACAGATTCGGGCTCGATGCGGGCGTTGACATCCTGGCGCACGGAATGTGGAACTTGTATCAAGAGCATTCCATAACGAGCGAGGTCACGCCGGGAATGAAGAAAATACTGGACGAGGAACTCGCGCGAAACATTGGCTTGCAGCCAACGATGCAGGTGCTCTACGGTCTCAGGGATGTCGCCGGCACGTCGTTTCTTTCGGATCCACGATTGACTCGCGTTCTGCCATCGAACTTGATTGACTGGTATCGGTCCACCGAGGGCCAATGGTTTCATGTCGCAGTCTCGCAAGATATGAAGTTGGCTGCCGATGCGACCCCAAGCCAGCTCGAGCAGGCCGCCAACGAGGGGTTTGCCCCGGTAATTGATCGCAGCCGACATGGGACTGCGTATGTTGTTGCGCGACACGGCCGTATCCTATTCGGCACCGACACACCGAGTGCCCCTACCTACGCCAATCCACCGGGTCTCAATGGCTGGCTGGAGATGCATCGGCTCATCGAGGCGGGCGAAACTCCCAGGCAGATCTTCAAGTCCGCGACGCTGACGAACGCCCAGGCACTAAAGCTGGATCGTGATATCGGTACCGTGCAGGTCGGGAAACGCGCCAATTTACTGCTACTCCGACAGGATCCGACGCAAACGATTGACGCCTATGCTGGGATCGCGAAAGTGATACTCAACGGCCGAGTATTCGACCCTTCCGAACTGGCGGCTAACGCTGCGCACTGAGGTCCGGAACGTGCTGCTGGCTAACAGTCACGCAACGTGCAGCAACTGGCTTTCAGATGACTCACGATTGCTCGCGCGCCGCGCAGGCCGCTTCGTCGGCCAATGCCAGCCCTTCGGCGTGCCATTCGGCGTGAGCCTTGTCATCGCAATCGTTAGAAAAGTTTAACCGCCTGGTTTTGCAATATCCGTGTTCTGTGTCAGCACGATCAGCCAATGCCCGTCGATCCTTTCGAGAACATGGGTCAGTATCCCGGTGCGGCTCGGAACGAGTTGCCCCGTCTCCGAGATGATTCCAGAAAGGGTCCACATCGAGCGCGCAGTGGCAACGTCTGCATTCAGGAAACGAACGGTCGTATTGCCGATTTGAAGCGTGCTCGACTTGAAAATAGTCGCGTGGCTCGCCGCGTGATGCTGCTTGATGGCATCACGGCCTACCCAACGCATTCCGATTACATTTACAAAATCAGCGTCAGTGGCAAATAGCGCTGCGAATGCGTCCATATCATGGCGGTTCCAGGCGTCCTCGAATCCATGGACAACTGCATTCACTCCGGCTTCATCATTGATCTTTTTGTCCGCTGCAACCGATGTTAAGGTCACAATGAGACTCAGCATCGCCCCCAACACGAACAAGTGCTTCATAAAAGACTCTCTCATTGCACCTCAGCGCCCATAGCATACTGTGTTTGAGCCAGGGGCGGCGGGCCAGCCCGAGAGCAATCTGGGAAGGTCCGCTGCAGCCGACCTCCCCCTCCTTCGAAGCAAACTACGGAGCCGGAACGTTAATGACCGTATTGACCAACGTCACGACCGCGCCCAGAGACAACACCCTGCCGTTCAGTGTCACAACCGACGTGTTACCGGCAGTAGAGAATGACGCGCCGGCCTGCGAGATAATGGTGCCTTCCACGGTGCCACCACCGCCAGCGTTGATTGTCGCGGCAGTCCCAACCTGCCAATAGACGTTCTTAGCCTGTGCTCCATTCACCAGAATGACGTTTTGGGGGAATGCCGCACCAGGGCCGCCGACGCTAAGCGTGGTCGCCATCTGAAATACCCACACCGCGTTCGCGTCGCCCATGGCGTCAAGAGTGAGATCACCGCCCTCAATCATGAATGAACCGGCAGCTGACGTGTAAACACCGGGGGCTAGAACGAGACTCCCCAAGTTGCCAGCGCCCGGATCCGGTCCAGCCGGCTCTGCTACCAGGGCGTTATATGCTGTCAGTGTGTCGGCGCGAGCCGCCGCCGCGGTTGCGGCAGTGGTCGCAGTACCTTCGGTCGGACAGGTGAGACTTGGCGGCGGTGCGGCCGTGTATATCGTCCCGCTCACCACTCCGATATTGAGTGGCGTTTCCGTGTAGACACATCCCGGCCCGGCGTCGTTGAACCCGGTTACCGACGTCGAGACCCCGGTGGTTCCAACGTTGCCGCTGACGGTGGTGAAGATCCCGGAATTAGTCAGGCCAGCAGTGCCACCAAAAGCGCCGAAGGTTGAGGCCGACACTAGATCTATCGCGGTCACTGCTCCGACCCCGGTTGTAAAGCCCGATGTGTAGGGATTCGCAATTGCGATTCCTCCAAGGCTCATCGCTCCAGTGATTGTGGCGGTGTAGACGGTTAGGGGCATGAAGCTAGTTGACGAATGGAAGCTTGCGATTTTGTTTGTCGCATCAAGAGTCACGGTCCCCACGGGGCTTACGCAAGGGGCCGCGCACGTCACCGCAAACTTGTTCGCGACCGAAGCCATCGGCTCGCTAAACGTTGCGGTAACAGTGCTGTTGACCGGCACAGCGACGGAGCTATTGACCGGACTTACGGCAGTAACCGTTGGAGCCGAAGCCGCTGGAGCGCTAGCCGCTTGATAGCTGCTTCCGCCGTCACAACCCGCCGCGGCGGCGCTCAGCAGCAATACTGCGAACGACGTTTGGAATCTGGGATCGCTTTTGAATGTTTTCACGTTGCCTTCCTATCGACCTAATGGACGCCGCTACCGGCAGATCGACCGGCCTTTTGCCGGTACGAACTGGTGTATCGCACTCGCTAGAATTCGTAAGCAGCGCACTCGCGCCGCTCGTCTCTGCTATGAGTCCGCATACTGCGCCAAAGTAGCAACGGGGTCGGTACGTTAGCGTACGCGCGCGGAATTCGGGTAATGGGCGTATTGAAGGCGCGTGCTATTGCGCGTGTTGGTGCATCACGGAACACCGCGCGACGCGCGAGGAACTCAGCAACGCGGTCGCGATCAGCCCGCAGGCTGCGGCGAATGATAGCCACAATCCCGGAATGGCACGATTCCCTGTCGCGTGGATCAGATAAGTAACGATCGCCGGTGTGAATCCTCCGAAGATCGCGGTCGCAGAGCTGTGCACAAGAGAAAATCCGACAGTACGCACGTTGGGCGGCATGATTTCTGCCAAGAACACGATCAACGCACTGTTGTAGCTGGCGAACAGAAACGAGAACCACAGTTCCACCGCCATCAGCCGGCTGAGTGACGGCGCGCTTACCAGCCAAGATAGCGCCGGATAGGCTGTCAGCAGCGCCAGCGCGCTGACCGCTGCTAGCAGTGGACGTCGGCCAATCCTATCGGAAACGGCACCCATGATCGGAAGCCAGAGGAAATTGGAGGCGCCGACACACAGCGTGACAGTCATGTAGTCCTTGGCCGCAAGATGAAGCACTGTGCCGCCAAATGTTGGCGTGTATGCTGTGATCAGATAAAAGCACACCGTATTCATGATGGTTAGCAGCGTGCCAAGCGCTACCAGCCTCCAACTGCGCGCGAGCGTGCGCAGAATTTCGCGTGGCGACAGATGGTGTGTGCGTTGAAGGAATTCCGGCGTTTCCTTAAGTGAGCGCCGCAATAAGAAGAGCATGGGAATTATCATGCAGCCAATCAGCAGAGGTACGCGCCATCCCCAACGCGTCATTTGATCGCCCGTGAGCCGCGACGCCAGGACCAGCCCGACCACTGCCGCGAACATCACCGCTACTTGCTGGCTCGCCGCTTGCCAGCTCACGTAGAACCCCTTGTGGCTAGGCGTCGCAATTTCGAAAAGATATACCGAGACGCCGCCCGCCTCTGCGCCGGCCGAGAGTCCCTGCACCAGCCGCCCGAAGACAACTAGCAGCGGTGCAATCAGCCCGATTGATGCGTATGAAGGCATGCAGGCGATCGATGCGGTGCCGAAGGCCATCAATCCGAGCGTTAGCAGCAACCCGGCGCGACGCCCGCGATGATCGATATAGGTGCCCAATGCGATCGCCCCGATCGGGCGCATCAGGAAGCCAGCCCCAAACGTCGCGAGAGAAAGCATCAGCGATGCGAATTCATTGTCGCTCGGAAAGAAACTGCTCGCGATCGCCGCCGCGTAGTATCCGAAGACCTGGAAATCGTACATCTCCAGGAAGTTCCCGCTAGCGACTCGGACTACGGGCCGAAAGTCGAGTACGCGGGTGGCTCGCGCTGCGGTCACGGAACTAGCTGATCTGCCGGGAGAGTCCATACATTGGTACCGAGGATGGAACTGTCGCCGCTGCGAACCCAGCAGTTTACATGGCAATTGTTGTCACGAGGCACGCCGTGTCGAGCGCTTGCCGGGGACCCGCGTCCAATTGAGCTAACGATTCGCGCCGCCAATCAATCGGTTCCCGCCGCGAGTGCCAAGCCAACGGAGCGCTTGCCGCTCGCGGTCTGGTCAGGACAGGAATCCTCTCCCTCGCTCGATATCACGGGCATATCTCACCTCGCTGATGGCGATCATGCGGAGTAATCTTTCATAATAGAAGCGATAATAAATTATGAATTGATAAGGATTTGTAAATGATCAATTTTACGGCGAAGCAGCTCAGGGCGTTCCAACTGGTCGCGCAGCACCGCAGTTTCTCGCGCGCAGCGGGTGCATTGTTCATTACCCCGGCCGGATTGAGTATTCTGATACGACAGCTGGAAGGCCAGCTTGGGGCGAGGTTGTTCGATAGAACCACCCGGCAGGTTGCTCTGACCACCTCTGGCACTAAGCTGCTCGATGTTGTCCAACGAACTTTGCATGAGGTGGAGAACGCCGTGTCAGAAGTCGGGCGCACCGAGGCGGTCAAGCAGGCATCGTTCTCGATTGGGGCGCCGCCACTCCTCGCACAGAAGATGCTCGCACCGGCGATCAAGGAATTTAGGTCCAATCGTCCCGAGTTTCGCTTTCAACTATTCGACGGCGACAGTACCGCGACCATGCAGAAGGTTGAGGCTGGCGAGCTGGATATGGGATTGGGTATTTTCTTCAAACATATGCCGGGCGTTCGACGCATACCGCTGTTCCGATTTTTCCTGACAGTGATTCAGTCAGGCGAGGGACTTGAGCGGTCACCCGCGACGATTAAGTGGTCCGCGCTAAAGGGAAAGAAGCTAATTGCCTTGCCCGCCTCGTTGCCACTGCAGAATTTCATTAATAAGAACCTCGCGCGCTCAGGCGTTGAGCAGCCGCCCAGCTTGATCGTCAACTATCTGACCACTCAGATCGGCATGGTGGAAGCTGGCGAAGGCGCGGCAATTATTCCCTCGTACTGGAACATTGATCGGGGCAACCGTGGGTTGCGGGTGAGCAGATTGGTCAATCCCGTCGCGTATCTTGACTTTTGCCAGGTTCGACGTAGCGGAAGGAGACTTCCGGAGGTTGCTGAGGAATTCACCGCGTTCCTGCGGCACTATATTTTGGCTCGCGCGGGGAAAGCAGGTGCCCTTTGAGTCGTGCAACGGCCTGACCACGCATTTCCGAAGCGGGGAGGCCCATCCTGGGCGTGCGTGACCGGTCCTGGGCTGCCTGCCGCTTCAAGGATGGAGACCGACGGCGAACTCACTCGAGGCACGCTTCCGCCGACTGCCATGATAAGCTCGGCTCGTCAATGCATTGGGTAACGCAGCTGACAAGCCAACGCTGCAGTTGAGAGCCACGTTGCAGGTACCCGAGATCCCAAACTTCGGACGCCAAAAAACGAAACGCATTGCAAGCAACCTGATTTGTAGTGGCTACGGGTCCCTGCTGGCCGCTGCTGGAGTGGTATTCACTGCCGCCGTGCCGGCCGTCGCGCAGACTCAAATAGACCAAACACACACGCCGACGGCGAGGCAACAAGGACCACCGCCGTGGGCGTTCCCCGTTCAGCTTCCGGGGGAACCGGCGTCGGACGACGGCATTCCAAGACACCTCATTGGCAGTAGCGCGACGTTCAGCCTCACCAGAATTCGCGATCTCTTTGTCGTCTCGGACTGGTATCCCGATGATCACCCGCTCATGCCTGAAGTTGTCGCGCGTGGTAGGAAGCCGGTGCTATTCGCTTGCGGTTACTGCCATTTGCCGAACGGGCAGGGCCGTCCCGAGAACGCCGGTCTCGCCGGCCTTCCCGCCGCCTACATCGTTCAACAGCTCGCAGACTATCGGGGTGGCCGTCGAAGGAGTTCGGAGCCGCGCATGGCGCCGCCGGGCCGGATGCTCGCGGTCGCAATGGCCGCGAGTGAAGATGAAGTCAAAGCCGCGGCTGATTATTTTTCCAGTTTGAAATTCAAGCCATGGATCCGGGTCATCGAGTCACAGACCGTGCCCAGGACCCGTGTAGAGGACATGCTGGTCCCACTGGAGGGAGGCGCAATGGAGCCGATCGGCCAGCGCATCATTGAGGTGCCGGAAGATGTCGGCCGCACGGAGCTTCGAGATCCAAGATCAGCGTTCATTGCGTACGTTCCGCCTGGCAGTATCAAGGAAGGCGAGTTGCTCGTGACCACCGGCGCCGGAAAGACAATTCGGTGTGGCATCTGCCACGGTCAGGACTTGAAAGGTCTATGGACCGTGCCACCGATTGCCGGCCGGTCCCCAAGTTATATTGTTCGACAGCTTTACGACATCCAGAGTGGTGCGCGGGCTGGTCTTGCTTCGCCGCTAATGAAAGAGGTAGTTACTAAATTGACTACCCGAGATTTGGTCTCGATTGCTGCTTACGCCGCCTCGCGCTCGCCGTGAGTCGCGCCGCCGAGTTGCAACCCCGTCTCATGAGCCTCGCCTCTGCAGTTCGCTAGACGAAGCATCTCTATGGTTGTCTCACGATAGATTTCCTCTATCAATAACTCTAATAAGATCGATTGGATTAATAGATAGAGAGACGCTAATTTGTCGAGGGTAGATGAATAGTCCCAGGAATCACTCGGAGAGAACATGGAAAGCGATAGCAAATGCCCGTTTTCGGGCGACGCTCGCAAGCATACGGTAGCTGGAGCCCGATCGAACGCAGACTGGTGGCCCAATCAACTGAAGCTGAAGATCCTGCACCAGCACTCCTCCAAGTCCGACCCCATGGGCGCGGAGTTCAACTACTCAGAGGAATTCAAGAGTCTCGATCTGAAGGCCGTGGTCAAGGACCTCCATGCGTTGATGACGGATTCACAGGACTGGTGGCCAGCGGACTTTGGCCACTACGGGCCTTTGTTCATTCGCATGGCATGGCACAGCGCCGGCACATACCGCATCGGCGACGGTCGCGGCGGCGCCGGCAGCGGCAGCCAGCGCTTCGCGCCCCTAAACAGCTGGCCCGATAATGCCAACCTCGACAAGGCGCGCAGGCTCCTGTGGCCCATCAAGCAGAAGTATGGCCGGAAAATTTCCTGGGCGGACCTCATGATCCTTGCGGGCAACGTCGCCTTAGAATCCATGGGATTCAAGACATTTGGCTTCGGCGGCGGCCGTGTGGACATCTGGGAACCGGAAGAAGACATCTACTGGGGCTCGGAGAGCACCTGGCTGGGGGATAAACGCTACAGCGGCGACCGGGATCTCGAAAATCCGCTCGGTGCCGTGCAGATGGGTCTGATTTACGTGAATCCGGAAGGCCCCAATGGCAAACCGGATCCGCTCGCTGCGGCGCGCGATATCCGCGAGACCTTCGCTCGCATGGCGATGAACGACGAAGAGACGGTCGCGCTCATCGCCGGCGGGCACACCTTCGGCAAAACCCACGGTGCCGGCGATGCGGCGTTGGTGGGTAAGGAACCGGAAGCTGCGGGAATCGAGGAGCAAGGCCTTGGCTGGAAGAGCCGATTTGGCACGGGCCGTGGCGGTGATGCGATCACCAGCGGTCTGGAAGTCACCTGGACCAGCACACCTACGAAGTGGAGCAACAATTTTTTCGCGAATCTGTTCGGCTACGAATGGGAGCTGACGAAGAGCCCGGCCGGTGCACAGCAGTGGAAGCCGAAGAGCGGCGCAGGCGCCGGTTCCGTGCCGGATGCGCACGATGCGTCGAAGCGTCATGCGCCGGCCATGCTGACCACCGACCTCGCGTTGCGGTTCGATCCCGCATACGAAAAAATTTCGCGGCGCTTCCATGCAAATCCGGATCAGTTCGCGGATGCATTTGCGCGGGCGTGGTTCAAGCTGACCCACCGCGACATGGGTCCCCAGTCGCGTTATCTTGGCCCGCTGGTTCCCAAGGAGGAACTGCTGTGGCAGGACCCCATTCCCGCGGTGGATCACAAATTGATCGACGAGCAGAACATTGCGGCCCTGAAGGCCAAGATCCTCGCATCCGGTCTCTCCATCTCCCAATTGGTCACCACGGCCTGGGCGTCCGCTGCAACGTTCCGCGGTAGCGACAAACGCGGTGGAGCGAACGGCGCGCGGATTCGCCTTGCGCCGCAAAAGGAATGGGACGTTAACCAGCCGGCTGACCTGGCCAAGGTGCTCAAGAAGCTGGAAGCGATCCAAAATGACTTCAACAGCGCACCTTCCGGCGCAAAGAGGGTTTCGCTTGCCGACCTGATTGTTCTGGGCGGCTGTGCAGCCATCGAGGAGGCTGCGAAGAATGCCGGTCACGCCGTGAAGGTTCCCTTCTCGCCGGGGCGTATGGACGCGTCGCAGGAGCAGACGGATGTGAAGTCCTTCGCCGCACTAGAGCCGGCCGCAGACGGTTTCCGCAACTACCTCCGGAAGGGACTCGAAGGATCCGCAGCCGAGCTCCTGCTGGATCGAGCGAACCTGCTCACTCTCACGGCTCCCGAGATGACCGTTCTGGTCGGTGGCATGCGCGCCCTGAACTCAAATTTCGGGCAGTCACGGCATGGTGTATTCACGACGCGGCCCGAAGCATTGACCAATGAGTTCTTCGTGAATCTACTCGACATGAACACGAAGTGGCAGAAGTCCGCCACATCGGAAGGTGTCTTGGAGGGCCGCGATCGGGCAACGGACAAGCTCAAGTGGACGGCCACCATCGTTGATCTCATCTTCGGTTCTAACTCCCAGCTTCGAGCACTCGCGGAAGTCTACGCGTGCAGCGACTCATCGCAGGCGTTCGTGCGCGACTTTGTGGCGGCTTGGAGCAAGGTGATGAACCTGGATCGCTTCTAGTGGGTGGCAGGGCGCTGGATTCGGCTCGCGCATTTCGCGACGCCGCCGCGTCGAGCAGGAGTTTAAATTGTTCTTGAACTCATACCGTAGAAAACGAGTGCGGCTGAGGGATCCCTCAGAATCGGTCACATCAGTTGCGGATCGCGGAATCAGAACGGATTAGTAACACGCAACTGATCATCAATGACCTGCCCGTTCTGCAGGTTCTCTGAGTAAAGTATCTTAGCCCCAGATATCAGCGCAGTGGCGACCAGCATGGAGTCATAGAGCGAAAATCTGTAGCGTTCGAATACCGCCAGACCCCGATCGTGTGTTTCTAGAGTGATCGTTTCAACAGCGCATACTGCCCGAATCGTATCGAGAATCTCGCGGACTTCGTTCAGGGGCATCTTTAATTTCCGCAGAGCGACAACTGCAAACTCATTCAATACTTGAACGCTTATGACGCCCCGCGCTGAGAGTAGAGTCTCGATTCTATCTGCCCTGACGGTTTCGTCGGAAAGCAGGTACAGCAGTACGCTAGTGTCAAAAAATGAATCAGCGCCGCTCATTCGCTTCGAGTCGATCGAATTTAAACGTTGCAGGCAGCTTGCCCCGGAACCTGCGCAGCCGGGCCAATAGTTCGCGCGTGCCAGGCGCCTTGGCTATGGCGAACGTATGCTTTGCAGCAACCTGAATTTCGATCTGATCACCCTCTTTCAGCCCGAGGGCATCGACCACTGTCGCGGGCAGTCGAACTGCCAGGCTGTTACCCCATTTTGAGACCTGCATCGTGCACTGCGAGACCTCTAAGCCGCGCCGCTTGCTGCCCGTTGCGGTGCACAACAGGACACTAGGATTCATCTGACGATTGAATCCGCTTGCAGGAGATTACGCAGGACGCGGCTCAGGCCTAATCTTGGGTTCGGGTGACTAAAGCCCGTCGCGGTGTTCGCGTATGTGGAAGAAGCATAAAACTGGGGCAGCGTCGGGCACGGGGTCCGACCGGGGTCACTGGCACGCGGTCTCCATCGTTACCACTCAGGCGAGCTGTCACACGGCCCGAGCGCTTCGGGGCATCCGCTTCCTCTCTCATGAAGCACCGCGTCTGCCGCTGACTCAATGCAGTGCCGGGGGGTCTTGTCCCTGTGCGTACAAGCATCACGCGGATCGGCGCGGGCCGCCACGTCGGGTTGAAGAACTCACGGGATTGCGACGACCGCACCCTGGAGCGCAGGAACGGCGGCAACAGCGCGGCCGGCGCAGCACGGACTTATAGATTTCTTGTGCTGCGGATAATTCGGCAGAAAACGGCCACAACCGGACCGCTTCAGCCGGTTCACAAGTGCCCGTTCATTGAGGCGGAGCTGTACTTCGGCGCAGGCCGGTCGTGCCACGCAAGCGTTACTTTTTCCCAACGTTCTGCACTGCAGGCACTTCGGCAGTTTTGTTGACACCGGTGGCTTTTGCTTTCTCGGCGGCGGACTCGTTGGCACGCATGCCTGCGAGAATTCCCTCTAGCGCGTAGTTGCCTTCGTGGCAGGCGTACTCGAAGATCCGCCCCTTCGATGGGCTGAATTCGTATTCGCCGGTCCATGGCTGATCCCAAACGCTCGCATCTTCGACCTTAAACCGATAAAGGATGCGGTGAGGCGCGACGCGAGTGAATCGCTCAGTGACCTTCAATTCCTTCCATGCTCCTCGCAGCGCGGTGGCTTCCGGGAAGTTGGTTGTCTCAACGACTAGTGTCGCACCCTCGTACCATCCGATGGAATCACCCATCCAAGGGCGCCCGCCATCAGTGCGGTGCTTGCCGCCGATACGGATGATCCGCACGTCGTGAACCATTTCAACAACGATGGCGACCGTGTCCTTGCTCTGCGCTATTTCATAGTTATTGTTGTAAAGAAGCGGCAGCATCACCGGACCCGCGCTGTAGCCGAACGAACTCAGGCATCTCTCCGCCAGCGTTTGATTCTCGGGGTTTTCGCCGTAGTGCGGGTATCGATTTTCAACCACGACGCCTGATTTGGTCGGGGGCAGACGCCCATCGACGGGATCGGTGATGAACGAGGTCCGCGGTTCGCCGTTGACCCGCATGACATTGTTACCTGGATCGATCCACGCAAAGTTATAGCCACAACCCGCGCCGGTGAAGCCTTTGCCGCACTCGTGCGGTAGATCGGTGGTCTTAAATTTGGGGTCCCTGGGCGCGGCATCCGCGGCGTACACCTTTGCGTCATCACCCTCGACTTTCTTGACCTCTTCCGGGGTCATGACCAGGCGTGTGCCGTATTCCTTCGGGCGCTCGAGCACGGTCAAGGTCGCATTGGTCCAGGTCCCTTCCAGATCCGGCTGGCCATAGTTGTTCAGCGGTGCTTTGTAGACACCGGCCGTGGGATTCGCCGCCGCAAGCACCGCTGACATGGTCAACGCCGACATCGCCGCGCTGAGACCTAACCCGATCAACTGCTTCGTGCTCATTTTCAGAGGCTCCTTGCGCAAGTCGCCAGTTCTTCGACGAACTCGCAGGTGTGTAAATCTTGCCTTCGACGCATTGTAACGCGTTCGGGGCCGCCCGCGTTCTACCACCAGCGCGCTATTCTTGAGCTTGGCCGCTTAGACCACGGCGCGCGCCCGGCGGCCACGGAGCCAATAATGCCGCAACATGTCGAATCGGAAGCGGTCCGTTCGTCGTAGGTCCAGCAAGGCAGGGAGAGTGCCTACGCAGAAGATAATCGTCGGCGCCATGGCTTCGATGGATGGCGTCTTGCAATCACCCGGAACCCTGCCAATGACCCCAACCATTACCGCCTTTGAACGGTCGCCCGATCGCGGCAGGGGACTGGCGCGCGACATGCGCGTTCGTTGGGCGCTTGAAGAAGTAGGCCAGCCTTACCAGGTTCGTCTTCTGTCGTTCAGTGAGATGAAGGAATCTGCGCATCTTAAGCTGCATCCTTTCGGGCAGATCCCGACTTACGAAGAAGGCGATCTCGCCCTGTTCGAGTCGGGGGCGATCGTATTCCATATCGCCGAGCGTCATACGGGGCTGCTGCCAGACGATGCGAGTGCCAGGGCGCGTGCGATCACATGGATGTTTGCGGCGCTTAACACGGTGGAGCCGCCGATCCTTGATCGCTCGATCGCCACGCTCGTGGAGCGCAACAAGACCTGGTATGAGGAGCGCCTGCCTGTCCTCGAGGATCGTGTCCGAGTACGACTGGGCGAACTTTCCAGCCACCTTGGTGATGCCGACTGGCTCGACGATGCGTTCAGCGCCGGTGACCTATTGATGGTGACGGTGCTGCGCAGGTTGAATGGATCGGGGATGCTGGAAAAATACCCGAACCTCTCCGGCTATGTCGCCCGTGGCGAAGCGCGGCCCGCCTACAAACGTGCTTTTGACGCTCAATTGGCGGTTTTCACTGGCAAGCCACCGACCGGCTGACAGTAGATCTTCTGAAATGCCGGGTTTGCCCTGCGCTCGCCTGGCACACCTTTTTGCTAGGGATTTCTTAGAGTTACTTGCGGGGAAGAGATAGGCAGTTGGGCGCGATCGCGACTATCTTTCTCTGCTTAGAGCCCCAGCCGGCATGCGACAATTCAGTCAACGCCTACCCCGGTTTTAGGGATACGAATGCGGCTAACCGGACCCCAAATCGCGCTGATGAGCGGCCTCCTCGACGAGGCGCTGCCCTTGGATGACGCGGGGCGGCGTCGCTGGCTGGAAACGCTCCCAGAAAAATACCAGGACCTGTTTGCTCCCCTGCGCCAGGCTTTGCTGCCGGAATTCTACGAGTCGCCCGACGGCAGGAACTTTGCCACCTTTCTTGAATCAGCCGACGAGCAAGCCGGGCGCGTCGAGCCCACTGGACTTCAGCCGGGAGACCGCGTCGGCCCGTACGAGCTGATACGTCTGTTGGGCGCTGGCGGTATGGCCGAAGTGTGGCTCGCGAAACGCGCCGACGGCGCGTTCAATCGCGAGGTGGCCTTGAAGCTGCCGTCAATGACGCGCTTGCGCCGCGATCTGGAACAACGCTTCATCCGCGAGCGCGACATTCTCGCGAGTTTGGAGCATCCGCATATTGCGCGCCTGTACGACGCCGGCATCGACCCGCAGGGCTTGCCCTACTTGTCGATGGAGTACGTGCAGGGCGAGCTGCTCACCCACTGGTGCGATGCGCAGCGGCTCGACATCCGCGCGCGAGTGCGGCTGTTCCTGCAAGTGCTCGAAGCCGTGCAGTACGCGCACGAGCGCCACGTCATCCACCGCGATCTCAAGCCCTCAAATATCCTCGTCACCAAGGCAGGTCAGGCGCGACTGCTCGACTTCGGCGTCGCGACGCTGCTGGACAACGGCGAGGTCGCGGGCAAGACGCCGCTCACCACGGTATACGGTCATGTGCTCACGCCGATTTACGCCAGCCCCGAAATGATCCGCGGCGATCCAGTCACCGCCAAAAGCGACATTTATTCATTGGGCGTTGTGCTGTTCGAGCTCCTCACCGGCGATCGGCCTTATCGCTTGAACGCGGGCGCATCGCCCGCCATCCTCGAGCACGCCATCGCCGCGGCCGAGGTGCGCAAGCCCAGCACGCAGATCGTGCAGGAAGCGTGGGGTGCGCGCGGCGTCACGCACGAGCAGCTGACGCGGCAACTGCGCGGCGATGTCGACCACATCGTACTTAAATCCCTCGCCAAGGAGCCTCAATCTCGCTATGCCTCCGCAGCCGCGATGGCGGATGATCTGCAACGATATCTTGAGGGCAAGCCGATCGCGGCGCAGCCGCCGCGCCTCAGCTATCGCCTTGGCAAGTTCTTGCGCCGCAATCGCCTGGTCGTATCGGTCGGCGCGGGCGCCGCCATCCTCGTGCTCGCCATGGTGGGCTACGAGATCGAGCGGCGCGCCGATCAAGCGTCTTACGATGCTAAATCGGTCCTCGTCACGCGGCCGATCGACGAGAAATCCATCGCCGTGCTGCCATTCCTGGACATGAGCGAGAAAAAGGATCAAGGCTACTTTTCCGACGGATTGTCCGAGGAACTCATCACACTGCTCGCGCAAATTCAAGATTTGCAGGTCATCGCGAGGACTTCTTCTTTTCACTTCAGGAATCAGGATGCCTCGCTTAAGGAGATTGCCCGCACCCTGGGCGTAGCGCACGTGCTCGAGGGCAGCGTGCGCCGTGCGGGCAATACGGTTCGCGTGACCGCGCAGTTGATCCGCACCGACGACGGCGTGCATCTCTGGTCGCAGTCCTACGATCGCGACGTCAAGGACATCTTTCAAGTGCAGGATGACATCGCCGCAGCGGTGGTTGCATCCTTGAAGATCAAATTGCTGGCACCGGGCTCGGATCCGCATCGCAGCGATAACCCGGAAGCCTACAACCAATTCCTGCTCGCCCGGCAATTCGGCCGCCGCGGCAATTTGGAGGACATCGAACGCGCCGTCGCCACCTACCGCCAAGCCATCGCTCTCGATCCGAATTATGCCGCCGCCTACGCTGGTCTTTCCTTCAGCCAGACCGCCATCGCCAACTCCACCCAAGACCCCGCGCGCTTCGCGCTCGCCCGCGACGCTGCCGAAAAAGCGCTTGAGATGGCGCCGCAGTTCGCCGACGCCTATCGCGCGCGGGCCCTGTTCAGGCTCGAGACCCTGGATTTCGCCGGTGCGCGCGCCGACAGTGAAACGGCGCTTACGCTCGCGCCGGGCGAGAGCGCCGTGCAAAGCCTATACGGCGCGCAGATCGCCGTGTTCGGCAAAATTCCTCAAGCCATCACCGCCATGAAAAAGGCCATCGATTTGGATCCATTGAGCGGCTACGCCTGGGCCAACGTCGGCTTGTTCCAGACCGCGACCCATGACTACCCCGCCGCGCGGCAGTCCATCGAGCGCGCGCTCGCCATCAGCCCCACCGCCGACTCGTTTCACTTCGCGTTAGGTCAGCTCGACCTGCTGCAGGGCCGCTTAGCCGAAGCGCAGGCCGAGTTCCAAAAGCAAAGCGCCGAAGGCAATCGCCGCATGGGCGTCGCCATGGTTGAACACGCCAATGGCCACGACAAGCAATCGCAGGCAGCGCTCAAGGAACTGATTGCCAAGAATGCAGGAGACATGGCCTATCAAGTCGCCGCTATCTACGCCTGGCGCGGCGAGAACGACAAAGCCTTCGAGTGGTTGGAGCGCGCCTATCAACAGCGCGATAGTGGCCTAAACGGCATCGCCTGGGACCCACTTCTTAGCGGTTTGAAGGGCGACTCCCGCTTCGCGACCTTGCTCTCAAAACTGGGACTCTCGGACGCTGCCGGGAATCACCGCGTGGGCGAACAATATCTTCCCGGCAAAGTAGAAAACTGACGTGCGCGAGTTTCACGCAAGGGGTGGGTTGGGATGGGCCCGATTCATTGTGCGTCTTGTCCTTAGGAGATCCCATGTTGGACACAATCGGCCATATCGCTCTGATCGTAAAGGATTCAAGCAGAACGGCCACGCTGTTTAAGGACTTGTTCGGCGCGGCGATTGTGATGCGAAAGGACGACGATGGCCATGAGGAGACTTTCGTGAGACTTGGTCGAACGTGGTTCGTCCTGGCCCAGGCGGAAGTGGTTCGTCCCCGTACGGGTGATCACATCGCATTCTCGGTTTCAAAGTCCACGCTTTTAGAAACTGCAGAGAAACTCAAGAGATTGAATGTGGAGTTTTTTCTTGCCAGATCGGACACCGCGCTCTATTTCTTCGACTACGACAATCATGTCTTCGAGCTGGATACGACGGACCTGGACCGTGAGTTGGCAGGATGACGGTCATGCGAACAACTCACCTCTTTGTCCTAGTGACTACCCTTATTTCAGCCTGGCTACTACCGAGCTGTGCCGCGACGGGGCCGACGCCGACCGCAACCGCCGCCTCACCGGCGCGCATCACGGTGCTTTACGATGCTTTTGGCAAGGATGCGACGATGACTAAAGACTGGGGTTACGCCGCACTGGTGGAGATCAACGGCAAGCGCATTCTGTTCGATACCGGTGACGACCCGGCGATTCTTACAAAGAACGTGAAGGCCAAGGCCGTCGATCTTACTAAGCTTGATTTTGTAGTTTTATCGCATCGTCATAGCGATCACGTGGGCGGATTTTCCCATTTATTCAGCGTGAATCCGAAGGTCAAGATTTACGCTCCCAAGGAAGGCTTTGGTATTTTTGGCTCCGACCTGCCCAGTAAGTTCTATCGCAAAGACGAGTCGCTGCCCGCCGAGATGCGCTACTACAACGGCGCGCCGCCGGAAATCATGCGGTTTGGCACGGTTTTTCCTGGCGCCAATATTCAGTTGATCGACAAGACCACAGAAGTCGCCCCTGGCATTACGCTGATAGCCTTGGTATCCGACGCGCCGGGGACCAAGGAGCTTAAGGAACTATCGCTGGCCATCAACACGCCCGAAGGTATCGTGCTGGTGGTTGGCTGTTCGCACCCGGGCATCGAGAACATCGTTGCCGAAGCAGCCAAGATCAATCCGCACATTCACTTCATCGCTGGTGGATTCCACCTGGTAGCGGCCCAGGACACGGCAATCGAAAAAGCTGCCACGAGCCTGCATGATACCTACAATGTGGATTACATCGCCCCCGGTCACTGCACCGGAGAACCAACCTTCGCCGCTATGCAACGGATGTTTGGCGATCGTTATCTTTATGCCGGATTGGGTACAACGATTGGCGTTGGCGCCCTTCCGCGCGTCGCATCCGATAGTAGCGCCGCCTTGAACAAAGACGATTTGCGCAGTTATCGAACGCTGCTCGCCGCAAGCGATGATTTCATGGGCAGCACTCTGGAGGCGGTTCGACTCGCTCAGGTTCAATAAAGTTACCTTGTGGGCCCCAACGGCACCATTTATTTCCATGCGTACAACTTCATTGGCTCGACATCGCCGCCTGTCACGAAGCAAGATTCCGAATACCCAGGGCAAAACAAAAAATGTCGCAGCAGTAGGAAAGAATCCAAATCGGCCGAAAAAACTCGGCATAGTAGCTGTTTAGGCAGCATGCGATTGACGACTGCGGCGCGTCGGACACGCCACGACCAAACCCTGCGCGCTCGACGTTATTGCCGAAATATCACCGCGAATATGGCGACCAGCCCCAGCACTGACACCATCGCGGCAAGCGGGCCCGCGCGCGTTCGCAGCTCCACCGGATACTGGGCACGCAGTGCCTTCAAATCCCCACGATAGGCCAGCGTTGCGAGCAGCAGGGACACAAGCCCCGCAAAGATCATCAAAAACGCAAATTCAGGCGGTCCGATGAGCCGTTCCGGCCGCGGAGCCACGCGGGACAGTTCGAGCTGAAAGAATTTATAGATGGTGAAGCCAAAGGTGATCAGGGCAATGGCGGTCCTGATCCAAGCCAACAGCGTCCGGTCGTAAGCAAGCAGCGTGCGTTCCACCGCGAGAATGGTGGAGTGGTCAAGCGCCTGTGCCTTCGTGTCAGCGGGGTCTGTCACCGCGAATCCTTCGTATGTGAACAGCGGGTTGTAGCCCTTCACCTTTAGCGAGAGTAGCCACCCAAAGTAATCACACGCCGTGCCTGCCTGCCATTCTCCTTTGGACCCATTGCGAAACATCACTGCGCCTAACCAGCAGGCCGCCTCAAGGACCTAGGCATATCGACAATGCGCTCGCCGAATGTTTCAGGTCCATGGCCATACTGGTAGAGTAGAGGCAAATCAGGCGAGTGGGAGCCTTTATGAGTGGGGGAATAGACTCAAATCACGGCCTAAACGTCGGCTCGCTTGCCGCGCGTTCGTTGCGAAGGGGTTGCCGGTTGTTGGTCGCTGCCGGCGCGCTGGCACTGATGCTTTCGGCATGCGATGACTCCTTTGACTCCGATGGTTCACACAGCGTCAACGGTTCTTTGCACGTAGTTGCAGGCAAGGAAGCGAGCGATGTGACGACGGTCAACGGCTCGATCCGCATCGATGACAATGCCGCTGTGCTGTCGGCGGCGACGGTCAATGGCAGCATCCACGCGGGCGCGCATGCGACCGCAACTTCGCTGCGAACCGTTAATGGGTCCATCTCGCTGGGCGACGGCGTGCGTGTGTCGGGCGGCGCGGGGTCGGTGAATGGCGATCTGACGCTCGGCGACGGCGCTGACGTTTCCGGATCCCTGGGCAACGTCAACGGCAAGATCTCGTTAACCGCCGCACATGTGGCGGGCGGCATCAGCACCGTCAGCGGCGATATAAAAATCATGGGCGCCTCCCACGTTGAGGGTGGAATCCTGGTCAAACGCCAATCGGGGTTTGGATTCTCGTTCGGCGAGGACATTCCTCGGATAGTCATTGGCCCGGGCGCGACCGTGCAGGGCGATCTGCGTTTCGAGCGCAAGGTGCGATTGTTCGTCAGCGACAAAGCGACTATTGGTAACGTAACCGGCGCAACCGCGGTCCCATTCACCGGGGACAGTCCGCCGTCTTGAAGCTCAAAGAGGTAGTCATGTTAAATCTGCAATTCCGGGTATTGCTGCTGGCGGGCTTCGCTGTATTGGGATCGGCAACGGCTTCCGCGGCTGACGCCGATCCGGCCCTTGTCAGTGCAGTCTCAAGCCCGGCACGAAGTCCCAATGCCGTTGCGCGCGACAAAGCGCGCCACCCAGTCGAAGAACTGACCTTCTTTGGGCTTGGCCCCAAGTTGAGCGTCGTAGAACTGTGGCCCGGCGGCGGCTACTGGACCGACATTCTGGGTCCTTATCTTAAGGCAGGCGGTCAGTACACCATTGCCCTACCCGCACCCGGCAACTCCGAGGAGGATGGCAGCGTGGTGCGGCTTCGCGCGCGCATGGCTGGTGAGAAGGACCGACTCGGCGTGATTCATGAATCCACGCTTGGCGCCGGCCACTTCGACATCGCGCCGCCCGGCTCCGCCGATTTGATCCTGACATTTCGCAACTTTCACAACTGGATGAATGATGGCTACGCCGAACAAGCGCTGGTTGCCTGCTTCACGGCGCTGAAACCCGGCGGCATTCTGGGGATCGAGGAGCATCGCGGCCGCAATGATGTGCCGCAGGATCCCAAAGCCAAGAACGGCTATGTGCGCCAGGACTACACGATTGCGTTGGCGAAGAAGGCCGGTTTCGTGCTGGTTGGTTCATCCGAAATCAATGCCAATCCGCGCGACACAAAGGATTGGCCCGATGGCGTTTGGACGCTGCCTCCCACCCTGGCGCAAGGGGATAAGGACCGCGCCAAATACATCGCCATCGGCGAAGCCGACAACTTCGTACTCAAGTTTCAGAAGCCGCATTAAAACGGCGGTTCAGGCGGTCTTCTGTTCCGCCAGGCCCAATTCCCTCATCATGTGTTCGCGCATGAGGAACTTTTGCACCTTTCCGGTGATGGTCATGGGAAATTCAGTGACGAAACGGATATATCGCGGAATTTTGTAGTGCGCGATGCGGCCGCGGCAAAATGCGCGAAACTCCTCTTCGCTGGCGCTGGTGCCAACCTTTAGTTGAATCCAGGCGCAGACTTCTTCGCCGTACTTATCATCCGGTACGCCGCACACCTGTACCGCGTGCACCTTCTCATGTTGGTACAGGAACTCCTCGATCTCACGCGGCGAGATGTTTTCGCCGCCCCGAATGACCAGATCCTTCAATCGTCCGGTCACATTACCGTAGCCCTCTGCATCGATCACGCCGAGATCTCCCGTATGCATCCAGCCCGCGTCATCGAGAACCTCCCGAGTTTTTTCCGAATCCTGCCAGTAGCCTTTCATCACGCAGTAGCCCCGGGTGTGCAGCTCGCCCTGCATGCCGCGCGGCACGCAGCGGCCTTGCGCGTCGACAACCTTGACTTGAACGTGGGGATGCACGCGTCCGACGGTTGAGACGCGCCGATCGAAGGAATCATCGGTCGACGATTGAAAGCTCACCGGACTCGTCTCGGTCATACCGTAGGCGATGGTTATTTCGGTGAGGTTCATTTGGCCGATCACGCGTTTCATCACTTCGACCGGGCACGGCGAGCCCGCCATAATCCCGGTCCGCAAACTCGACAGGTCGCAGCGACTGAAATCCGCCGTCTCCAGCTCCGCGATAAACATGGTAGGCACGCCGTAAAGCGCGGTCGCCCGTTCGCTGTCGATGGTTTCCAGCGTTTTTGCAGGATCGAAGCTTTCGGCGGGGTAGATCATCGCCGCGCCATGCGTGATCGCCGCGAGGTTGCCCATGACCATTCCGAAGCAGTGATAGAGCGGCACCGGTATGCAGATTCGATCGAGTTCGTTCAGGCGAATCCTCCGGCCGACGAAATAACCATTATTCAAGATGTTGTAATGGCTTAATGTGGCCCCTTTCGGCAACCCGGTAGTGCCGCTGGTAAACTGGATGTTGGTGGCATCGTCGGGCTGCAGATCCCGACCAATCTGCTCGAGACGCCCGCGCTCCGCGGCCGTTCCCAATTGCATGACATCATCGAAGTTCAGGCATCCTCGCGTGCGCGCCTGCCCCAGCCGAACGATCAACCGGAGTTCCGGTAGTTTGGCGCTGCGCAATTCGTTGGCGGCGCAGCCATCGAGCTCCGGTGCCAGATTGCGCAGCATCGCAATGTAGTCGCTGTGCTTCAGCCTCTCCGCGGTCACCAGTGCGCGACACCCGACCTTCTTCAGGCAGAACTCCAATTCGGATAGCCGATACGCGGGATTGATGTTTACGAGGATCAATCCCGCCTTGGCGCTGGCGAATTGCGTTACCGCCCACTCGGCGCAGTTGGGCGCCCAAATGCCGATTCTGTCGCCGGGGCTCAATCCGAGCGACAGCAGCCCCGCGGCCAGCAAATCAACGCGATTTCGCAGTTCTTCGTAGCTCCACCGTACCCGCTGCGGTGGCACGATGAGGGCGTCCCGCCGCGCAAATCGCTGCGCAGTTTCATCGAATGCCCGGCCGACGGTCTCGTACTTGAGCGGCACGTCGCAGGCGCCTTGGACAAAACTTGGATTCACGCTGGTTCCCCCCGCCCTTGAACCCGTATTCTACTGCCCCAACACTTCCGGCATCGACCCAACTCAATCGGCCCATGCGACGCCTCATCTTAAGTCCCCTGTGGATTCTTTTACTGCTGCCGGGGTATGTCGGTTGGCGGCTGCTATCGGCCTTGTCGCTTGGTCCCCAAGGAGTGCTGGCCGGCATTGTGCTTTTGACAGCCTGCTGCTGGTTGATTCCGATCTCCGTGCGCACTCGCTCCATGAAAAATCGGAGATTGGCCGAGGCGCTGTCGTGGGTGGGCCTGACAACCATGGGATTTCTTTCCTCTTTATTCGTCCTGGCTCTGCTACGGGATCTTTTTCTGCTGGGAACAACCTTGTTGTTAAGCAGTCAACAAGCCGCTTCCTGGATCGGGCCGAGCGCCCGTTGGACGCTGTATCTCACGGTCATGGTCACGCTGGCCGGTTTCGTGATCGCGCGACGCATGCCAGGAGTGGTCGAGGTCAATATCCCGGTCGCTGGACTGCCGCGGGCCTTGCACGGCTTTTCGATTGCTCAGATCAGTGATGTGCACGTAGGTCCCACGATCAAACGCGGATTCGTCGAGGCAATCGTGCGCCGGGTCAACGGCCTGAATGCGGATTTGATCGCCGTGACCGGGGACTTGGTCGACGGAACGGTGCAGCAATTGGCAGCTCATACGGCGCCATTGGCGGAACTCTCGGCGCGTCACGGCGCTTACTTCGTTACCGGCAATCACGAGTACTACTCCGGCGAGAGCGCATGGACCGTGGAAATCCGGCGTCTTGGTATGCAGGTTCTCAAGAATGAACACGTGGTGTTGGAGCACAACGGGGCATCGCTGGTGCTCGCTGGCGTGACAGACTTCAGCGCGCACCACCACGACCCTGCACAGCGCAGCGATCCCAAGGCGGCGCTGCGCGGCGCACCGGAGAATGCCGGTGCAAAAATTCTGCTCGCGCATCAACCAAGTTCGGCGGCTGCGGCGGCGAGCGCTGGTTTCGACGTGCAGATTTCCGGTCATACGCACGGCGGCCAGTTCTGGCCGTGGAACCTGTTCGTGCATTGGTTCCAGCCCTTTACAAGCGGGCTGCATCGACTGAAAAATCTATGGGTATATGTGAGCCGCGGCACGGGCTATTGGGGGCCGCCGAATCGTTTTGGTGTACCGTCGGAAATCACCCGCATTCGCTTGGTGAGTTCCTCGTGAACAATGCAATGTCGATCTTGACTAACTTG
>Ga0210402_10001019_pt1 | contig 29805 bp, 25 predicted proteins | sample IncBWC7MmetaG_FD_161055 | JGI IMG/M metagenome (GOLD analysis project Ga0210402, IMG submission 161055) | Forest soil microbial communities from Barre Woods Harvard Forest LTER site, Petersham, Massachusetts, United States - Inc-BW-C-7-M | ecosystem: Environmental > Terrestrial > Soil >...
GCCTCGAGCGCCCAGACTTCCATTTCGCCGAAGCGCTGGCCGCCGAACTGCGCCTTGCCACCGAGCGGCTGCTGGGTGATGAGCGAGTACGGACCGATGGACCGTGCGTGAATCTTGTCGTCGACGAGATGCGAGAGTTTGAGCATGTAGATGTAGCCGACCGTGACTGGCTGGTCGAACTGGTCGCCGGACATGCCGTCGAAGAGATTGATCTTGCCGGCATGCGGCAAGCCAGCTACTTCGAGCAAGTGTCGGATTTCCGGTTCGCGCGCGCCGTCAAACACCGGCGTGGCGAAGGGAATGCCTTCCTTGAAACCTTCGGCGTAGTCGAGCAACTCATCGTCGCTGAGCTTCGACAGCGTCTTCCAAACAGTCGTCTCGGTGAAGACTTCGCGGAACCAGCGGCGCAAAGCTTCGGCCTTGACTTCCTTGCTCAGCAAACGCTTGAGGCTGTTGCCCAGCTCCTTGGAAGCCCAGCCGAGGTGCGTCTCAAGAACCTGCCCGACGTTCATACGCGAAGGAACGCCGAGAGGATTGAGGACGATTTCGACCGGAGTGCCATCGGGAAGGTACGGCATGTCTTCCTGTGGCACGATGCGGGCGATGACGCCCTTGTTGCCGTGACGCCCGGCCATTTTGTCGCCGATGGAGAGCTTCCGCTTCATGGCGATATAGACCTTGACCAGCTTGATGACGCCGGGAGGCAACTCGTCGCCCTTCTTGAGTTTTTCCTTGCGCTCCTCGGTGATCTTGCGGAGGACATCGATCTGGCGCGAAGTCATCTCCTCGATTTCTTCGATCTTTTCGATGAGGAGAGGATCCTTTTCGTTGAGCTTGAGGCGCTTGAGGTTGCGCGTGGAGATCTTTTCGATCAGGTCACGGGTCAGCTCAACGCCCTTGGTCAAGAGACGCTTGTTGGTCTTTTCGTCGTGCAGGTCGGCCTGGAGAATTTTTCCGCCGAGCAAATCCGAGAGGCGCTTGAGGCGCTCATCCGTAAGGATGCGGATTTCGTCGGCGAGGTTCTTCTCGAGTTTGAAGACCTGCGTGGCTTCGATGGCCTTGTGGCGCTCGTCTTTTTCTCCGCCCTTGCGGGTGAAGATTTTGACGTCAACGATGGTGCCCTCAATACCTGGGGGGCAGTAGAGAGAAGCGTCGCGAACATCGCCGGCCTTTTCGCCGAAGATGGCGCGAAGGAGTTTTTCTTCCGGCGTGAGCGTGGTCTCGCCCTTGGGCGTGACCTTGCCGACCAGAATGTCGCCTGGCTTGATGACCGCGCCGATGCGAATGACGCCGCTCTCATCCAGGTTGCGAAGGAAAGACTCGCTGATGTTGGGAATGTCGCGAGTGACTTCCTCGGGACCGAGCTTGGTGTCGCGCGCCTCGATTTCGTACTCCTCGATGTGAATCGAGGTGTAGTAATCGTCCTTCACCAGCTTTTCGCTGACGAGGATGGCGTCTTCGAAGTTGTAACCGCGCCATGGCAGGAAAGCCACCAGGACGTTGCGGCCGAGAGCGAGCTCGCCGCGTTCGGTGCAAGGACCGTCCGCCAGGACCTGGCCCTTCTTCACGCGATCACCGACGCGAACGAATGGCTTCTGGCTGATGCAAGTGTTCTGGTTGGAGCGCTTGAACTTGATGAGCTGATAGATGTCCGCGCCCACTTCGCGGCTGAGCACGCCGGAGTGGTCGGATTCGACGCGCACGATGATGCGCTCGGAGTCGACCTGATCGACGATGCCTTCGCGCTTGCAAAGCACGACCGCGCCGGAATCGCGCGCAGTGACGCGCTCCATGCCGGTGCCGACGAGCGGCGCTTCCCCGCGAATGAGCGGCACAGCCTGGCGCTGCATGTTGGAACCCATTAGCGCGCGGTTGGCGTCATCGTTCTCGAGGAACGGAATCAAGCTGGCGGCTACGGAGACGAGCTGCTTCGGCGAAACGTCGACGTAATCGACTTCGTCGCGGCTCTTGAGCACGAAGTTGCCTGCTTGGCGGCAGTTGACGAGCTCGGTGGTGATCTTCAAGCGTTCATCGAGCGAGACGTTGGCTTGCGCCACGACGTACTTGTCTTCTTCCCAGGCAGACAGGTAGAAGCAGTACGGCTCGTAGACGACTTTGCGGCGCTTGAGCTCTTCGTTGAGCTCCTCGACTTTGTCTTTCTCGACGATTTCGCCAGCTTTGAACTCGCTGTCGCCGGCATTGACGATCTGGACGTAGTCGATGATGCGCCCGCCTTTCACGCGGCGGTACGGCGACTCGATAAAGCCGTAGTCGTTGATACGCGCAAAGCAGGAGAGCGAGCTGATCAAGCCGATGTTCGGACCTTCCGGCGTTTCGATGGGGCAGATGCGGCCATAGTGCGTCGGGTGAACGTCACGCACTTCGAATCCCGCGCGTTCGCGCGAGAGACCGCCGGGTCCCAGAGCCGAAAGACGGCGCTTGTGGGTGATTTCGCTGAGCGGGTTGGTCTGGTCCATGAACTGGCTCAACTGTGAGGAGCCGAAGAATTCGCGGATCGCCGCCATGACGGGCTTAGCGTTGACCAGGTCGTGTGGCATGGCCGTGGACATTTCCTGGTACACGCTCATCTTTTCCTTGATGGCGCGTTCCATGCGGACGAGGCCGATGCGGAACTGGTTTTCGAGCAACTCGCCAACCGCGCGGACGCGGCGATTGCCGAGATGGTCGATGTCGTCGACGACGCCGATGTTCTTGCGCAGCTTGAAGAGGTACTTGATCGCCGAAACGAAGTCCGGCGTATCGAGCGTGCGGTTATCAAGCGGAGTGTCGAGTCCCATCTTGATGTTGAACTTCAGGCGGCCGACGCGGCTGAAATCGTACTTGCGCGGATCGAAGAACATGCCGCGAAAGAGATTGGTAGCCGTTTCGAGCGTCGGAGGATCGCCGGGACGCAGCTTGCGGTAGATTTCGATCAGCGCTTCCTTCGAAGAGCGGATGGCGTCCTTGTCCAGCGTGCGAGAGAGCACCAGGCCGATGTCGTCGCGCTCCGGGAAGAAGACGTCGACTTCGGTGATGCCGCCCTCGGCAAAAGCCTGCCAGAGTTCCGGCGTCAAAGGCTTGTTGGCTTCGAGCAGAACTTCGCCAGTCTGGCGGTTGACCACGTCGGCGACGCTGTAGGCGCCTTCGAGGTCGGCCAACGCGGCGCGAACCTGCGAGATTTTGGCCTTGATGAGTTCCTTGAAGAGATTTTCTGTAATGCGCTTGTGAGCGCCGACAATCACTTCTTCGGAACGAGGATTGCGAATTTCGTGGGCCAGCTTGCGGTCCACGATCCCCGGCGAAACGTTCCAGAAGAGATCCTTTTCGCGGAGCGAGATGCGCTCGACCTGATAGAACGTGCGGAGGATTTCTTCGTTGGACTTCATGCCCAGCGCGCGCAGGAAAATCGAGCCGAGGAATTTGCGCTTGCGGTCGATGCGCACGTAGAGAATGTTTTTGGTGTCGTATTCGAATTCGACCCACGACCCGCGGTAAGGAATAATCTTGCCGAGGAAGTAGGAGCGGTTGTTGGCGCTTTCAAAGAAGACGCCCGGAGAGCGGTGCAACTGGCTGACGATGACGCGCTCCGTGCCGTTGATGATAAACGTGCCGTTCTCGGTCATCAGCGGAATGTCGCCGTAGAAAACTTCCTGCTCCTTGATGTCGCGAATGGTCTTCGCGCCTGTGTCAGGATCCTTGTCGTAAATGGTCAGACGGATGGTGACTTTCAGCGGCGCGGAATACGTCATGCCGCGCTCCTGGCACTCGTTCACGTCGTATTTCAGCTGCATGGCCACGGGATCGCCGCACTTATTGCAAAAGGTCGGCGTGTTTTTATTGAATGTGCCGCACTTGTGGCAGATGACGTCGCCGGTCTGGTACGGATTGGTGACGACGGACGCGCCGCAATTGCGGCAAGTGGCGCGCAGGTGATGCAGGCCCTTCAGGTTGCCGCACTTGCACTCCCAGTTGCCGATCGAGTAGTCCACGAACTCGAGCTGCGACATCTCGCGGAAATCCTTGATCGGAAACACGGACGTGAACACGGACTGCAGCCCACCGTCATCGCGCTCGCTCGGCAGGAGGTCCATCTGCAGAAAGCGCTGATAGGACTTCATCTGAACTTCGATCAGATTCGGAATCTGAATCGAGCCCTGGATTTTCGCGAAATCGAGCCGCTCGCGTTCCCTGACGTGCTGGTGACTATTTGGCATTGCTTGGTCTACCTTTTCCCTTTCGGGCAACTTGCGGAGAAACCGGAGAAATGCGTGCAGCCTGTGTAGCGCGCTTCCTGCCCGAAGTCAGCGAGCACACGGCTGCATGGGGTCCAAAAAGGACCAATGGAGTTGTGAAAATAACCAGCCTCAACTTGCGTACGTGATTCCTTTGGCGCAGCGGATCACGCTTGTTCCAGCCGGTAAAGTGGCCGATACAGGCAGCCGCGCCCCCTCTCGAAGCTCGTACAACAAATAACTACTTGATTTCGACCTTGGCGCCAGCGTCCTCGAACTTCTTCTTGATGGTCGCGGCTTCTTCCTTGTTGACGCCCTCTTTGACGGTCTTTGGAGCGCCGTCGACGAGGTCCTTGGCTTCTTTCAGGCCGAGGCTCGTGACTTCGCGGACCGCCTTGATGACGTTGATCTTGTTGCCGCCGACGTCCGTGAGAACGACCGAAAATTCCGTCTTCTCTTCCGCCGGTGCCGCGCCGCCCGCAGCCGCTCCGCCGCCGCCCGCCACAACCGTAGCCGCAGCCGCCGAAACGCCGAAGGTTTCTTCCATCTTTTTCACAAGGTCAGACGCCTCAAGCAGCGTCAGCCCCTTGATTTCTTCCAGGATCGTTTCCACTTTCGACATGACTTTTGCTTCTCCTCTCAAAATTAAAAGTAAACTTACTGGGCCGCTTCGGGGCTTGGTGCAACTACAGGAGCCGGCTCGGAATTACTTGCCCCGCCGGACCCAAACTTGTTGGCTTTGATCGCTTCGTTGACGGTGACCGCGAGGTTGCGCGGCAGCGCATTCAGCGCCATGGCGATGCGCTGCGCTGGAGCATTCAGCAGGAACATGATCTTGCTGAGCAACTCTTCCTTGGAGGGGAGATTCGCAAGCTGCTGAATCTCGGCGATCGAAATGACGCGGCCTTCGACGACTCCAGACTTGAATTGAAACGCCGGAACTTCCTTGGCTACTTTGGTGAGCGCCTTGGCGAGCGCAACGGCATCGGTCTGCGTGAAGGCAATAGAATTGGTGCCGCTCAGGTTCTTGAGCAAATTCTCCGCGGGAGTGCCGACTCCGGCGCGCTCCGCGAGCGTATTTTTCACGACCTGGTACTTGCCCCCCGCGGCCTGCACGGCGCGGCGGAGCTTGGTGTCCGCTTCGACAGTGATGCCCTGGAAGGTCGTGAGAATCACGGTCGAGACCTTGGCCAGTTCTGTCTTCAGCTTGTCTAGGTCCTGCTGTTTTTCGCTGCGCTTTTTCATGATCCCGTTTCCTTAAAATCCTCGCTTAGGCTGCTGCCGCCAGGGTTTCCGATTCGACGAGGTCGATCGGAATGCCGGGGCCCATTGTCGAGGTCAACGTGATTTTCTTCACGTACTTGCCCTTGGCTGCGGCCGGCTTGGCCTTGATGACCGCGCCGATGACGGCGTGAGCATTTTCCGCGATATGCGCGGCGTCAAACTGAATCTTGCCGATGGCGCAATGAACGATTCCGGCTTTATCAACGCGGAACTCAACTTTGCCGGCCTTGGTCTCCTTGATCGCTTTGGCCACGTCAAATGTGACTGTGCCGGTCTTCGGATTTGGCATGAGGCCACGAGGTCCCAAAACCTTGCCCAGCTTTCCGGCGGACTTCATCATGTCCGGCGTGGCAATCACGGCGTCGTAATCCGTCCAGCCGCCCATGATTTTCGTAACCATATCGTCGCCGCCGACAAAATCCGCGCCAGCTTCTTGCGCTTCGCGAACCTTTTCACCGCTTGCGATGACCAAGACGCGGACGGATTTGCCGAGACCGTGCGGAAGAACCACGGTGCCGCGAACAACCTGATCCGAATGCTTAGGGTCGACGCCCAAATTGATGGCCAACTCGACCGTTTCGTTGAACTTCGTGTGATGCGTCTTCTTGATCAATTCGCTTGCTTCCGCAAGCTTGTACGGGCGCGCTTCGACCTTCTTGCGCGCATTCTCGACGTGTTTGCCTGCCAGTTTTGTCATTGCTCTTACCCCTGCGACCTCGTAGCGCCTGAACTTCTAGGCTTCCACGACTTCCAGACCCATGTTGCGGGCCGTACCCATCACGGTGCGCACTGCCGAGTCCAGATTTGTGGTGTTGAGATCGACAAGCTTAATCTTCGCAATCTCTTGAACCTGCTTTTTCGTGACTTTGCCGACTTTATTGCGATTCGGTTCGGCCGAGCCCTTGACTATGCCCGCCGCGCGGAGGAGCAGAATGGAAGCCGGTGGCGTCTTCAAAATGAAAGTGAACGTGCGGTCGGTGTAGACCGTCACGAGCACGGGGAAAATCATTCCGTCCGGTTCCTTGGCGGTCTTGGCGTTGAACTGCTTGCAAAAATCCATGATGTTCAAGCCGTGGGGACCGAGAGCGGTGCCGACTGGAGGCGCCGGAGTCGCTTTGCCCGCAGGCAATTGAAGCTTGATCGTCGTTTGTACTTTCTTAGCCATGTCCCTGCCTCAATCTCTTTTTACGTGCTCTTCTTCCGCGCCGCGGCTCAGCCAAGCTTCTCGACGCTCGCGAAATCCAATTCCACAGGCGTGGAACGCCCAAAAATCGTGACGGAAACCTTCAGCCGGCTGTGATCGTTGTCAATCTCTTCCACCGTGCCGTTGAAATTCGCAAAGGGCCCGTCGACGATGCGCACCTGCTCGTTGCGCTCGAAGATGACTTTGGGCTTCGGGCGATCCGTCGGAACGTGGACGCGGTTGATGATGGCGTCGACTTCCGTTTCGGAAAGCGGCGAAGGCGCCGTGGCCGAACCGACAAAGCCGGTCACGCGAGGGGTTGAGCGCACGATGTGCCAGGTATTTTCGTCGAGGTCCATCTCCACCAGCACATATCCCGGATAAGTCATCCGCGAGGAAACCACCTTTTTGCCGCCGCGCACCTCCACGACGTCTTCCATCGGGATCAGCACGCGGCCGATCTTGTCCTGCAAGCTGAATGCGGACACGCGGCTCTCCAGGCTTTCTTTGACCTTCTTTTCAAAGCCGGAGTACGTATGGATGATGTACCACTGCATTGCCGTCAAGCTGTGATCCCCTCAGACGCCGAAGATTTTGAAGATGCGCTGGACGCCCAAATTCACCAGCCAATCCACCACCGCCAGAAACACGCCGAAAAAGAAAACCGTGGCGATCACGACTCCCGTCGTTGAAACCACATCCTCGCGGCTCGGCCAGGTCACCTGCTTCATCTCCACGCGAACGTCGTGCAGAAACTCGCGTGTATCATGGACGGTGCCGCTAACTTTCTGGCCGATTCCGGCCGCCGTCCCCGTGATTGCGTTGCCTTGCGACTCGCCGTTCTTCACTTTGACCGCCTGCGTGGCCATTCGTCCTCTTCGCAAAACAGGCGACATCGCCTGTTACTAATCTCTGGCAGGGGAGGAGGGATTCGAACCCCCATACCCGGTTTTGGAGACCGGAGTCCTAACCGTTGGACGACTCCCCTAAAAACCCAAAACCGCTCCGCCCGATGCCTGCTCCAAAACGGAAAGCTACTTAACTTCCTTGTGCCCCGTGTGCTTGCGGCACGTATTGCAGAACTTCCTGGTCTCTACGCGTTCGGAATGCTTCTTCTTGTTCTTAGTCGTCGTGTAGTTGCGGTTTTTGCAATCGCCGCACTGCAACGTAATGATTTCTCGCATGGCTCAGTTTCCTTCTCTTGCCCTGCCCTCGATTCGCGAGGGGAAAATCGTTACTCGATGATTTCCGTTACGGCTCCGGCGCCGACGGTGTGGCCGCCTTCGCGAATCGCGAACCGCAATCCCTTTTCGAGCGCTACCGGCGTGATCAAAGTCACTTCGCAGCTTACGTTGTCGCCCGGCATCACCATCTCCACGCCTGTCGGCAGCTTCACATCGCCGGTGACGTCCGTCGTGCGGAAGTAAAATTGCGGCCGGTAGCCCGTGAAAAACGGTGTGTGCCGCCCGCCTTCTTCCTTCGTCAGCACATACGCTTCCGCCTTGAACTTCGTGTGCGGCGTGATCGAGCCCGGCTTGCAAACCACTTGTCCGCGCTCCACATCGTCTTTTTCCGTGCCGCGCAGCAACAAACCAACGTTGTCTCCCGCAAGCCCTTCATCCAAAAGCTTCCGGAACATCTCCACGCCCGTCACAACCTTCTTCTGTGTCGCGCGGAATCCCACGATCTCGATTTCCTCGCCAACCTTCACTTTGCCGCGCTCGACTCGGCCCGTCACCACCGTGCCGCGGCCAGAAATCGAAAAAATATCTTCAATCGGCATCGCGAACGGCTTATCAATCTCGCGCACCGGCTGCGGCACGTTCTTGTCCACCGCTTCCATCAGCTCGTCGATCGACTTCTCCCACTTCGCGTCGCCATTCAACGCCTGCAGCGCCGAACCCTTCACCACCGCAATCGTGTCGCCGGGAAACTGGTAGCTCTTCAGCAACTCGCGCACTTCCAGTTCCACCAGTTCCAAAAGCTCTGCGTCTTCCACCATGTCGCACTTGTTCAAAAACACCACAATCGCCGGCACGCCGACTTGCCGAGCGAGAAGAATATGTTCGCGCGTTTGCGGCATCGGTCCGTCTGTCGCCGCTACCACCAGAATCGCACCGTCCATCTGCGCCGCGCCGGTGATCATGTTCTTGATGTAGTCCGCATGACCCGGGCAATCCATGTGCGCGTAGTGCCGGTTCGGTGTTTCGTACTCCACGTGCGAAACGGCAATAGTGATGCCGCGCTCGCGCTCTTCCGGAGCGTTGTCAATCGAATCAAACGCCCGGAACTGCACTTTCGGATTGTGCTTCGACAACACTTTCGTAATCGCCGCCGTCAACGTCGTCTTGCCATGGTCAATGTGACCAATCGTCCCAATGTTGCAATGCGGCTTGCTGCGCTCGAATTTCTCCTTCGCCATTTTCCTCTGCCCTCTGTGTCAAGTCTTCGCTTCTGCGCAAATCCTGCCCGGTCACTCGCTACTTCTGAAACTGGAGCGGGGGACGGGATTTGAACCCGCAACCATCACCTTGGAAGAGTGAGACTCTACCGTTGAGTTACCCCCGCCCTTCGACTGTAAACTTTCCTGCGACTGCGACCTTCTGATCCTGGAGCCTGGGACCGGGATTGAACCGGTGACCTCGTCCTTACCAAGGACGCGCTCTACCAACTGAGCTACCCAGGCCTAACCCGTTCCCCCCAAAAACCAGCCGTTCTTGGCGCACTCTTCCTGAGCAGCGCCTTTGCCGCGAATTGGACCGCGCTCGAACATCGCTTTCTGCGATTGCCCTGCGGTTTCCTGATCACGGACGACCGCACAGCGGCCGACCGAATCGAACAGCGAGCACTGGTGGACGGGGAAGGATTCGAACCTTCGTAGCCCGCAAGGAGCGGCAGATTTACAGTCTGCTGGTTTTAGCCACTCACCCACCCGTCCCGCGAAATCGAAAAGGACGCTAACTCCAAGTCCCTAAACTTTTTCGGGCACATCCTCGCCGCGGAAAACGAAAACACAAAAAGGACTCGTGTCAAAAGACACCAGCCCGTTTATTTTTCCAGCAAGGATTTGCTCCGCCTCACTCCCCCGCCAATTTCTGGTGGAGCTGGCGGAGGGAATTGAACCCCCGACCCTCTGATTACAAATCAGATGCTCTACCAGCTGAGCTACGCCAGCCTCGCTCAAACCGAGTAAGAATAGCAGAGAGGGCATGGAAATTGCAAGGGGCTGATTCAACTTTGGAGCACGTCGGGGGCCAGGTCTGTGGAAAAACTGCTTCCCTGTGTCGCACTCCTAGCGGCTCTATCTTTCGATTGCTCAATAGTTTAGCATGAACCCCGTGTTTCTGGACGACCCAGGCCCGGCGGAAGTTGGCGGCGTTCGTTTATCTTCGCAAATCAGCCACTCCGCTGCGAGGTCCGTATTGGCTGATAGCATGATAACGACTTGTTGTCTGGAGACCTTAAAGTTGGTTGCAACCTGATGAACAAGACCAAGCTTACGGGAACAATCGCGGCTGCAGCCGTGCTGGGCGCCGCGCTGTTCTACGGTTATCAGCGCTTGGGCGGCGCAGGATCCAGCCCGCGCGAAGATGTACTTGCGCAAATGCCCGCCGAGGCCAGCGCCGTTCTTTATTTCGATTTTCATGAACTGAGGCAATCACCCTTTCTTGAATCATTGTACAAATGGGTGCCGCAGACCAAAGCAGATCCGGATTACGCGCAATTTCTGCAATCCACGGGATTCAATTACGAGACTGACCTGGAGCGCGTCGGTATCGCTTTATTAAGGCATGGCCAGGACACAACTCTTTTTGCCGTGGCCGACGGACGATTCGACCAAAAAAAGATTTCCGCGTACGCAATGCAAACGGGAACGCGTGAAAATCGTGCCGGAGGAGAATATTTTTCAGTACCACAAAGCGGCGGCAGTCGCCGCATCACTTTCATGTTCTTGCGCAACGACAGAATCGCACTCACAAACGGCTCGAATCTTGAAAACTCATTATCTCAGCCGCGTTCTGATTCGGACGTCAAGGCCTGGCGGGAGCGATTCCATCGGCTCGCCGGTTCGCCGATTTTTGCCGTTGTCCGGCAGAACGACTCTGCCAGCGCGGGACTAAGCTCGCATGCTCCCGGTGGGCTGCAGTCCCCCGAGCTCTCGGCTCTTATCGACCGGCTTCAGTGGATCACCGTTGCGGGTAAACCCGAAGGCGACCACCTGCGCGTAGTGCTTGAGGGCGAAGGGACAGCGGAAGCGACCACTCGACAACTTTCCGACGTCATCAATGGGTTGCTCGTGCTGGCGCAGGCGGGACTCAGTGAACAAAAGATGAGGCAACAACTGCAGCCGGACGTGCGTGAAGCATATCTTGAGATGCTGAAGAGTGCGGACGTCTCGCAGATTGACCGGGGCGAGACAAAATCAGTTCGGCTAATGTTTGATTTAACGCCAAAGTTTCTCGAGGCCGCGCGCACCGCAATTCCCCTCGCGCCTGCGGTTCCCCAAACCAAGCCCTTTCCCAACAAGAGCACCATCCGAAATTAATTCCGCGGATAAAAAAATGCCCCGAAAAAACCGGGGCTAAGGGACTTTCTCTAGCGAAGGTGAATCAGTCGCCTACCGTGGCGCCCTTCATGTAACGCCAAGGATTGATCGGCGCATTGTTCATGCGGACTTCATAGTGAACGTGAGGGCCGGTGGAGCGGCCGCTGATGCCGGTGTAGCCGATGACCTCGCCGCGCTTGATGCGCGTGCCAGGCACCGCCGAGAACGACGAGAGATGCGCGTACCACGTGGTAATGCCAAAACCGTGGTCGAGTACAACCAGACGGCCATAGCCGGCGTGGTTTTCAGCGATCGTGACGATGCCATCGGCGGTTGCGTGAACCGGCGCGCCATAGTCTGTCGCCACGTCAACGCCTGTGTGGAACGCGCCCTCACCACTGAATGGATCCAGCCGTTCCCCAAAGGCGTCCGTGATGTGGCCCATGACCGGCCAGATCGATGGCGTATAGCTGGAGTCGGCAAAGCTCATCGCAGGCATCAGGCGCAAACCGCCGGAGGAGACGGCGATGACAGCAGCATTTCTCTTTAAGAACGTGTATTGCTCAATGGAGCGATCAAAGGCATCTTCCGGCGTGGCTTCACTGTCGGTGGTATCGAAGGCCGCAGGGTGATACCGAAGCACTCCGTAAGTCATAGCCACTTCGGTGGCAAGAGATTGGAGAGAATCGAGGCGTTGGTTGGTGTCGTTGACCGTGCTTTGGAGTTGCTGGTACTGCTTCTTGAGAGTTTCTTGATCGTGGCGGAGAGCGTTGTAGTTGCCGACCTTCCACAGCATCCGGGAGTAGGAGCCTACAGCGGCTGTCACGGTGATAGCGCCGATCAATGCAAGAACGGCGATCCCGTGCAGAACGTACGCGGGCACGATAAGCTTTCTGAGCTTACCTGGCGTCGTTGCGATGTAGAACGTATAGTTCTTACTCGTAATCACGAATTTGGCCCCTCAGGCCTTCGAACTGCCTTCGAACTAGTTAAAAGCGGGTTTTCTGCCCTGTGACCCGCACAATAGAACCAATCTGAAACATAGTCGGAACCGTAAGCCTCGGTCCGCGACCCTGCTCATACTAAATTCTGTAGGGGTGTCCGTCAACCCTGTATTTTGCTGTTCGAAGAACAGGGTGTGAAAAGCTGGCTACCTGTCCGAAGGGACAGGTTGTTAGCCGTCTATGTTAAGACATGTAATTGTGGGCTTACGGCAGGCGCCAGGCTTAAGCTTCGGAACTAGAACCGGGAGCTATACTCAACGCCAACTATGAGGAAGCCAAAACGCAAATTTGCCCGGCATCGGGCTCAGGGGGAAGCCGCGATTCTGGAGCGGATCGAAGGGACCGTCGCTAAGACGGAGATTGGACAAGTTCGTTTACACACGGGCATGGGCGACGACGCGGCATTGTGGACCCCGAGGAGAGGCTTCGAAACGATTCTGACTTGCGACTGGTTCCTGGAAGGCACGCACTTTCTTCGAGAGAAGCATCCGCCCGATGCCGTGGGGTGGAAATGCCTTGCCCGAGCCGTGAGCGACGTTGCGGCAGTGGGAGGTATGCCCCGTTGCTTCTTGTTGAGTCTGGCTCTGCCCTCCACACACACAGGTTTCTGGCTCGATCAGTTTCTTCGCGGATTAAGACGAGCGGCTGGCCGATTTCAATGCGCGTTGGCGGGCGGCGACACGACCCGCAGGCGAGATATCCTTATCAATGTGATGGTTCTGGGTGAAGTACAAACGGGTCAGGCGCTATTGCGGTCACAAGCGCGGCCGGGGGATGTTTTATTTGTGAGCGGACGGCTCGGCGAGGCGGAGTTGGGTCTCCAGCTAATCCGAGAGAGCAACCGGCGACTCGACAGCCGCGATCCAGTCCTTAGGAAACATCTATACCCGGAACCGCGGCTGACGTTGGGCCGGTGGCTGTCCGAAAAACGCCTAGCCTCGGCGATGATGGATCTCTCCGACGGCCTCTCCGCCGATCTGCCGCGACTGTGCGCGGCAAGCGCAGTCGGGGCCCGCGTCCACGCAGAGCGAATTCCGGCGGTTCGAGTTCCAAGCCGCCGGCGGAGCGGTGGCGCGAATCCTCTCACATTGGCCCTGCATGGCGGCGACGACTATGAATTGCTATTTACCGTGCCTCGGAAAAAACTGAAGGACGTTCCGGATTCTTTCCATGGAGTCCTCATCACGGCGATTGGCCAAATTACGAACGAGCGGCTATTGCTACTCATCGACGAGGTTGGGCACGAAGTGCCACTTTCGAACCGTGGCTGGGATTCTTTTCGAGAACGTCATTAGGCTTCGATCAGCACTGAGGGTGTCCGCCATTCATTTCTAGTTTGCAAGCATCCAGAGCGGCGATCACGCCTGCTCGCATCGATGGTGTCGCCCTAAAGAGACTTGAAGACTCTCTCCTGACCGATCGTTCTGTGATTCAACGTGGAGCAGCCCCGGGGACAGTGGTCAACCTGTCTTTGCCGGTGTCCTAATTCCGGTCCTTCGTGCAATTGACTCAAGCTCTTTGTGCAACTACTTTAACGCTGAAAAGTAAGCGGGAACCCCATCTCCCCCGGCCCTCCTCGCTTGATTAGCAAGAAAATTCTGAAAGTCGTCCTGAGGAGGGATCGTGAAAAAATCTTTGTGTTTTTTGGCTCTGGCCTTATCCGCGTGTTTGCCGGCAGCGGCGCAAACCCCCATTCGAGTGAATTGCGGCGGCCCTAATTACACGGATACTAAAGGTCAAGTCTGGCAGGCGGACTTCGGCTATAGCGGAGGCACCGCAGGGTCCGTCACAAGCGCGGTTGCCGGAACTTCAGACCCTGTCCTTTACGAAGAATTTCGCAAGAATCCCGCGAGCTATTCCTTCCAGGTTCCCAATGGACAGTATCAATTGAACCTGCTTTTCGATGAAGCGAATGCTAAAGCAGAGAAAATTAGTGGACGCGTTTTCAACGTAAGCGTGCAAGGCAATGTGGTTTTTCCCGAACTGGATATTTTTGCCGCTGCTGGCGCCAATGCCGCCCTCATAAAATCGGCAAACGTTTCCGTTACGAACGGAACGCTCACGATTGGCTTCGCACGGGTTGCCGGCCTTGATCCCGAAATTAGCGCCATCGAGATCTTGCCTGCCAGTAGCGTAACGACGGGTCCCCTGATGACGTTGAACTTCACCTACCCGGACAGCACGCCCGTTGTCGGTGCTCTTCACTACACCGTTTCGTCTTCCCTTCTAAGCTTTCAAGGGAGTCAGGCGCTCGTAAACGGCACAGCTCAGTCCGAACTCTTTGCGAACCCCAGCGCCATGGGGATCAGCGCGCAATTCCAGGTGGACCTGAGCTTGACGGATACCGCGGGGCATATCCTCTGGCAGATGAGTGTGGGAATGAATCCTGCACAGGTAAATCTCGGCGGCGTGCAAAGCTCGACGCTAAACGTAGTTGTGCAAAAAATGTAGCGAGGTCCGCCGCACCGCGAGGACGGCCCTAAAACCGGGGAGAAACACCGGACGTGACGGGCTGCGTGGATGTCTTCGTGGGCGGCGCTGGAGGCGGTGGCTTCACTTTAGGTGCGGCTGGTTCGTCTTCGGTCGGCGCGGTGTCCGGTGTGTCGACGTTGACGCGATGCTCGAGTGCTTGCTGCTCGAGCGTTATGACGTTGGCAAAATCGAGCACGGGCTGACCTTCGAGCGCGGTTTTCATGAACTCCAGCCAGATCGGAAGCGCCGCGCGCGCCCCGGTTTCCTTCTTCCCTAACGAAATCTGCTTGTCGTCGAAGCCCACCCACACGCCACAAGTGAGCTGCGGCGTAAACCCCATGAACCAGGCGTCGGTGTAATCCTGTGTCGTGCCGGTTTTTCCTCCGGCCGGGCGGCTAAGCGCTTTCGCTTGAACGCCAGTGCCGAACTGTATGACTTCCTCAAGCATTGCCGTCATCGTCCGCGCGACTTCGGGCGAGATGACATCGTGCACCTCGGGATGCGCTTCTTCGAGCAGAGCGCCGTCATAGCTCGTCACACGGCGAATCATGTGCGGATCGATACGGATACCGTCATTTGGGAAGACCGTGAACGCCGAAGTATGCTCGACAAGTTTCATGTCTGCCGCTCCGAGAACGAGCGGGAGATAAGGCGGCAGCGAAGTGGTGATGCCGAATCGCCGCGTCATATCTACAACGGAATTGATGCCGACTTTTTCTGCCAGCTTGACGGCCGGAACGTTGCGAGAGCCGGCGAGAGCGCGGCGCAAGGTGATGGTTCCTTCATACTTCTCGTCGTAATTGCGCGGCGAATAAGGCTGGCCGCCGCTGATCACCGTAAAGGGCGTGTCCACAATCGTGTCGAAAGGGGACGCGCCTTTTTCTATGGCGTCCGCGTAGAGATAGACTTTAAACGAGCTGCCCACTTGTCTGTAGGCCTGCGTGGCACGATTGAATTTTGAGTCTTCAAAGCTGTAGCCGCCGACCATGGCCTTGATTTCGCCCGTGGCGTTGTCGATGGCCGAAAGCGCGGCCTGCGGTGCGGGTTGCTGCTCGAGTTGCACGCGAGCGGTAGCTTCGTGCAGTTCCTGAACGGAGAACTGGGCGAGGTCGCCGACTTTCAGAAGTTCCGAAGGCTTCTTGCGGCCCGTCCAGGCGAAATCTGGCGGCGAGAGTATCGCGCGGTAAGAACCAATCTTTATCGTCGCGTACCGCTCGTCAACCGAAAGCACCAGACCGGTGACGTACGAGCCTTTTTCGATCAGATGCCGCCAGTCGTCATCTTCGTAGGTATCCAGCTTGCCGAGATTGTCGCGCAAGATATTGGGGGGATCGCCGCGCCAGCCGTGCCGGCGGTCGTAGCCGTGTAGCCCGTCGCGCAGGGCTTGATTGGCGGCTCGCTGCATTTTCACGTTCAAAGTCGTGTAGACACGCAGGCCGCGCTCGTGAACGGCCTCCGTGCCATAGGTCGATTCCAGATACTTGCGAATCTCCTCGAAAAAATATGGGGCCAGGTCGTTGCGCGGATACTGCAGGTGCAGGCCTAGCGGCGTTTTCTTGGCGGCTTCCTCTTCGGCGGGAGTGATCTTCCCTTCCTCTTCCATGCGATGGAGAACCAGGTTGCGGCGTGCCAGGGCCCGCGCTGGATCAGACAATGGCGAGTAGATCGGTCCGCGGATCATCCCCGCGAGCAGCGCAGCGTCCTGGAGGTTCAGGTCGGTAACGGACTTCCCAAAATAAAATTGCGCCGCCGCGGCGAAGCCGTAGTTGCCATGCGCCAGATAAACCTGATTGGCGTACATAGTGAAAATTTGCGGTTTCGTATAGCGCCGCTCGATTTGCAGCGCCAGCAGAATTTCCTGCATTTTGCGCCGGAGGCTGAGCTCGCTGCGGTCGAGAAACAGGTTGCCGGCCAGCTGCATCGTAATGGTGCTCGCGCCTTGCGCCCTGCCGCCCTTCAGTAACTTGCGCCAGGCGGCTCCGGCCACGCGCGGGAAGTCGATGCCCCAATGTTCTTCAAAGTGCTGGTCTTCGATGGCTGTCACCGCGTTGTAGAGAACTTTGGGGCACTGCTCGTACGTCATCAGGATGCGCCGTTGCAGCGCAAAGCTTCCTACAAGCTGGCCGTCATCGGCATAGACCTCGGTGACAACCGTTGGGCGATACGTTTCGAGCGCGTGAATCTCCGGCAAGTCGCTCGCATAAACAAACAGCAACCCGCAAGCTGCTCCGAGCGCAATCGAACAAAGCAGAAGAAACGCGAGCGCGACGCGGTCAATCAGTTTCCAACCTCGCAGTCGCAACGTGATCGGTGGCAGGCTTAGCATCGACAGGCAATTCTATCGCAGAACGATTTCCAGGAATGCATTTCGCAGGGAATAAGTCGCCTTTCAGAAATCAGAAGCCGGCTCGTAATAGCGTTCGCCGGCACAGGCGCGGCAGAGAGTTCTGCCTCCTACAACGACCTCGCGCTTGAAATTGATGCCCTCGCCGCATTCGGCGCATACCACGCGTGGCCCTTTGAACCCGGGCAGGTCCTCGGGTTGCACCTCAACTCTTACCCATTGTTTGTCAAAGAGAACGTCGTCGCCGAGCTGAGCGTAGGCTTTCTGCTGCCCCGAATCTTTGCCCATCTCGGGAAACATATCTCGAGCAACCTGCTTCGACGATTCCTTCGCGGCAATGCGCACCGCCCGGCCCGTCTGGAGATCAACAAACGTTGCCGCCACCTTCCCCCAGTCGCGGAATTTCAGCGCACGTTTCCCCAATCTGCAATTCGCCACCAGCGCGACCGCGTCCGTTACACAACGGTCGATCTCCACATACGTGACAATGCGCTTCCGCTCGGCGATGGGATCGTCAATGCCAAGTTCGCGCATCCCAAGCATCGCCAGCCGTACGCCCAAAACCTGCCCGGCGCACAAGTGCCCATGCGCGACGGCTGCGAGTTCCAGATATTGATCCAGCGTTTTCATCGTTTCCGTCTACACCGGACTATTCAGGCTTTACGTTGGCTAAATCTGCGCTCGCGTCGTCTCTGGAGCAGTCCACGGATGCGGCTGACGCGCTTCCTGAAAGGCAAAGATAGTCATAAGCAGCGCAAGTCCGGAGAGCGCCGCGTCCTCCAACACTTTCCTGAGATTGATCGGCTCGGGAGTCGCGAAGCAGCCGCAATTGATGTCCATGTGCAGCGCGTACGCACGCAGAACAGCAACAAAAAACCCCAGCATGAGAAGCGTTAGCAGCGAACCCCAGATGCGCAGCCGCCAGCCAATCAGAAGCAGCAGCCCGAGGATGATTTCCGTAAAGGGCAGCGTGCGCGCCACGAAACCCACTCCCCAGGACGGCAACATTTTGAACGCTGCCACCTGTTCAGCGAAGTGCGAGAGGTTCATGGTTATGGAGAATTTCAGAGCGAAAAAAGGCCAAAGATTTGTGTTCGGCAAAAAAGCCTTGGAGTAGCCTGCGTAGATGAAAATGCCACCCAAAACGAGGCGGCCGATCCAGATGACCGCGCGGCGAAAATTGACCGGACTCGATTGCATCATGGATGGGCTCGCTTGCGCTGGGCCGGAAGCTCTTCTACTTCTGGCTCAGCAACTGGTCCAGAAACTGGCGGAGAATTTCATAGCTCATCGCGCCGGAGTACGGATACGTCTGCCCCTTGGAGTGAAAGACCGTCGTCGGGGTCTGGTTCACACGGTACATCTGCCCGAGTTGGAGATCCTTATTGATTAGAGGTTCGAGCGTACCGCCCTTCACTAGCGCGCGGACCTTAGTCATTTCCGCGGACGAAAGCACGGCGGCAACGATCCCATCGACGTCGCCGTTTTGTTCCCACTTTTCCTGATTCTCGTAAAGCGCCTTTTCAACCTGTTCTATCTTCCCGATCTCCGCAGCCGCTCGCGCGTAACTCGCCGCCACCCGCGAATGCGCGTGCATAGGCAAAGGGAAATCACGATGAATCAGAAAGACCTTGCCGGTACTTACGTAGTTGTCCATGAGCTGCCGGTTGGTCGTCAAGAAAAGCATCTTGCACGAGGGGCATTGGTAATCGCTGAAAACTTCGATCACGACTGGGGCGCTCTTGGAACCGAAGGCTTTGTGAGGATCGATGTCGTTCACACCGTCGACGGACTCAACCGCCGAAGGTTGCCGAGCAGCGTTGCGCGATTCCCGCGCGCCTTCTGACGCACGGGTAGTTGCCGGTTGGCTTTTGCCGCTTTCCTCAGGAACGGCCGTTACTGCGCTTGCCTCGGGGCCCGCTGCGGGGGGCTGCACCGCAGCCGAAGGGGAAGCAACCGGCTCGGCGCTGGATCGCGCTGCGGAAACAGGGTGGGTGCCACGGATTGTCAAAATGCCACCCCCGATCAGGGCGAGGACGACAGCTAAAGCAAGAACAACACGACGACTCACGCGACCTCCTGCAAACTCCACGAATACATGAGATGCAATCTCTGGTTCAGGTTATCACAGGTTTCTTCGGTTGAGGCAGGCCCTCCCTACGCTGGAGTCTAAAAGTCACCAAGCCCCGGATCCGAAGCCTAGATTCGCAAGCCAGCATGCAGGAGCATTTTGGTCTGTAATACGTTGAAATTAAATAAGTTATTCATAGTATAAGAAAACTTGACAAAGACACACTCAAGTTGTATACTCCCCCTCGAACTGGACTCAGGAGCACGCCATTGAGCTCGGCCGGCGCGGAATCCTCAGCTTCCGCGCGGCCAGTGATGTAGACGGGTTCCAAAGGGAATTGCCCGAAAGGATTAACAAAGATGAGCAAGATTATAGGAATTGACCTGGGAACCACAAACTCGGTTGTAGCCGTCATGCAAGGCGGCGAGCCGGTGGTAATCCCCAACCAGGAAGGCGCGCGAACCACCCCTTCGGTTGTCGCCATCACCAAAGGCGGAGAGCGTCTCGTGGGGCAAGTAGCGAAGCGCCAAGCCGTGACGAATCCCGAAAACACCGTGTATTCGATCAAGCGCTTTATGGGCCGCCGCTACGATGAAGTTAGCGACGAAATGAAGCGCATCCCTTACAAAGTCGTCAAGGGAGAGCACGATGATGCGCGCGTCGAGATCTTCGGCAAGATCTACAGCCCGCCGCAAATCTCCGCGATGATCCTCGGCAAGTTAAAGTCCGCCGCGGAAGATTTTCTCGGCGAAAAAGTCGGCAAAGCGGTGATCACGGTGCCCGCGTATTTCAATGACGCGCAGCGCCAGGCCACCAAGCAGGCCGGCGAAATTGCCGGCCTCGAAGTCGTGCGCATTATCAACGAGCCCACCGCAGCTGCGCTGGCCTATGGCTTGGACAAGAAGACCGACGAGACCATCGCCGTGTACGACCTCGGCGGCGGCACGTTCGATATCTCTGTGCTCGAAGTTGGCAGCGGCGTGGTCGAAGTAAAATCCACCAACGGTGACACCCACCTTGGCGGCGACGACATCGACCAGCGCATCGTGGACTGGCTGATTGACGAGTTTAAGAAAGAGAACAGCATCGACCTCGGCAAGGACCGCATGGCGCTACAACGCCTGAAAGAAGCCGCGGAAAAGGCCAAGATTGAGCTCTCGCAAATGATGGAGACCGAAATCAACCTGCCTTTCATCACGGCAGGTGCGAACGGCCCCATCCACATGCAGCAAAAACTGACGCGAACGCGCCTCGAACAATTGATGAACGACCTGCTCGAGCGCTCGATGAAGCCAGTCAGGCAAGCTCTCGAAGACGCGAAAATGTCGCCGAACGACATTCAGGAAGTCGTGATGGTCGGCGGCTCGACGCGTATCCCGAAAGTGCAATCGCTCGTTCGTACGTTCTTCGGCGAGAAAGAACTGCACAAGGGCGTGAACCCCGACGAAGTCGTCGCGGTCGGCGCCGCGATTCAGGGCGCGGTCCTCGCGGGTGAAGTGAAGGACATCCTGTTGCTGGACGTGACGCCGCTTTCTTTGGGCGTCGAGACGCTCGGCGGCGTGATGACCGTGCAGATCCCGCGCAACACCACGATTCCGACGCGAAAAGTCGAAACGTACTCGACAGCTGCCGACAATCAGCCCGGCGTGGAAATCCAGGTTCTCCAGGGCGAACGCAAATTCGCTTCGGACAACCGCTCGCTTGGCAAATTCAAGCTGGATGGCATTCCGCCGGCCCCACGCGGCACTCCGCAAATCGAAGTGACCTTTGATATCGACGCCAACGGTATCTTGAACGTCAGCGCGAAGGACAAGGCCACCAACAAGGAGCAGAAAATCACCATCACTGCTTCGAGCGGCCTGACCAAGGAAGAGGCCGAAAAGATGCGCGCCGAGGCCGAATCCCACTCGGAAGACGATCGCCGCCGCATGGAGGAAGTCGAATCGCGCAATCGGCTCGACGGCATCATGTACCAGGCGGAGAAAATGCTCCGCGAGAATCGCGAGAAGATAGCGGAATCGGACGTCAAGACCGCCGAAGACGCGATCGAAGAAGCCAAGAAAGCCATCGCCGAAGGCGGCACGGCTCGTTTGCGCTCCGCGACGGAGAACCTCGAGAAGTCTTTGCACAAGATTGCCGAGATTCTCTACAAGGCCAACGAAGCATCCGGAGCGCAGCAAGCCGGCGCGGCAAGCGCAGGTGCTGGAGCGAGCGGAGGCGCGGCGGGCTCGAGCTCGGGTGGCGGCGCACAGGACAAGAAGCCCGGCGATGTAATCGACGCCGAATACGTAGATGTAGACGAAACCAAGCGTCCGAACTAACGCTGCTTAGCTTGTAGGGGTGCAGCACGCTGCGCCCCTGCTTGCTTTATCGCTCATCGCGGTAGCTGCGTTTTGAACTTTCAACTCTGGACTTTCGACAGTTAACTGATTCCGATGGCCACAACTGCCAAACAAGACTATTACGAACTATTAGGCGTCTCGAAGAAAGCGAATGCGAAAGATATTCGCACCGCTTTCCGCAAACTCGCGCGCAAATACCATCCCGACCTCAATCCCGGCGACAAATCCTCTGAAGAAAAATTTAAGCAGTTGCAGGAAGCCTACGACGTTCTCTCCGATTCGAAAAAGCGCCAGATGTACGACCAGTATGGCTTTTACAGCGACAACATCCCTGCTGGCGGGCCGGGCGCCGGACCTCAGCAGGACGGCGAAGGCGTCAATTTTGATTTTGGCGGCTTTGATTTTGGCGGCGGCTCAGGCGCGCAGGGCGGCGGTGCCAGCTTCCGCGATCTCTTCAGCCAGTTTTTTCGCGGTGGCAGAGGCGGTGAAGAACCGGAGCACGAGCCCGGCGGCGACCTCGAATATCAAATCGAAATCGACTTTTGGGATGCCGTCCGCGGCGCGGTCAAGAAACTGACCATCACGCGCCTCGATACTTGCGACACGTGCCACGGCACGGGCGCGATTGGTTCCCCGCAAACCTGTCCGACCTGTCATGGCTCGGGCACCATCCAGCAAGCCGCCGGCAAGATGAAATTCAACGTTCCCTGCACGCGCTGCGGCGGCACCGGAAAAATCCGCAAAGTATGCCCGACGTGCAGTGGCGAAGGCCGCCTGCGCCGCACGGAGACGATCGAAGTGCGCATTCCCGCGGGAGTGGCGAGCGGCTCACGCGTGCGCGTTCCCGGCAAAGGTAACGCTGGAACGATGGGCGCACCTGCGGGCGATTTGTATTTGCGCGTGGACGTGAAGCCGCATCCCTTTTTCGAGCGCCGCGGCAATGATTTATATACCAAAGTTCCCGTGACGGTGCCGGAAGCCACACTCGGCGCGAAAGTCGAAGTGCCTACAATTGACGGTCGCTCGCTGGTCCGCATTCCACCGGCGACGAATAGCGGCAAGACTCTGCGCCTGAAAGAAAAGGGCGTGCCCAGCGCGCGCAGCGGAGCCCGCGGCGATCAGTACGTCGAAATACAGGTGATTGTGCCGCAGCCAACCGATGAGCGCGTGCGCAACCTCATGAAAGAGCTCGAAACCGTCGCGCCCGAAGATCCGCGCAAGGACTTGTTCACCAAAGCCGGGGGCTAATGGAATTTTGAATGTAGGGGCACGATACATCGTGCCCTCTGGTAGAGAGAGCAACAGATGCCACAGCGAGCAAGAAAACGGGCCAAAGCCGGCTACATGATCAGCGCAGTAGCGGAGCTCTACAAGCTCCATCCGCAAACGCTGCGTCTTTATGAGCGCGTCGGCTTGCTCAAGCCGTCGCGCTCCCAAGGCAATACACGCCTCTACACCGACTCTGATCTCGAACGCCTCGATGTAATCCTGACACTGGCGCGCGATATGGGCGTCAACCTCGCCGGCATCGAAATCATCTTGAATATGCGCGAAAAAATGGTCGAGATGGAACGCCAAATGACGGAGTTTGCCACGGTCGTTCAACAGGAACTCTCCCGCGTAGCCGCGCTGCGTTCGCCAGATAAAGTACCGGGCAACGCGATCGTCCGCGCCACCCCGCGCGCGTTCCGGACCTCCTGACTCTTGTAGCTTCCACAGTTTTCCCAGAGCAGGCATCTTGCCGTCCGGCCTCCGCAACCGTATGCTGTCCGCATGGCTCTCGAGAATTGCTCCCTTTGTAGAGGAACCGGCTGGAAGCTCGTTCCACGGCCCGATGGATCCCCCGGCAAGGTTGCTGTCGCTTGCGATTGCGGCATGGAGGAGCGTTCCGAACGCGTCATCGAGCGGGCTCACATCCCCAAACGCTACGAGCATTGCGATTTCGAGAGCTACAGCACGGACGTCGGCGCGACCCCGCAGCAAACCGACTCTCTGAAAAAAGCCAAGCTCCTGGCTCAAGGATTTGTTCGCGATTACCCCGGCGCTGCCGAAAAAGGCTTGCTGCTCATGGGTCCCAGTGGCGTCGGCAAGACGCATCTCGCCGTCGCGGCCCTGAAAGATCTAATTCGCCGCGGACACGCCGGCCTCTTCTGCGATTACCGCGAACTTCTGAAGGAAATCCAAGCTAGCTACAACCAAGCCAGCGAGTCCACGGAAATGGGCATCCTCGAACCCATCCGCACGGTTGAAATTCTCGTCCTCGATGATCTCGGCGCCAGCAAGCCTTCCGATTGGGTCCGCGACATCGTCGGCATCGTTCTCAACGCGCGCTACAACGAGCGCCGCACCACCATCATCACGACGAACTACTACGACAATCCACCGCAAGAAGGCGAAGCCCAACGCCTCCCCAGCGGAAAACTCGTCATGCCCACCCGCGAAGATTCCCTCGAACAAAGAATTGGCAGCCGCATGCGCTCGCGCCTCTTTGAAATGTGCCGCACCGTCGAAGTCATCGCCCCGGATTTTCGCCGCGAAAGCACGCAAGCCGGCCGCGCCCGCGCCTAGCAATTCATAACTACCCTTTTTCCAGAATGCCTCGACAAAAGATAACGGCGATGCTGGAAGGCACGGACCGGCGCTCCATCGGACGTGCGGACGAAGTCGCCCAGCTTGTTCTCAAAGAGCCGCGTCGCTTTCACGAACTCATCAAGTGCCTCTGGAGCGAGAATCCCGTTCAGCGAATGCGTGCGGCGGACGTGGCGGAAAAAGTTTCCGTAAAGAAGCCGCGCCTTCTGGACCGCCACAAAGCAGAACTCCTGGGCCTTCTCGCCGAAGCGGAACAAATCGAACTGCGCTGGCACCTCGCGCTAATGATTCCTCGGCTTCGTCTCACCACTGCGGAATGCCAGCGGGCCGCAGCCGCATTGCAGCGCTATCTGGAAGATCGCAACTCGATCGTGAAGACTTTTGCTCTTCAAGGACTGGTTGACCTCTCGCAGAACGACGCCAGTCTGCGCATCAAGGTCAAGCAGCTTCTCGAACAAGCCGTGCAATCCGGAACGCCGGCGATGAGAGCGCGTGCCCGCAACCTGCTGAAAAGATACCCGGAATAGCAAAATCTTTGCGCCAGATTTGCATCAGAGAGACATAGAAACTGCAAGCTAGGCCCGGGACCATGTCGGCTAAACCGGTAGTGGGTAAGTTTCAGAGTCGTCGACAAAGCACCAGCAAGACGTCAAGCCTAGGTACATTGTCATTGGGGTGCTTTCACGGGTTCGGCTTAGTTTGGGGCCGGCTGACTGAGCCGTCAGACCCGACATAGTAAATGGTGGTGGGTTGCGTGCCTCGTCCAAAGCGAAGAATAAGTTGGCCGACGAATCCAGCGCTATCCGGCTTGGCAAGCCACTCAGGACTTGTTGGGGTGGATTCGAGATCGAGCAGGCAGCTCTCGACCAGGGCGGAAAGAGTCTCGTGGGGAACAGCTCCGAGTGCGACGACATGGACGAAGCGCTCTCCGGTCGAGCTGGCACCGCACTGTCCTTGAATGTTTCCGGGGTTGGAGGCAAGTGTGTCAGTAAAGATGAGAAAGCGGTGTGGACTTTCAGCGATAAGCCGGGCGTCGAAAGGGACGCTGGTTCCCTGCCGGTACTCGCTTGGGTGGGTTAAGGCAATACGCTGAACCGGACTCTCTGGGGCGGCGAATTCGAGAATTGTGAGTCGTCCTTGCTGGAGGAGTTGCGCGTGGCCGGAGCGAACATGCGGGATCGTCATCGGCCGTTGTTGAGCGACAGCTAGAGTAGCCGCGAGTGCCATTCCGGACGAGAAGAACCGCATAGGGATTCGATGGGCATTCATTCTGATTCGGCGATTCAGCCAATTATAGTGCTGCTGTCAAAAATTGCGATAGCCTGCGTCGTGGCAGTCTTGTGCGAAACTTGAAATTGACCCACTACCGTTAAACCGCTTTCATTGACACAGGCGCAAGGCGGCGAGTATCCTTTTGAGGTTGCAGCGCGCCTCGAAACGCCCGCAGCACCTTTGTCCCAAATGACCGCTTAGCGGTTAACCTCCTTGCTTGAACCCTGTCAGGGAAGTGGCAAGGAATTTTATCGACGTTTTGCATGACCTCGGCTTTGCCGGGGTGGACAGAATAGAAGTTATCTTCCGGAGGCCAACAACCATGTTTCCTGACCACGACAACCAGTCCTCAGCAGCCGCAGCCGCAGCCGCAGCCGCAGCCGCTCCCGCACCTGATTCAGAACAAACGCAGAACAGCACTCCAGATGAAGTGAACCCGGCGCAACCAAGCGGAGCCGAGCCCTTGCCGCGCGAGAACCCGCCGGAGCCCGTTGTGCACGCTAGCGAAACCGCGCAGGAACATGCATCTTCCGCGGATGCTCCAGCTGCCGCCGAAACGTCCGCCGTAACTCCTCCATCTCCCGCGGATGCCGAAGCCACGGCTGCCGCCGAAGAAGCAGCAGGCTCAGAAGAGATGAGCAAGCTGATGGAGCAGTACGACGAGCAGCACGAAGCTGCCTCGCAAAACGAAATTATCGAAGTCAAGGTTGTCGCCTATACGGAACACGGCGTGGTTGTGGACCTCGGCGGAAAAACCGAAGGCCTGATCCCCGCGGCGGAATTCTCCGAGACGGACATTCCGCGTCCCGAGCCGAACGCTACCATCGAAGTGCAGCGCACCGGCGAGCACAAAGACGGCTTCACGATTCTCTCCTATCAAAAAGTGCTCCGCCGCCGCACCTGGGAAAAGATTGAAGCCGCCTACAAGGCCAAGGAAACCATCACCGGCAAAGTGGTGGACCGCATCAAGGGCGGCCTCGTCGTGGACATCGGTGTTCGCGCGTTCCTGCCCGGCTCTCAGTTTGATCTTCGCCCCACGCAGAACCTCGACGATTTGACCGGCACAGAAGTCCAAGTTCGCGTCACCAAGCTGAATCGCCGCCGCGGCAACGTGGTCGTCAGCCGCCGCGCGATTCTCGAAGAAGAGCTGCACGCCAAACGCGCTCAGTTGATGGAAACGCTCACCGAAGGGCAAGTCGTGCATGGCCACGTGAAGAACGTGACCGAGTATGGCGCTTTCGTCGATCTCGGTGGCATCGACGGCTTGCTCCATCTCACCGATCTCAGCTGGGGCCGGGTGAAGCATCCCTCCGACGTGGTCAAGCCGGAGCAAGAGCTGGACGTCATCATTCTGAAGTTTGACAAGGAAAAGCAGCGTGTCTCTCTGGGCTTGAAGCAGTTGATGCCTGATCCCTGGGTGCATGCCGCGGAAAAATATCCCGCGGGCGGCAAGGTAAAAGGCAAGGTTGTCGGAATCGTTGACTACGGCGTCTTCGTCGAGCTTGAACAAGGCATCGAAGGCTTGGTCCACGTTACGGAGATGAGCTGGTCGAAGAAAGCCCAGCATCCTTCCAAAGTCGCCAAAGTCGGGGAGGAAGTGGACGTCGTTGTGCTCGATATCAAGCCCAGCGACCGCCGCGTCTCCTTGGGCATCAAGCAAGCGCTGCCCGATCCCTGGCTGCTCGTTGCCGAAAAATATCCCGTCGGCACCATCGTGACGGGCAAAGTTCGCAATATCGCGGAGTTCGGCGCCTTCGTCGAAATCGAAGAAGGCTTTGACGGACTCGTCCACGTCGGCGACGTAAGCTGGACGGAGCGCATCAAGAACCCTCACGAAGTTTTCAAGAAGGGCGAGCCGGTCACCGCCAAGGTGTTGAAGATCGATCCGGAAAATCGCCGCGTCTCTCTCGGCATTAAGCAGGTGAACGACATCTGGGGCGAGTGGTTCAAGCAGCACAAGGTCGGCCAGATTGTGAAGGGCAAGGTTTCGCGCATCGCCACCTTCGGCGCATTTGTCGAGCTTGGCGACAACATCGAAGCTCTCTGCCACAACACCGAGATCGAGGAGCGCAAGCGCCGCGACGATGGCCACTCTCCGATGCACCGCACCAGTACCGGACCGCTGAAGAGCGCTGGGCCGCTCGAACCGGGCAAAGAGTACGATTTCAAGATCATCAAGATCAGCCCGGAGACGCGCCGCATCGGATTGAGCTATCGCGCCGCCGCCAAACAGATCGAGCGCAAGGAGATCGAGCAGTATCGCACCACTTCTAAATCCTCCTCGACCGCGACGATCGGCGATGCGCTCAAGTCCAAGCTGTCGGCCCGGTAAGTTCGTCCGGCCAGCTCGCCCGGCCAGCTCGGAAGACGCCAGGCGTCAGAATTTCTTGCAACAGACCGGGCTGCATGTCCCAGGGGGCCCGGCGGTACGGCAACACAATTTCATTTACCTGCGGGTCAATTTAGTGATAGGAAGAGGGGCAACCGGGCGGGTTTCGCCCCTCTAAGCCGTTTCGCACCAAGAACCTGCGGGCGCTGCTACTCTGGCTCTGCAACGAGGCATAGGCACGATGACCAAGCAACTCACGCTGACGAAGGCCGACCTCATCGAAGAGGTATTGCGCATCACCGAGCTCCCCCGCAAGGAATCCGAGACTATCGTCGAGACCATTTTCGATAGCATCATCGAATCTATCCAGAAAGGCGACAAGATCGAGATTCGCGGCTTTGGCAGCTTCCGCACGCGCCAACGCCGCGGCCGCGTCGGCCGCAACCCCAAGACCGGCGAAAAAGTCGAAGTCCCGCCAAAGAAAATTCCTTTCTTCAAGCCCAGCAAGGAGCTCAAGGATTTTGTCAACAGCTCCGAAGCTGCCGCGTCGGCGGGCGCTACCTCTGCCGCACCGGCTTCCGGCGACGCGAAGCATCCTTAAACCGCCCGGCGCTTCCAAACAAAATTGATTTCTGCGTTGCGCGCCCGTACTGCGCTTCGAATGAAGCCCGTGCGACTCGCGGGGCGTTTTGCGTTATGCTGTCCGCGCCACTTTTGTTTTTGAGGATTCCTCGCGATGGACTATCTCTGGACCCCTTGGCGCTACCAATATATGGCGCAAGTCACGGCAGGCAAGCAGCCCGACTGCATTTTTTGCGACGCGGTCGCGCTCCATAAGGACGACGAAACGCTTATCGCCTATCGCGGCGCGAAAACATTTGTCATCCTCAACCGTTTTCCGTACACCTCGGGACACGTCATGATCGTCCCTTACGCGCACGTCGCCGAATTGAATCAGTGTGATTCTGATGCGCTCGGCGAAATGATGCAGCTCGCGCAGCGCGTCGAAAAAGCCTTCCAAACAAATTACAAACCCGATGGCATGAACCTCGGCATGAATCTTGGCCGCGCCGCGGGCGCCGGCGTCGCTGGACATTTGCATCTTCACGTGCTGCCGCGCTGGTTCGGCGATTCCAACTTCATGACCGTCACCGGCGAAACCCGCGTCCATCCCGAAGATCTAGCAGCCACCTACCAGCGCATGCGCCAAGCCCTAGCCGCTTAATCTCGGCACAAAATTGTCATTCCGAGCGAAGCGAGGAATCTGCTTTTCTCTTCTCTGTGCCCTCTACGCTCTCTGTGTAAATCTTTTGCCTCCAATGCGCTAAAATACCTCGCACTCATTCAACGGAGCCATTCTTGAACCTCGATCTAACCGAAGAGCAGGCGCTGCTGCAAAAAACCGTCCGCGAATTTGCCGAATCCGAAATCCGTCCACTCGCCAAAGAACTGGATGAAACAGGCCACTTTCCGCGCGAGACATTCAAGAAAGCAGCGGAACTCGGCCTCACAGGCATTGCTCTTCCGGAAGCGGAAGGCGGCGCCGGTTTCGATCACATCGCGTACACCATCGTCATCGAAGAAATCTCCCGCTGCTGCGCTTCATCTGGCGTGATTCTCTCCGTCCAGAATTCTCTCTACTGCGATCCGATTCATCGCTTCGGAACCGCAGAGCAAAAAAAGAAATTCCTCGAGCCCTATGCTCGCGGCGAGAAAATCGGCTGTTACGCACTCACCGAGCCGCAAGCGGGCTCGAACGCCGCCGCTCTGCAAACCAAAGCCATCCTTCACAACGATAAATATGTCATCAACGGCACAAAAGCCTGGATCACCAACGGCGGCGCCGCCGACGCCGCCATCGTCTACGTCAACACGCATCCTGAAAAAGGCGAAAAGGGCATCACCGCGCTCGTCGTCGAAAAGGGCACGCCCGGCTTCAAAACCGGTAAAGAAGAAAAAAAACTCGGCATCAGCGCCACCGCCTGTTGCGAACTGGTTTTCACCGACTGCAAAGTCCCCGCCGCAAATCGCATCGGTAATGAAGGCGAAGGCTACAAAGTCGCTCTCTCCACGCTCGATGGCGGCCGCATCGGCATCGCGGCACAGGCCATCGGCATCGCCCAGGGCGCGTTTGAAG
>Ga0210402_10001020_pt1 | contig 29796 bp, 29 predicted proteins | sample IncBWC7MmetaG_FD_161055 | JGI IMG/M metagenome (GOLD analysis project Ga0210402, IMG submission 161055) | Forest soil microbial communities from Barre Woods Harvard Forest LTER site, Petersham, Massachusetts, United States - Inc-BW-C-7-M | ecosystem: Environmental > Terrestrial > Soil >...
TATCGGCGATGGACAGCACGCCGCCGCGAAAGAGGACGGCGATCTCGCCCTCCTCGCCGATTGATTCCATGGCATTGCGGATCACGTTGATGACGACCTGCTCGATCTGACTCTGATCGGCGCGCACGGCCGTTTCGCGCGGAACGTCTATCCGCAGGGCGATACGGCGCTGCTCCAGTTCGGGGCGGAGAAGCGTGGCAATATCTTCGATGACGGTTGCCAACGCCACCTCGCGCGGATACGGCGGCGGCAGGCGCACCACGTCAGCGAAGCCGGTCATGAAGCGGTTGAGCGACTCGATGCGCGCCGCAGCGATCGTCAGCGCGTTGGTGAAGTCGTTGCGGTCATCGGGCGAGACCTGTTCCGCGTACCGCAGCACCGATTCCAGCAACGACCGCACCGCGCCGACGGAGTTGTTGACCTCATGCGACATCATCCGGATCAGCTTCTCGTAGGCGGTCTTCTCGGTCAGCCGCAGCTCTTCGGTCATCTCTTCGAGGACGAAGAACGTCTTGGCGAAACCGCGGTCGCGGAACTCCGCGTGCCACACCTTCAGCCGGCGTGCGCCGGCGAGCGTGACCAGCCGCGATTCTCCCGGCGCGACCAGCGGCAGCGCCTCGGCGACCGCAGACTCGATCAGCAACCGTTGCGCTGCAGGATTGGCCTGCTGGACTTCCCCGTCAAAATCACAGATGACGATGCCGGACGGCGACGCCTCAACGATTTTCTGCAACAATTGCTGCTGCTCCTCGGCCGCCAGCCGCTCGTCGCGCAGCCTGTCGATCATGGCGTTGTAGATCTCGATCAGCCGGTCCATCTCCGGCTGGCCAATCGGAACGAAACGTGACGTGAAATCACGCTCGTTGATCAGCTCCGACCCGGTCCGGATCAACTCGAGCGGCACGAACAGCGCCGTGACCAGCCGGTAGCTGATGACTGCGGAGACCGCGAAGAACAGCTCGACCGCGAACAGCCAGGTCTGGTCTTCCATCAACACGACGACGGCAAGGCCGGCGAAGACGAGATGCAACGCGATGAACCAGAGCAGCAGTTTGGTGCGGAGGGTCATGACGTGGTTACGCGGTCTCGCGGCGGGCTGGCGGCATCAGGCGCTGCGAGACCGCATGACTGTAAGTCCCCGGAAATCCACGATTGCCTGGCCTTGCGGCAGGACGGTGGAATCGAACACCGCGAGACCCCGCAACCGCGAGACTCCGCAACCCCTCACTCCGAGATCCCATACTTCTCCAGTCTCCGATACAAGGCCGCCCTGCTCAATCCGAGCGCCTCGGCGACGCGGGAGAGGTTGCCGTCATAGTGCTTCAGGCACTTGACGATCATGCCGCGCTCGATCTCATCGAGGGTCATCGTGCCGGCATCCGGCAGCGAGGCGTCGCGGCGCTCGCGCGATTCGAGATCGCGGACGGCCACGAAGTCGTCCAGTGTCAGCTCCTGTCCGTCGCTCATGACGACGGCGCGCTCGATGGTCTGCCGAAGCTGCCGGATGTTTCCCGGCCAGTTCTGAGTCTTGAGCCATTCCATCGCCCGCGGCGCGATGACGGCGACGTCGCGTTGATAGATTTCCGCGGCCATGCCGAGAACGTGGGACGCCAGCCGCGGGATGTCGGCTCGCCGTTCGCGCAACGGCGGAAGCTGAATCGTGATCAGGTTCAGCCTGTACAGCAGGTCTTCGCGAAACTCTCCGCGCCCGACGAGCTCATGGAGTGGGCGGTTGGTGGCCGAGACTACGCGCACGTCGACGGTGCGGGCACGGCTGGAGCCCAGCACCTCGTACGTCCTGTCCTGCAGCACGCGCAGTAGTTTCACCTGCGAGGCCTGATCGACCTCGCCGATCTCGTCGAGAAAAATCGTCCCGCCGTCGGCCACTTCGAAACGCCCTTTGCGATCCTGGCGGGCGTCGGTGAACGCGCCGCGCACATGGCCGAACATCTCGCTCTCGAATAGAGTCGACGAGATCCCGCCGAGGTTCACTTTGACGAATGCCCGGCCACGGCGGCGGCTGTTTTCGTGAATCGCTTCCGCGACCAACTCCTTGCCCGTACCGCTTTCTCCCAGGATCAGCACCGACGCTTCGGTAGGTGCCACGCGCCCGATCAGCTCGAGGACACGAAGCATTTTCGGATCGCTGCCGATGATCCTGTCGAAGTCGAATTTCCCGTCCAGATCTCCTCGGCTTGGCGCCTCCTCCCCGACATCGCGCGTTTCGGCCAGCTTCAGCGCCGTCTCTACCGATTGCACTACCAGCGCGTTCGACCACGGCTTGGTGATAAAGTCGGCCGCGCCGCGCTTCATCCCCTCCACCGCCAGACCGATCGATCCCCACGCCGTCATCAGGATCACCGGCACGTCCGGCTGCTCCGCACGGATCGCGGTCAGCAGCGCCAACCCTTCCTCACCACTCGTGCGGCGGGAGAAGTTCATGTCCTGAATGACGAGCGAGGGGCGCTCGGAGCGGACCACGCCGAGCGCTTCCTCGACACCATGCGCCGATGCCGATCGATGACCATGCTGCTTCAGCAGAAGAGCAAGCGAAGCGGTGATCGAAGGGTCGTCGTCGACGATGAGGATCATTCGTAGTGAAGCGCTTGTGCGGGTTGGACGCGGCCCGCGAGCCAGCTCGGATACAGGCCGCACAGTAGCGTGAGGCCGTAGATGGTCGCAAGCGCGCCGGCGAAACCGATGCTGAACGCGGGAGGGCTGACGATCTTGAAGACGCCGAGCATCGGCAATTGGGCGACGAGGATCACTCCGACGATGAGTGCAAGCGTCGACAGCAGCGCCACCTCGAGCAGGATCTGACGATTCACCGCGTTGCCCGTCGCGCCGAGGGCGCGGCGAAGGCCGATCTCGCGTGTGCGGCGGGTTACGGTCTGCCAGAGCACGCCGGACAGCCCGAGCGCCACCATCGTGATGAGAAAAGAAGCGACGATCCCGCCGATGACAGCCGGCGCGATGAAGGCCTTATTCATCAGCTCGCGCATCTGATCCATGTGCTGGATGCGCACCGGGTAGTCTGGCGCGATCCCATGCAACCGCTTGATGAGCGTCTCCTCGAAATCCGCCGGCGTACCCGGCTGGACGCGAAAGATGATCGTGCGCACGACGTGTCCCTTTGTCTGCGTCGCCGAGAAGCGATGGAAGAGCATTCTCTCGTGGTCCTGCGACAACTCCCCATGCTTTCGGTACGGCGCGATGATGCCGAGGATCCGATAGGACTTCTCTTTGCCGGCCTGAAACGTTTTCCCGGCCACGTCGAGCGACCCGAAGAGAGTCTGCGCGACGTCCGCGTCGATCACCACTCCCTCCACGGTCATCGTCTCGTCGCCGGCATTGAACCAGCGGCCGCGCAACACCGGAATCCGCATCACCTTCGCGAAATCGTCCGACACGCTGTCGGAGGTAACGTCGATGGAACGGCCGTTCACGTTCAGGTCGGAGATCCACGTGCCGCGGCTGTATGGCGGCATGTCACCCGCGGACGCCGACTCGACCTGAGGCTGCGCCTTGACCTCGTGCAGCATCGCGCCGATCGCGGCCCGGCCCGGCGCGTCATCGGTGTCGTTCATCGCTGACAGGCGCGGGAAACTGACGCTGGCAGACCAAACGTCGTGGTAGTCGAACCCCAACGGCTTGTTCCAGCGGATGATCATTGACGTCGCAAGCGTGACCACGGCGAAAACGACGACGAACGAGAAGAAGATCTCGATGATGAGCAGAGCGTTGGCCCGTTTCCGCGCCCAAACCAGTTTCAACAGATGACGAATCACATCGCACCTCCGCGAAGAGCATTCACAGGATCGAGACGGGACATCTTCCAGGCCGGATAGATGCCGGAGAAGACGCCGAAGAAGGCCGCGATCAGCATCCCCCAGCCGAAGACGCGCAGGTTGAGATCGAAGCGCGCGCCGGGCAGAAACTCAACGGCGTCGAAGACGCGCAGAAGAACGAACGCGAGCACGAACGCTGCCGCGCCGCCGATGACGGTCAACACGACGTTCTCGACCACGAACTGACCGATCAGCGTCCGCCGCGGTGCTCCGAACGCCTTTCGCACGCCAACCTCGGATGCGCGTTCGAGGATGCGGCTCAAATTGAGCGTCACCAGATTCAGCGCCGGCAGCGTCATGAAGAGCAGCGCCATAGCCAGGAATCCGATGCGAAGAACCATCGGGCCGCGTTCACCAAACTTGTCGTTCGTCAGATTGCGCGCGATTCCCTCGAATGTCGTGTCCATCGCGGAGTGGATCTCGGTGAAGGTCTTCGGATCCTCGATCGGGATGTGCGAAACGCGCGTGTTGAATTCGCGCTGAATCATCGGAATGTCCGCCTTGCTCTTCGCCAGAATGATGGCGATGAGGTTGCCGAGGTTCGCATTCTTCTGTTCGTCGGTGGGCGGACCAAGTGGCACCCACAGCGTGCTATAGGCGATCGTCTGCGTGAACGGCACCGTCGGCACGACGCCGACGACGCGATGCGGCTCACCGCCGATGTCAACCATCTTTCCCAGCGCCGCGTCACCGCCGAAGAGTTTCCGGCGAACATCCTCCGTGATGATGACCACCGTCCGATTGGCCGCCTCGTCGGCAGCGCTGAATGGACCGCCTTCGAGAAAACGGAAGTCGAGGATCTTCCAGTACTGCGCGTCGGCGCGCCGGTACGGCAATTCCACCCGCAACGCGCCGTCGTACACGACGACGCTCTGAATCTCGCTGTACGTGGACGTGCGCTCGACACCCGGGAGATTGCGGATGGTCTTGTCGAGAAAGCCTCGTCCGGGATTACTCCGCTCCGTGTTTTCCGGCCCGTGCATCTGCACGAAGTCGACAGTCATGATGCGGTCGAGCCGCGACTCCGGCTGCCGTGGCGCGAGCACGTTGTCGAGGATAGCCGTGGCCGCCATCAGCACCGCCAGTGTCATGGTGATGCCGACGAGCGAAATGGCGGTGAAGACCTTGCGCCGCGCCAGTACTTTGAGGGCGAGTTTGAGAGAGTTTCGTAGCATTGGTTTGTCCTTATTCACCTGGTTGCGCGGTCTCGCGGTTTCGAGGTCTCGCGGCTGCCTTTCCGACCGCGCGCCGCGAGACCGCGCAACCCCGAGACCGCGCGACCGCGTCCGTCACGCCACCTGCCTACCGTCGAACAGCCGAATCGTTCTGCTCGTTCGCTGCGCGAAGCGGTCGTCGTGCGTGACCATCACCACCGTGGTGCCGTCCTTCACGTTCAGCTCCTCGAGGATGCCCATGATCTCGTCGCCCATGGCCGAGTCGAGATTGCCGGTCGGCTCGTCGGCCAGGACGATGCGCGGCCGTCCGACGATGGCACGGGCGATGGCCACACGCTGCTGCTGCCCGCCGGAGAGCTGGGTCGGGAAGTGATGAACGCGTGAGGAGAGACCTACGCCGTCGAGCGCCGCCAGTGCGCGCTTCCGACGTTCTCCCGATCCCATCTTCCGATACAGCAGCGGGATCTCGACATTGTCCAATACGGTCAGATCGGGGACGAGGTGGAAGCTCTGGAAGACGAATCCGAGCTTCTCGTTGCGCATCTTCGCCAGCGACCGGTCACCCGCGCCGTTGATGTGCTGTCCGTCGAGCGTCAGCTTGCCGTTCGTCGGTTTGTCGAGCAACCCGATCAGATTCAGCAGCGTCGACTTCCCGCATCCCGACGGCCCCATGATCGAGACGAATTCGCCGCCGGCGATGTCGAGGTTGATGTTCTGCAACGCAAGCGTCTCGACGCGCTCGGTGCGATAGACCTTGTCGATGTTGTGTAGGGTGATCATGGTTGTTGCTCCTTTGTCGATGGTTGCTGGGGTTGCTGGGTTGCTGGGTTACTTGGTCTCGGGGTCTCGGGGTTGCGCGGTCTCGCGGTGTTCGGGATGAACGGCAGCGTGGCAAGGGAACGTCAGGGGAGAGCGGCGTAAAGACCGCGGCATTTGCAAGGTGACACCGCGAGACCCCGCAACCGCGAGACCCCGCAACCGCGAGACCCCGCAACCGCGAGACCCCGCAACTCAGTAACCGAGTAACTCAGCAACCGCGCGCCAACACTCATTTCAGCCTCAACTCCCCAATCCCCTGGTAATCGTTCATGTTCGAGATCACGACGTCATCGCCTTCGCGAAGTCCGTCGATCGGTTGGATGACTTCCTCGCCAGTAAGGCCCCAGTGCACCGGAGTGCGGACGAGCGTGCCGCCGCGGACGACGTACACCTCTTCGCGCTCGCCCTGCCCAAGCGCTCCTCGGCGGAGGCGCAGCACGTTGCCCCGGCTTCCGAGAATGGGGAAGACGTCGACGCGAAGGTTGTTGCGCAGCAGCGCGTGCGCGCGCTGATCGAGCGTGACGTAGAACTTCGCCACGCCGTTCTCCATGCGTGGATCGATGCTGGAGATCGTCCCGTCGATGGTGGTGGCGTCGTCGAGCTTCACGTGCGCGCGCATCCCCGCGGCCAGCTTCGAGGCGTGGACGTCCGGGACCGTGGCCACGACGCGGTAGGCGGAGAGGTCGGCTACGCGGGCAAGGACATCGCCCTTCCGAACGGTCGTCCCCACTTCCGGCAACACCCAGGTGAGGATCCCGTCCTGGTCGCTGCGGGCCATGGCCAGGTTGAGCTGCCGCTCCGACTGATCGCGCTCCTTCTGCGCGGTGCGCAGATCGAGCTCCACGGCGCCGATCTGTGCCTGCGTCGTGCGGTGCACCCGCGCCAACGCGTCGCGAAGCTGGGCGATCTCGATGTCGTTCTTCTTCTTCGCGGTGACCGCCACGAGCTCGTCCTGCGCCGACACAAGCCCCTCGGCGTGCATCCGCGTGTTCTGCTCTGCCTTGAGCTTGAGGATGTCGGCGTCGAGCTGCTTCTGCTCCAGCGCCGCGCCGGCCGAGGCGACGTCTTCCTCCGCCTTCAGCCGCGCCTGCGCCAGCGCGCTTTCCTTCTGCGCCACGGCATCGTTCAACTTGTCGAGATCGAGCTTCGTGGCCGAGGTGTCGAGGGTGAGGATCGCATCGCCCGCGTGAAGTTGGTCGCCCGCTCGATGCTGAATCCGCAGCGTGCGCGCCTCCACCGGACTGGATATGACCGTCTCGATCTCCGGAACCACGGTCCCCGTCGCCTGCAGCGTGGCATCGACAGTTCCCCGCTCGACACGGGCAATCTGCAGATCCGCCCGCCGCACCGAGGGCCGCAGCCAGCTCACCGTGGCCGCGACGCAAAAGATCAGCGCCGCGGTCGCCAGGATGGCTACCACGACCCGCCGCGCCGTGCGCTTCGTCCGAACCGTCTGTTCGATTTCGCGATCCATGCTGGACCGCTACCTAACCAAGCGCAATGCCATGAGACTCTCGTTGAAAACAAAGAGGTTAGACCGATGCCTTGGCTGTCTTGACGTTCGCTTTCAAGTAGAGGTGTTCGGAACCGGACAGTTGAAGGACCTGACCCGGAGAGCCGTGAGCGAACTCGAAGAGCTCGTTCATGAGCTCCGAGAGCTCGTTAGCGAACTCGGAAAGCTCGTTCGTGAGCTCTTAGAGCTCGTTCGTGAAGTCGAAAAGCTCGTTCATGAGCTCCGAGAGCTCATGAACAAGCTCGGAGACCTCGTTCACGGGCTCGGAGTGCTCGCTCTGGCCTCTGGATAGAGCTGATTCATGGAATCAGTCCTTGCTACATAAACAATCGGTTTATTCCCCAAAACAGAACACTATAGTGCGCTGTCAAAAACGGACTTTTCTCCTGTTTCGTCCTAGGCTGGATACAACAGAAGACCCAATGCTTTGAGCTCAGGGCAACCCTGCGGAAAGGAGGTAAGGCCAATGGAAACGATCAATAGTGAAAACGGTACGAACCAGCCGACGGCGACGACGCCGGAAGCAGACCAGCTCGATGCGGTCATCCAGCAGGCGATCACGCACCTCGGTGCCATGTATCAGATCCTGCCGGGTCTCCTCACGGCGCCGGTCGAAGGCGGCCAGTCGATTGCCTTCTCTCGTGCGATACCGAACGAGTTTCTCGAAGCCAGTGCCGTCGCTGCGGAACATGACACGACGATGCAGGCGACGACGGGTCTCGATCCGGTGAGAACGCGGGAAGTCATCGCTCGCAATCTTCGTTTCGAGCCGGTTGCTGCCGCCGCCGAGGCGCTTGCACGGGACATTCGCTACACAGCGACTCAGGAGCGTCGAGATGTCGTCCAGCAGTCGCTGCAGGTGTACAGCCTCTCAAAGTCATACACCCGTAGTCCGCGCGATGCCACGCTCGTCGCCCACGTGAAGACGATGCAAAGCGCCCTCGGGCGCAGCGGTCGTACGCGCAAGGCGAAGCCGGCACCCACGCCGGCTCCGGCCCCGCAGCAACAGCAGTAGTACGCAGTCATTGTAGGTCAGAACGGTCTGCGCGAGACGTCGCGCAGACCGTTCTCTTACTGCTCCTTGACGTTAAGATTTGCCAAAACAAGGAGCCCTGATGCCCAACTACGCCGATGGCAAGATCTGCTACATCGAGATTCCCGCAACCGACATCCCGCAATCGGTCGCGTTCTATGAGTCCGTCTTCGGATGGAAGACACGGAAACGCGGCGACGGCTCGACGGCCTTCGACGACGGCGTCGGTGAAGTGAGCGGGACGTGGGTGACCGGCCGGCCGCCGTCGGAAAAGCCGGGGCTGCTGATCTACATCATGGTCGACGACATCAACGTCACCATTGCCGCCATCCTCGCGCACGGAGGCGTGATCGTGCAACCGCTCGGCGTGGACGCCCCCGAGATCACGGCGCGGTTCCGCGATCCCGGCGGCAACGTCCTTGGTCTCTACCAGCAGCCCGGCTGATGACTTATCGTGTCGAGCACATACGAGGATGGCGATCTGCCGGGACCGCAGGTGCTCGGTCATTGCGGGCAGTCGTCGGCGATGTTTTTCTCGGAGACTGCGCGGACGTTTTGGGGATACGTCACGGTGTTGTGCCTCTGGGTCAGGCGCAGCCGCCGCGTTGCCCGCCTACTTCACATCCCTCTCCGGTAACTGCTGCTCGGGGTTGAAGTCGTGGGTCGAATTACCGCCCGGAGGACCGGGAGGTCTCGCGCCGCGGAAGCGCAGACGGCTGTGGTGGTAGCCGTAGGAAAGGTAGACAACCATTCCGACGCAGAGCCAGATGCCGAAGCGCCACCACGATTCCTTTGGCAGGTACTTCGCCAGGAAGATGCATGACAGGATGCCGAGGACCGGCAGGAACCAGGTGCCGCCGGGAACGCGGAATGAGCGCTCGCGGTGCGGGTCTTTGACCCGAAGGATGATGATGCCGATGCAGACCAGCATGAACGCGAAAAGCGTTCCGATGTTCGTCAGATCGACCATGGCATCGAGTGACGAGAAGAGAGCCGCCACCCCGACAAAGATGCCGGTGATGATCGTGGCCACATGCGGTGTGCGGAACTTGGGATGGACACGGGCGAAAAACGGCGGCAGCAGGCCGTCGCGCGACATGGCGAAGAAGATGCGCGGCTGGCCGAGCTGAAACACGAGCAGCACAGCGGTGTGGGCGACGACCGATCCGAAGGCCACCACGCCGACCATCCAACCCGGCATGGTGGCGTACTTCATCGCCAGCGTCAGCGGCTCGGCCTGCTCGCTGGAGAGCTTCTTCACCAGGTCGCCGTAGGGAATCATGCCCGTGAAGACCGCGGCGATGACCGCGTAAATGATCGTGCAGATGATCAGCGATCCGATGATGCCGATCGGCATGTCTCTCTTCGGATTCTTCGCCTCCTCGGCGGTCGTCGACACGGCATCGAACCCGATGTAGGCGAAGAAGACGATGGCCGCGCCGGTGGCGATGCCGGAGAAACCGTTGGGCGCGAACGGGTGCCAGTGCGCCGGCTTGACGTACTTGAAGCTGACCAGCACGAAGAACGCCAGGACGACCAGCTTGATGGCCACCATCCAGAAGTTAAAGCTGGCCGACTCCCTGATACCCCATACCAAAACGATCGTGATCAGCGTGACGATGCCGACGGCCAGGACGTTGAAGATGATCGGGATACCGAAGATGTGCGGCGCGGCGGCCACGACCTGCGGCATCTTCGACATGGCTGTGCCGTAGTCAACGGTCAGCCATCCCGGCAGCACGATGCCGAAGCCTTCCAGCAGCGTGTTCATATAGTTGGCCCAGGAGATGGCCACGGCCACGTTGCCGATGGCGTACTCAATCATCAGATCCCAGCCGATGATCCAGGCCACGAGCTCGCCGAGTGTGGCGTACGAGTAGGTATACGCTGAGCCGGAGACCGGCACCATCGAGGCGAACTCGGCGTAGCAGAGCGCCGTGAAGGCACAGACGACCGCCGTCAGGACGAACGAGATCATCAGGGCCGGACCTGCGCCCGGGCGATGCGCGTCGCCCGCGGCGGCGGTGCCGATGGTGGCGAAGATGCCGGCGCCGATGATGGCGCCGATGCCGAGGGCGATCAGGTTCCAGGGACCGAGAACCTTTTTGAGCTGATGCCCTTCTTCCTGCGTTCCGGCAATGAGCTCGTCGAGCGACTTGGTAGCGAACAGGCGGCCGATCACGGACATGTGCCGCGAATGATGGTCGCGGCCCGCCGAGGGGTCAAGTGTCGCGGCGTATGATTCGCCCGATGCGGATGATCGCGGCACTCCTGGCGGCGGCGGCACTCACGTGCGCGTCGCGGCCGCCGTCGCCGGTCTGCATCGATCTCTCCGGTACCTACAAACTGGCGGGCCAGCCGGTCCGCAAAGGGACCGGGTCGACGGCCTTCGTCTTCAGCGAAGCGGCGGTTTTGAATCGGGTGGAAACGCTGACGATTACGCAGCCGGGCTGCCGCATCGAGATTCACGCCACGGGCGACGGCGGCAAGATCCACGACGCCATCCTCGAAAAAGATCTCGCCTGGACCGACGACGGCGTCTCGGCCTCATGGTCGCCGCAGAAGATGGGCGCGTCGATCCTCAGCGGTGCCTCCAGCCGCGTCCGCACGCTCACCTTCCATCTTTCCCCCGAGCGCGACACGCTCACGATCTCCTCTGAGTTCGACGAGCGCGGCCTGGCCCTGCTTTTCATGCCGTTCCACGACCACGGCGCCGCGACCTGCGTGATGAAGCGCGTGAAAAGCTGAGCGGCTACAATTGCCGTTTTTCACGCCCCCAGGAGGCACCTCATGTCGGCAATCGAAACCACCCGTTACCCTGACATTCGCAACTACATCGGCGGCACGTTCGTCGAGGGTGAAACCAAACGATACCTCGATGTCTTCAACCCCGCCGAGGGGAACGTCATCTCGCGCGTGCCGCTCTCCGCGGCGGCGGATGTCGACCGGGCGGTCACGGCGGCGAAGCAGGCCTTTCCCGGCTGGTCGGCGACACCGATCAAGGAGAGGGTTCAGGTCTTCTATCGGTTCAAGGCGCTGCTGGAGCGGGACATCGACTCGCTGGCGAGGCTGGTTAGTGAAGAAAACGGCAAGATCGATAGCGAGGCGCGGGCGGAGGTGCTGAAGTCGGCCGAGCTTTGCGAGTTCGCTTGCTCGCTGCCGCAGATCACCGCGGGGGAGGTGCTGGAGGTCTCGCGCGGCGTTGAATGCCGCGTCGAGCATTTCCCGGTAGGGGTCGTGGCCTCGATCGCCCCCTTCAACTTCCCGAACATGGTTCCCAACTGGACCATCCCGAACGCGATCGCCCTCGGCAACTGCATGGTCCTGAAGCCGAGCGAACTGGTGCCGCTGTCGGCGGGGCGGATCGCCGAGCTGCTGCGCGAGGCGGGGCTGCCGGACGGCGTGCTCAACATCGTTCACGGTGGGCAGGAGACGGTCGAGGCAATCTGCGACCATCCCGGCATCGAAGGCATCAGCTTTGTCGGCTCCACGAAGGTGGCCAAGATCGTCTACCGGCGCGGCACGTCGAATTTCAAGCGCGTGCTGGCCCTCGGCGGGGCGAAGAATCACCTCATTGTCATGCCGGACGCGGAGCCGGAGATGACGTCGACGAACGTCGTCGCCTCGATGTCGGGCTGTGCTGGGCAGCGTTGCATGGCCGCCTCAGTGATGATGGCGGTCGGCAGCAGCGATCACATCATCGAGCGGATGGTCACCATCATGAAGTCGATGGTGCCGGGTACGCACATCGGCCCAGTGATCTCCGCCGAGGCGAAGGCGCGCATCGAGAGCTACATCACCGAGGCCGAGAAGATGGGGGCAACGATCCTCGTCGATGGGCGCGGGTACAAGGTGAAGGGGAAAGAGAACGGCTACTACGTCGGTCCGACGCTCATCGACCACGTCACACCGGACATGCGCATCGCTCAGGAAGAGGTGTTCGGGCCGGTGATGGTGATCATCCGGGCGAAGGACGTGGCCGAGGCCGTCGGCGTGCAGCAGAAATCACGCTACGGCAACGCCGCCAGCGTCTTCACCGAGAGCGGCGGCGTGGCGCGTTACGTCATGGAGAACGCCAGCGCGGGGATGGTGGGTGTGAACGTAGGAGTGCCGGTTCCGCGTGAGCCGTTCAGCTTCGGAGGGTGGAACGAGTCGAAGTTCGGCGTCGGCGACATCACCGGCCGCGGCTCGATCGAGTTCTGGACGAAGTCGAAGAAGATGACCACAAAGTGGAACAAGGAAGCGGGCGTGAACTGGATGTCGTGAGGCCGGCACGGCCGGCGGCGCAGGTTGCCCAAGGCTCGGCCAACAGCTCCGCAGAATCCATCTGATCCGTAATTTCCAGCCTCTGAAAAGCACGCCCAAATGGCGCGTGTCATAATCACCTCCTTCGATGAGCGACAAGAAGAAGTGGGGATCGACCGTGATGGGCTGGTTCGTGGTCCAGGACCAGACGGCGGACTCGGGCGAGTCGGAGGCTCAGGCTACCGACGGTACCCCCTCCCCGGCGCCGCAGCAGGACCTTCCTGTCTTCAACGCTCCACCGCCCCCCGCGCCGGGAGGGAAGGTCGACTTCGAGCAGGTTTTCGAGGCGGCAGGCATCGACGCCGACGAGAGGGAGCGCGTCTCGCGCACGCTGGAGTTGCTGACCTCACTCCCGCCGGGCACGGAAGACGCGGTCAAGAAGCAGATCGTGATGGCATCGCTGCGCGCCTTCGGCGTCCCGATCGAGAAGATCATCGAGGCGGGAGCGCAGGAGCTGCAGGCGCTCGAGGCCTATATCCGTGCCGGCGCCGCCGATACGGAGAAGGTCACCGCGGAAGCGGATCAACGTATCAAACAATATGAAGAAGAAATCGTAAAACTGAAGACGGTGATGCAGGAGCGGGTCGCAGAACAGCAGAGCGTCATCGGTTCCTGCAACGGGAAGAAGCTCGACGTGCAGAAAGTGCTCGAATTCTTCGGTCAGGAAGCAGTGGCGCGCGTCGTTCGTGACTCGCCGAAGCTGCACGAGCCGGCAAAGAACTGAGGGAGATATGGGACTGTTTTCAAGGCTGGGGAATCTTTGGAAGGGTTTTCTCTCGATTTGGATCTCCGACATCGAAGTGGAGCATCCGGAGATCGCGTACGAGAACGCCATCAACTCGATGATCGGAAAGTACGCGAAGCTCAAGAGCGCCACCGCGGCGATCATCCGGCGCCGCGAGGAGCTCGACGACCGCTTCAAGAAGGCCAACGCCGATCTGGCCCAGACGGAGGCGGAGCTGAATACCGCCGTCGAAACGAATCAGGACGACCTCGGGGTGGTGCTGATCCAGAAGAAGAATCAGATCACTGCCGACCTCGCGGATTTGCAGACTGACATGCAAACGGCGCACTCCGACGCCGATTCGGCAAAGACGTCGCTTCTCAGCGTGCAGACCGAGATCAAGAAGCTGCAGGCCGAGCGCGAGACGATGCTGGCCAAGATGCAGTCGGCGCAGGCGCGCATCAACATTCAGGAACAGCTCGACGGGCTGTCGGTGGACGACGAGGTGCGCGCGCTCGATAACGTCCGCACGCACATCAAGAACACCATCGCCGAGGCCAACCTTGGCAAGGAGCTGTCCGATTCGTCGCTCGACTCACGGCTGGCCGGTCTTCGAAGCCAGGTCGGCGATGTTCAGGCCAAGCAGGAACTGGCGGCCATGAAGGCGCGCAAAGCCGCGCAACAGCAGGGCCAGAAGACGATGTAGCCGCGCGCCACCCGCGCGCGCCTGGAGGATCGTATGAAACTCACTCCCTTCGCGAAGTTCTTCATCACAGTGGTGATTCTGGCCGTGGTCGGATACGCCGCCTATCACTACAAAGGCAACGACATCCGCAAATGGGCCACCGGCAGCGACAAAGGTCAGACGCAGACCGGCACGAGCCAGGTCGGCAGCAACGACTTCGATGCGCTCAAGAACGCTCCGGCCGATCCAACACGCAACGCTCCGGTCACCGGCGTCTCCGCGGTCAGCGTCAGCAGCGGCAAGCTGAATCGTCCGCTGGTGGTGGCCATCAACACCTGGGCGGGCCACTCGCCCGGCATCGTCTTCAATAACGGCCTGGAGCCGAGCGATTCTTCGAGCTACCGCCGCAAATACGGCCTCGACGTGAAGTTTGTTCTGATCGAAGATCCGGCCGCCAAACTTGCGGCGTTCCGCACGGGCGCCGTCGACATCATGTGGAACACGGTCGACAACTGGGCGCGCGAGGCATCGATCCTCGCGGAGAACAATCAAAAGGCCAAGTCCGTGATGATGCAGGACTGGTCGCGCGGCGGCGACGGCATCGTCTCGCTGGCCTCGATCAACTCGATCGAACAGCTCAAGGGGCATCGCATCGCCTGCACGCAGTTCACGCCGTCGCACTTCCTGCTGCTTTACCTGCTGTCGCAGTCGGGTCTCTCGGCCGACGATCGCGCGGCCGTCGAGAAGGGCATCATCTTCACGCAGGACGCGCCGGCCGCGGCAGCGATGTTCAAGGCCAAGCAGGTCGATGCCGCCGTTACCTGGGAGCCCGATCTCTCCGGCGCCGTCACCGCGCGCGGCGATGAGGCGCACGTCCTCGTCTCCACGACCGCGGCCACCAACATCATCGCCGACACCCTCTGCGCACGGCAGGATCTGATCGACCGCGCGCCGGAAACGGTGCGGGACTTCATCCACGGCTGGTTCGACGGCATCGAGATGATGAAGAGCGATCCCGCCAATTCGTACGCCGTCGTCGGCAAGGCTCTCAAGCTCGACACCGACACGGTCTCGGGCATGCTCTCCGGCCTCAAGCTCACGCCGTACGCGGACAACGCGCAGTTCTATGGCCTCTCCGGAGGCAAGGCTCACTACGAAACGCTGTTCGACACGGCGTTCGTGATCTGGCGCAAGAAGGGGCTGGTCACGCGCGCGGTGGAAGCCAAAGACTGGGCCGACACGCGCTTCCTCAGCGCGCTTGCGGCAAACTATGAGACCCAGAAGGTCGAAGAGCCGAAGATCGCCGCGAAAGCCCCTTCGAAGAACGATCGCGCCATCATCAACAAACAGATCGAGATTCACTTCACGCCCGGCTCCGACGAGATCATGCCGGGCTCGTTCTTCGTCCTCGATTCTCTCGGCGACACGATGACCTCGTTCGGCAACACCTACCTGCGCGTCGAAGGGAACACCGACGCCACGGGATCGCCAACCAAGAACATGACGCTCTCCGAGCGCCGGGCGCTGGCGGTCAAGAGCTACATCGTCAAGACGTTCCCGAACATCGACGCCAACCGCTTCCAGACCATCGGGCGCGGCTCGACGAATCCGGTTGCCGACAATCAGACAGAGGCCGGCAGGCAGTTGAACCGGCGCACAGAGATCAAGGTCGTACTCGCGACGCAATAATGGCCGCGCATCGCATGAAGTCGATCTGGACGATCCGCCAGCCGGTGCCGCGAGGCACCGCGCTGGTGCTTGCGTTCGTGATGCCGATCGTCGTTATCGCCGCATGGTGCGTCATCACCTACGGTCACTTTGCGCCCGCCGATTTCCTCCCGTCCCCGACCGAGGTCATTCGCGGAACGCTGCAGCTCTTCCTCCAATACGAGCTGGCCCAGGCCATCGTCGTTTCGACGCAGCGAATCCTCACCGCATTCCTGCTGGCGTCGGCGGTGGCGCTACCGCTCGGCGTCCTGATGGGGGCGTTTGAACCGATCAATCACCTCTTCGATCCCATCGTGGCGCCGCTTCGCTACATGCCGATCTCCGCGTTCATCAATGTGCTGATCCTCTGGTTCGGGATCTATGACGGGGAGAAGATCGCTTTCCTCTTTCTCGGCGTATTCGTTTTTCTGCTTCCGGTAGTCGTCTCGGCGATCCGCCAGGTTCCCGAGGAGCTCGTGCAGACGGCGATGACGCTCGGCGCATCGAAGTGGCAGGTCATTCGGACCGTGCTGATACCAGCGGCCCTCCCGGAGATCTTCGACTCGTTCCGCGTGATGAACGCAATCCTGTGGACCTACGTGATCCTGGCCGAGACGGTCAATCCCGGTCAAAGCCTCGGCTATATGGTGGAGCTGGCGCGCACGCATCAGAAAGCATCGTGGTCGTTCGCAGGGTTGATCGTGATCGGCGGCATCGGTCTGCTCACCGATCAGGTGATTCGGATGATCTCCGCATTTCTCTTCCGTTGGAAGGAAGTGGAGTGATGGCCGACGAGCAGCCACAGGCCGGCGAGCCGGGAACGGTCGCGGTCACCATCGATACGAAGGCGACGAAGGCGACCTATGTCAGCGAGCGCGCGAAGCAGCAACCGCGGCTCCGCATCAGCGATCTCGGCGTGACGTACATCGCCCACGACGGGCGCGCCACGGAAGCGGTGCGGGAGGTAACTCTCGACATTGTCGACAAACCGAATGTCGGCGAGATCGTCGTGTTTCTTGGGCCCTCGGGCTGCGGGAAGTCGACCATCCTCAAGACAGTGGCCGGCCTGCTCATTCCGACACGAGGGGAGATTCTGGTCGACGGCACGCCGGTGACGGATGTCGGCCGCGACCGGGGCATGGTCTTCCAGGCGTACACGTCGTTCGGCTGGCTGACAATCCGCCAGAATGTCGAGTATGGGCTTCGCCTGCAGGGTCTCGGCTCGGAAGAACGCAGCAAGCGATCGAAGAAGTATCTCGACGCCGTCGGCCTGGCCGAGTTCGCCGACCGCTATCCCAAGGATCTCTCCGGCGGCATGAAGCAGCGCGTCGCCATCGCCAGGACGCTGATCAACAAGCCCAAATTGGTTTTGATGGACGAGCCATTCGGCGCCCTCGATCCGCAGACTCGATGGGGAATGCAGAGTCTTCTTCTCGACGTGTCACGCAGCGAGGACAACACCACCCTGTTCGTGACGCACGATGTGTCGGAGGCGGTCTACCTGGCCGATACGATTTACATTCTCGCTCCGCGTCCGACGGTCATCCTCCATCGCGTGGACGTTCCTTTTTTCGAGAATCGCGACATGGCCTTGAAGTCGTCGAAAGAGTTTCGCGATGTGGAGAAGAAACTCCTCGACTTCCTCTACGCGCCAGCCTCGTAGAATGATCCCGTGCCTGATCCTCCGAAAAAGGATGTTTCGAGACCGCAGACGGTGACGCCGCAGAGTGCACCGTCGCCCGCCGTGAAGGCGCAGCAGGATCTCAACCGCGCCATTCGCGACACCGCGAAGGATGCGGTGAAGGATGCCGCCTTTCACAACCGGCCGTATCTGAAGCTGGCGTTCGCCAATCCGTACAACCTTTCTCTGCTCCTCGGCGGGGTGACCGCCTCGGTGCTGACGGGCAATCCGCTGCCGGGACTGGTCGCGCTCGGCGGCGAGGCACTCTGGCTCCTTCATGGCTCCGACTCGAAGACGCTGCGCAGGATCCTGTGGGACCCCCGGCTGGAAAAGATCCGCCTGGCGATGGAAGCGCAGGACCGCAACGAGAAGATGAAGGACCTTCCGGACAACGAACAACAGCGCGTGCTTGGGCTCGTCGATCGCGAGCAGCAGATCAACAAATTAGCCGCCTCGAATCCTACGTTCACCGGCGATCTTCTGCGCACGGAGCTGGTGAAGACCCACAAGCTCGTCGAGTCGTTCCTGGAGATGGCCCTGACCGTGAACCGCTACGAGAACTACCTCGGTACGGTCGACACGACGGCGCTCGAGCGCGACATGAGCCGTTGGCACGACCGCTCGACGTCGCAGCAGGCCAGCGACCCGGAGCGCGACATCGCGCAGAAGAACTTTGCCGTCATCCAGAAACGCGTCGAGCGCGTTCACGAGATCACCCGCTACCTTGGCGTGGCACGCGCGCAGCTCGACCTGATTGAGAACTCCTTTCAGCTCATCGCCGACCAGATCGTGACCATGCAGTCGCCCAACGAGCTGTCCGGGCAACTCGACGATCTGCTCGATGGGGTCGATTCCATCCGCCAGACTGCCGTCGATACCGAGAAGCTCTTGACCAATATGGAGACCGCGTGACGATCCGCATCCTTCCTACCTGGGCCGACGAGCTGCGCCGCCGCTATCTTCGCGGCGAAGCGTCGATCTTCGTCCTGCATGGCAACGTCTACGACGCCGTGATCAGCGAAGGGCGCGTCGTTACCCTGACGGAATTCCTGGGGAGCGTTCTCCTCGATCAGTCGAAGGAGACCATCGCCGTCTACAACGTCGCTACCGGCGTTCGGTTCCTCAAGCGCGATGCGTCGGTCAGCATCGATGAAGCACTTCTTTCGGGCGACAAACCACGGGTGCTCATGGCGCTCGAGAGGATGCTCACCGGCGGCACGAAGACGGCGGTGGTCCTCGAGTATGCCGAAGCCATCTCTCCGGCGGGCGATCCCAATTTTCAGAGCGAGTCGGACCGTGCCGCCGTGGTGACGCTGCACCGCTGGTCATTCCTCGAAGAGATCGAGCGAAGCGACAACATCGTCATCCTGATCGCCGAAAACCTCACCGACCTGGCGCCGAAACTCGTCTCCAATCCGCGGGTTGCCGTCGTCGAGGTTCCGATGCCCGACGTCGACGAGCGAAAGGCGGCCGCGCGCGTTGCGGACAAACGTCTGGACGACAAGGACGCCGCACGCTACGCGGAGATCACCGCCGGGCTCAAGGCAATCCAGATCATCTCCATCCTCACACCCCCACCGGCCAGCGAGGAGGAGTTGCGCAGGCGGCAGGAGTTCATCAGCAGCATCCTCACCGGTCCTGACACCGCCGAGCGCGCGGCCAAGATCGCCGCCCTCACGGTAGGGCTGGATCAGGAGGAAATCGCCAAACTGATTGCGCCCGGTGCGCAGCCGGCCAGCATTCCGGCGGATTGCGACGCCCAGGCCCGGAAGGACGTCGATCTCCTCATCGCGCGGCGGAAGCGGGAGATCCTGGAGCGGGAGTGTTTTGGCCTGGTCGAGTTCGTCGAGCCGGCCTTCGGATTCGAGGTCGTCGGAGGCATGGAAGAGGTCAAGCAGGATCTCCTCATCATCGCCAACAGCATCCGGAACGGCGAACGGTCGCGCGTGCCGATGGGGATACTCTTCACCGGCCCGATGGGGACCGGAAAGACGTTCGTGGCCGAGGCCTTCGCGCGCGAATGCGGGCTGACCACCATCAAGCTGAAGAACTTCCGCTCGAAGTGGGTCGGCGCGACTGAAGGAAATCTCGAGAAGATCCTGAATGTCATCCGCGCCCTCGGACAGGTCGTGGTGATCGTCGATGAAGGGGACCGCGCCTTCGGGAACACGGACGGTGAGGGAGACGGCGGTACATCATCGCGTGTCATCGCCCGGATCAAAGAGTTCATGTCCGATACGTCCAACCGCGGACGGATCCTTTTCCTGGTCATGACGAACCGCCCCGACAAGCTGGACGTCGACCTCAAACGCGCCGGCCGCCTCGACCGCAAGATCCCGTTCCTCTATTCGCAGACGGCCGAAGAGGTGGAGGCCATCGCCAAAGCCCTCGTAAAGAAGAATCAGGTCGCCACCGCCGTCGACTTCCCCTCCATTCGCGAGACCTTCTCGCAGAAGCTCATCGGCTACAGCAACGCGGACGTCGAAGCGGTGATCCTGATGGCCAACGACGATGCCGCACGCGCCGGCGCGACGACCGTCTCCGCGGAGAATTTCAATGGTGCCGCAACCGACTACTTCCCGAGCCGCGACAGCGAATTGCTGGAGTACATGGAGCTGCTTGCGGTCTTCGAGGCTTCAAGCCGGCGACTGCTCCCGCCGAAGTACGCCAGTATGACACCCGACGAGCTCGACCTGCGGATGCGGGCGTTGCGGGCGGTGGTCGGCTCGCGGCGGTGAGCTTCTAATGACGAGTCTCGAGCTCCGCGACCCGGCCGTTCATCAGCGCAATCTGCTTCTTGAGCTCGTCGATCTCGGATCGAGAGGCGAGCTGCGCGACCTTTTCGTCGACGCCAGCAAGCCGGATTTCAACCTCCGACACACGGGATTCCAACGCTGATACGCGGGCTTCGAGGGCTGATACGCGCGCTTCGAGTCGCGCCAATCCGGACTTGACCAACTGCAACTCCGCCTCGACATTGCTCAGCCGCGCCTCGACGTTGGACAGTTGAGTCTCGACTCGCGCCAGTCCGGCTTTGATCGCCTGCAATTCCGAATCGTCCCGGTCGGATCGTGCGTAGAGGCCATCGATCAATCGATATACGTTATTGAAGCGAGCATCGACATGGGCCTTCAGCTGCTCAGTGTGGCGCTCGAAGTCCGGCACAACGAAGTCGCGGTGAAATCGCTTCAGCGTTTCAAACAGATCGTCATCAGGCATGATCGCAAATCCTACTTCGGCAGGCGTTCTCGTCATACGTGCGAAGTGAACTGTCGGCTTGGGGGTCATATGGCGCGATGCGCGCCAAGATCCCATTGATCGATTGAACCTCCGCTTCGAGATGATGAAGTCGGACGTACACGCCGTCGAACAACGTGTAGACGAGGTCGAAACGGGCGTCCATTCGCTCGGAGAATTGCGTCATCTCTTCCCGTACGATGAGTCTCAGGTTCTTCAGCAGCTCGCCCGTTTCCATGCCCCAAATCCTACCTCGGAACCCCTCGTGTTATCGTTCTCAGCTCCAACAAACAGGAGGTTGTCCATGGGTGAACGGGTGGCACGTGAAACGACTCCCCTCCCTGTAGAGAGCGCTGAGAATCTCAACTCCTACGCCATTGCTCAGGCGCAGTTCGATACCGCGGCGCAATACGTCGAAATCCCGGAAGGGCTGCGGGAGTATCTGCGGCACACCAGCCGCCTGACCACGGTCGAGTTTCCGATTGAAGAAGACGACGGGACGGTGAAGACCTACACCGGCTATCGCGCGCTGCACTCGCGCGTGCGCGGCCCGGGCAAGGGGGGTATTCGCTATCACCCCGACGTCACCGCCGACGAGGTGCGCGCGCTGGCATCGTGGATGACCTGGAAGTGCGCCGTGGCCGACATCCCCTTCGGCGGCGCGAAGGGGGGGATCATCTGCGATCCGAAGATGCTGTCGAAGGCGGAGCTGCGCAAGATCACCCGTCGCTTCGTGGTGGAGCTCGGCGACACCATCGGGCCGCATACCGACATCCCGGCGCCGGACGTCAACACGACCGCCGAGACGATGGCCTGGATCTACGACACCTACGACATGATGCATTCCGGCAAGAACAATCTGCCGGTCGTGACCGGCAAGCCGGTGTCGATGGGGGGGTCGCTCGGCCGTAACGAGGCCACCGCCCGCGGATGCCTCTTCATCACCAGCCGGGCCATCACCCAGGGTGCCGTGCCGGGTCTCGACACGCTCAAGGGTGCCCGCGTGGTCATCCAGGGTTTCGGCAATGCCGGTGCGATCGCGGCGCAGCTCTTCCGCGAGGCCGGCGCGACGATCATCGCCGTCAGCGACTCGACCGGAGGGGTGATGTGCGCCGATGGGATCGATCCGGAAACGGCCATCGCCCACAAGAAACAATCACGCTCGGTCGTCGGTCTGGCCGGGACGACGAACATCACGAATGACGAACTGCTGCACATCGAGTGCGATGTTCTGATCCCGGCCGCGTTCGAGAACCAGATTCGCGCCGACAACGTCGCCGGCGTGAAAACGAAACTCATCGCCGAGGCGGCAAACGGGCCGACCACGCCCGCGGCTGACAAGGAGCTCTTTGCGCGCGGCATTCCGGTGCTTCCTGACATTCTGGCGAACTCGGGTGGCGTTACGGTCAGCTACTTTGAGTGGGTGCAGAACATCGAGAACGAGCACTGGAGCGAGGATCAGGTCAACGCGCACTTGCGGACGAAGATGGAGGCGGCTACGGACGCCGTGCTGCAGACGCAGATCGAGATCCGCGACCGCCACGGCGTGGGCGTCGATCTGCGTACGGCGGCGTTCGTGACGGCGATCAAACGCGTGGCCTCGGTCGCGCTGGCGAGAGGGATATGGCCGTAAAAAAGGAAGCCGGGGATCGGGCGCCGGAAGCCGGAGAGAAAGGGATGGAGCGGGTGGCCGTCTGGCTCGCTCCGGCGCAGGTGGCGTGGCTGAAATCGAAGAAGAATGTCTCGGAGACGATGCGGGCGCTTGTCACTGAGGCGATGAGTCTCGATCTGCTGAAACAGAGCGTGAAGCAAGGCGCTCGTCCCGCACCGCCAGCAGCTGCGCGGCCACGCTCACCGCAATCTCGTAAGGGTGGTTCGTCCCGACCGAAAGGCCGATAGGGCAGAAGAAGGCGCGCTTCGCTTCCTCGGGCAGGCCGGCCTCGTCGACGTCGCGGCGAAGGATGTTCGCCTTGGCGTCGCTGCCGATCACGCCGAGGTATGGGAACGAGCGCGTGCGGAAAATCTCGAGAAGGATCGGTTTGTCGGTGGTGTGGCCCATCGTCATCAACAGGACGAACGCATCATCGGGAATCGTCTTCACCATCGACGGCATATCCGGTGTCAGCACCCTGGTCAGCTTCGGCGAGTCGGGGAGTTTCGCCAGCCACTCCTCGCGCGGATCGAAGCAAGTGACGACGCAGTCGAGATGGATCAGAACGTTGACGACGGCGTTGGCGACATGACCGGCGCCGAAGACGACGATGCGCCAGCGGCCGACGTTGTGCGATTCGAAGTAGAGCTTCACGACGCCGCCGCAGGTCATGCCGACGTCTTTGGCGAGATTCCACTGCGCGAACTTCGTCGTTTCATTAGTCTCGGCTCGCAGCATCTCCTGCGCTTCCCCAATGGCCTTCGTCTCGACTCTGCCGCCGCCCACCGTGCCGAATCGCAACCCCTCGGCGGTGACGATCATCTTCGCGCCGCGATCCTGCGGAACGCTTCCCATCGTATCGACGACGGTAACGACCACGAGCGGCAACTCGGCAGCCATCAGGTCGTTCAAGGCCTCGAAGAATGTTGGCATGGCCCGATTGTAGCTTCCACCGGAGGGACCAGGTGAGCATCAGATCGGACGCGCCATTTCGCGCTGGCGGATGAACTGCTCGGCGTGGCTGGCTTGCAGAAAGGCGCCGATCCCTTCATCGCGTGCGTCGACGTTCAGGATGCGCACCATCCCTTCGGCCTCGACGGCGGCGCGGTCGAGAAGTGCTGCGCCGATTCCGCGCCTCCGATGACTGCGCCGGACGGCGAGCTGCGGGAGGTCGTGTGTCAGCGGAAAGACGACCGCATAGGCGGCGAGCTGATCTCCATCGAAGGCGCCGAGGATGACGCGCGGATCGCGGGCGCGCCGGAGCGAGGCCTCGGAGTTCTGCCATGCCGGTGCAACGTCGAGGAAGGAGGCGAACAGATCCCAGTCGGCTTCGATCGGGCGAATCGTGACATCGCTCACCCCGGTGCCGGCTTCGTGCTTCCAACATGTCAGAGATCGCGTCGTGGTGAAGCCAAGCGACTCATACAGAGCGGCGGCGCGGGTATTCGTATCGATGACTTCCAGCAGGTAACTGCGCGCACCGGCGTCGCGGAGGCTCGGCAGGATGAAGGTCATCATGCCGCGCGCCAGCCCCTGCCCGCGATGCGACGGGACGACGCCGGTGCCGCTGTCATACGCGGTCTCTCCATCGAAGCCGTTCAGCGTGAACCCGACAAGACGGCCGCCGTCAAACGCCCCGACGGACAGCTCGAAGTCAACCGCGCGGCGTGCAACGATCTCGCGAAGCTGCGGTGCCGTCATCGAGAAGCTCACAGCGTAGTCGCTGAAGGCCTCGTTGAAGCAGGCCACGACGGCATCGAAATCGCCGGCCGTCAGCGTGCGAAACACGTCACCACCCGCTGCGCTCGCGCAGCGACGTGATGTGACCGACGTGATGACGTCCATGCCACGCGTACATGGCCACGAGCCAGTCCAGCGTCATCACGCCGTGCTCGGGATGACGGAGCGTCCGCGCGAAATCGGCATCGGTCATCGCGCCGAGAATCGTGTTCCAGCGCGCATGCAGCGTTTCGAGCAATTGCAACGACGTCTCGATCGGCGTGTCGTGTACGTCGTTGAGCTTCGCCCACGCCGCCTCGTCGTACGCTTTGATCGTCGGCTCATCCTCGGTGAGAGCGAGCTTCACGCGCGTGTAGGCGTTCATGTGCGAGTCGGGGACGTGATGGACCACCTGGCGCACCGTCCAGCCGCCGTCGCGATACGGCGTATCGAGTTGCGCGTCGCTCAGTCCATTCACCGCCGCGCGCATCCGGGCGGGTGTGGCCGCGATCTGTTCGATAAGAACGCGGCGCTCGTCACTCGTATGAGGTCCTGTGGGTCGTTCAAACTTGCCGACGGGATAGCGAGGGTCGTTCATGACGCTAAGTTTATCCCGACCTTACAGCAGGACCTTCTTCAGAATCGCGATCTGCCCGGCATGGTAGAGGTTGTGCTGGATCACGCCGTGAACCATCACGTACGCCGTGTATTCGCGGCCGGCGACGATCCTGTCGAGGTCATCGACCGACAACCGCGCCACCGCATCGGAGAGACGGCTCTCGGCGTTCTCCAGATCCTCGAGTGCGTCCGCCCACGGCAGTTGCGTCACGTCCCGCCAATCCTCTTCCGAGGTCAGTTCCTTGGCGATACCGGTGAGACGGATCGAAACGACATCCATCCAAACGCACATATGAGCGACCAGCTCAATGATCGAGTGAACGTTCGGCAGTGGATGAGCGCGTGCCTGTGCATCGGTCACACCATCCAGCAGCGGGCGGATGTCGACGCCGGTCCACGATGGTCCGCCCCAGGCGCGATTCAGTTGGTCGAGAATGCGTTCGATCGCTCGCATGCGCCGCGATTCTGCTACATTCGCGCCCCAACGCAAATCGAGGAGCACGATGAGTTACGTCGTACGTGAGTGGCTGAATCTCGCCGTCCGCTGGACACATGTCTTCGCGGCCATCATGTGGGTCGGGCAGACCTATTTCTTCACCTGGCTCGATCACACCTTTCAGAATGAGAAACAGGTGTGGATGGTCCACAGCGGCGGGTTCTACATCGTCGACAAGCAGAAACGGCCGGCGCTGCTGAATCAGACATTGCACTGGTTCAAATGGGAGGCCTTCTTCACGCTGGTGTCAGGGTTTCTGCTGCTCATCCTCGTCTACTACGACGGCGGCATCATGGTCGACGACAGCGTCCTGAAGATGACCGCCTGGCAGGCGGCCGGACTCAGTCTGGCGCTCATTGCCGCCGGCTGGTTCGTCTACGATTTTCTCTGGATCTCGCCGCTGCGAAAGCACGAGGTGACGGGGACTATCCTCTCGTATCTGCTCCTCGCCGGCGCGATCATCGGCGTTACCCATCTCTTCGCATCACGGGCGGCGTACATGCAGATCGGGGCGACGCTCGGGAGCTTCATGGCATTGAACGTGTGGGTGCGTATCCTTCCCGCGCAGCGTCAACTCATCGCCGCGGTCAAGTCGGGCAATGATCCGGACATGCGGCTGGCCGACCTCGCCAAACAGCGCTCGAAGCAGAATACGTTCATCGTCCTTCCCGTCGTCTTCATCATGATCAGCAGCCACTTCCCCGTGGCCACCTACGGCAATCAGTACAACTGGCTTGTGCTCTCTCTGCTCGTGCTGGTGGGATGGGGAGTGGCGAAGGTGATTCGTACGAGGTAAGGGTTGCTTGGTTGCTACGTTGCTGGGTTGCTAGGTAAGGCCACCAACAACCAAGCAACTCAGCAACTCAGCAACCACGAAACGGAGTCCAATGAAACGCACCCTTTCCGACAACGAAATCAAAACCGCTGAAGCGAAGATCGATCCTGCACTGACCAGGTTCATGGCCCGTTTTCCCGGTGATTCGGGGGCGCGGCAGCCGGTGCATACCGTCTATGGCGGGGCGCATCTCTTCAAGAGCGATACGACGCAGAAGCTCGGCGTACTGGCGCTGCGGGCGCTCGATGAGTACGGCCCCGACGCGGCCACGCTCGGGAGCGCCATCGGCATCGACCCGCGGTTCCGCGACGTCGTCTATGCGCGTGTGGTCGAGAAACTGCGCCGCGAGCCGGTCGAAGACTTCCGCATCGATTTCGAAGACGGCTACGGCAACCGCGCCGATGACGAAGAAGACGGCCACGCCACGGCAGCCGCGCAGGAAGTTGCCTCGGGATTGAAAAACGGCACACTGTCGCCGTTCATCGGCATCCGCATCAAGCAGTTCTCGCAGGAGCTGATGCCGCGGGCCATGCGCACGCTCGACATCTTCATCTCATCATTGATTGACGAAGCCGGTGCGCTTCCGCCCAACTTCGTGGTGACGCTGCCGAAAATCCAGCTTCCGCAGCAAGTGACCGCCCTGGCCGATCTGTTCGACGTCATGGAGCCAAAGCTGGGCCTGGGAGCGCACACGCTTCGTTTCGAGTTCATGATCGAGACCACGCAGGCCATCCTCAGCGAGAACGGGGTCTCCAATCTGCCGCTCTTTCTCGATGCCGCGCGCGGCCGCGCCGTCGCCGCGCACTTCGGCACGTACGATTACACGGCGAGCTGCAACATTACCGCGGAACATCAGCGGATGGACCATCCTGCCTGCGATTTCGCACGGCACATGATGCAGGTCGCCTATGCCGGCACGGGCCTCTGGCTGTCCGACGGCGCTACGAACATCATGCCCATCGCGCCGCACCGCGGGACTCTTTCTGAGAAGCAGATCGACGAGAACCGCACGGTCGTGCACCGTGCCTGGCGCCTGCATGTCGATCACATCCGCCACTCGCTGATCAACGCCTACTACCAGGGATGGGACCTCAATCCCGCCCAGCTTCCGACGCGCTACGCGGCCGTCTATTCGTTTTTCCTGGAAGGGCTGAAGGCAGCAACCGACCGCCTTCACAATTTCATCGAAAAAGCCGGCCAGGCCACGCTCGTCGGCGACGTCTTCGACGACGCCGCCACCGGCCAGGGCCTGCTCAACTACTTCCTGCGCGCCCTCAACTGCGGCGCGATCACGGAAGAGGAGGCGCTGGCCACCGGCCTCACGCTCGAAGAGCTGCGCAGCCGGTCGTTCGTGAAGATCATCAGGGGGCGAAGAAAGTAGTGTGGTCTTGGAGGGGTTGCTGGGTTGCAAGGTTTGCAAAGTTCCTGGGTTACAGCAACTCAGCAACCTTGCAACTCAGCAACCTTGCAACTCAGCAACCCTCGTCGCTAACTGCCTCGATACGTCGAGTATCCGTACGGGCTCAGCAACAGCGGTACGTGGTAGTGCTGTGCGCTCTGCTCGACGTTGAACTCGATCACTACCCGCGGGAAAAGGCCCTCGGGATTGTAGGAGCCGGTATCGAACGAGATGCGATACAAACCGGCCTCCGGCATCTCGGACACGAGCTTCAATCGGCCGTCGGCGTCGGTCGAGCCCGTGGCGATGATGACCCATCCTTCGCGATCCATTTGCGGTTCGCGTGGCGGCGCCAGGAAGGGACCGTGGCTAAGCGTGACGCGTACGCCGGCGGCAGGCCGGCCCTTCGCGGTGTCGAGAATGTGTGTCGAGATGCCCATCGTCAACCCACCAGTTTCATCAGCCGCAGTTTCGTAATCTTCATCTGCTCTTCAGCCGCCACGCGCAATTCATCCTCGGGAGAGTTGTCCAGCCGCTGCCAGGCCATGGCCAGCATTTCGTCGGCGCTGCGGCCGGTGGCGCAGACGATGTAGATGTGGCCGAAGCGCGCCTCGTACTCGCGGTTTGCTGCCGCCAGCGCGTCCATGCTCTCGCTCGACGCCGAGGCCGTGCCTGACTGTTCCTGGCGCGCCCACTTCGACCCGGAACGGTCGCCGATGCGCGGATGGGTGGCGAACGCTTCGCGCCAGTCGTCCGGAGTGAGACCATTCCAGATCGCTTCCGCGTCGCGAATGAGGTCGCTCCACGAAGGGAAGGGGCGCGCCGCCATCATGCGCCGCACCCATTCGCCCGAACCGCAGCAGTTGCGCAACTGCACGGCGGCGAGATCGCCCGACATGGTGTTGACGTATCGTGCGACGGCATCGCCACGTCCTTCCTCGGTAGCCACCCCATACACGCGCAACCGGCTGACGCCGCCATCGGGGAAAACGTTGAGTCGCAGGTGGGTTACCGGCCCGAGTTTCGCCAGCTCATCGATGAACATGTGCCGCGTGTGCGCCTGAAGCTTCGTGCGCGGCAGGATCTCGAACCATTCGTCGCTTGCAAATGCACGCGTCCCGTCGATCGAGCAGGTGTCGGGGTAGTTCCCCTTGAAGTGATTCGTGTCGATCTCGACGCGCCGCACGGACCCCTCGGCGGCAAGCTGCACGATGACCCAATCGTTCCCAGGGCCGCGCCGCCGCTTCGTCTCCCAGCCGTCGCTCATGTTGACAGCGCGGCCGGGCATGATCAGGTTGTGCTTCGGCCCGAAGAACATGTCGCTGCACGCCAGCACGTCGGCTCCATGCTCCGCGGCGGCCAGGTCGGTCTCGATCGACAAGCCCCCTTCGCGGCGCCACTCCGGAACGACCTCACCGTGAACGCGCAGCCGCGCCACGCCGCCGTCGGGGTAGATGTGCAGACGCAGATGGGTGAACGCGTACGGTGAGTCGATGGCGAACAGATTCTCGCTGTCGCCTCGCAATTCGGACTTCGGAAGGATCTCAATCCAGTTTGCGGCGAGCAACGAGTCGGTGTCGTTCTCCGGCCGTGCCTCACATGCCTCGATCGAACAATGCGACGGATAGTTGCCGCGAAAGAACGCCGTATCGACGACGACGCCGCGAACGACACCGCGAGCGCCGAGGCGGATGATGGCGAAGTCATGGCCGGGAGTGCGCTTGCGGCGGCTCTCCCAGCCATCCATCCACTTGCCGCGGTCGGTGTACTCGTGTTCCTTCCAGACCGGTTTGCTGGGACGGAGTAGGTTCTCTTTCTCGGCGAAATAGTCGTCGGTCGCGTAGAGAACGGAGCCGCCGAGGCGCTCGGAGGCGAGGTCGAGAAGCTCGCGAAAATCACTCATCTCCGAATCCATTTCCCAATCGCATTCCCGAGATGGCTCCCATCCTCCCACACCTTGTGTCCGCGAACGTAGGTCGCGTGGACGACGCCAGTGAGCGTCTCGCCCGCGTATGGTGTGACCTTATGGCGGTGCTGCACGTGTTCGGCCCGGACGACGAAACGCGCCTCGGGATCGAAGACGATGATGTCCGCGTCGTAGCCGGCGGCAAGCCTTCCCTTGCGGTCGCCGAGCCCCGCCAGCGTCGCTGGGCCGGTAGTCATCAGATCGACGACTTTCGCGAAGGCAATGCCACGCCGCTTGGCCTCGGTCCAGACGATCGGCAGCCCGAACTGCAGCGATGCGATACCGCCCCAGGCCCGAGCGATGTCGCCCTCCTCCATCCGCTTCAACTCCGGCGCGCACGGGGAGTGGTCGCTGACCACGGCGGTGAGGAGTCCTTCCTCTATAC